>Ga0209232_1000577_pt1 | contig 22143 bp, 24 predicted proteins | sample ETNvirenome_2_60_FD_184066 | JGI IMG/M metagenome (GOLD analysis project Ga0209232, IMG submission 184066) | Marine viral communities from the Pacific Ocean - ETNP_2_60 (SPAdes) (version 2) | ecosystem: Environmental > Aquatic > Marine > Oceanic | place: Pacific Ocean | collected 2013-06-22
TCTTGGTGGTATAGCTAAAGAGATGAAGCGTATAGATATATTAATGAATAGAACACGTGAAGAGTATGTAACACGTACTGAAGTACGAGAAGACATGAGTCGTGTTATGGAAGCACTACACCGTGTTGAAGATAAATTAGATAGAGTATTAAGTAAGGGCTGATAAATGGCACCAAATCCTCCACCTAAAGCCGGTATGCAACCCGTAGATGTATTTATGGGAACTCAGGCAACTGACCCATTATTGCCTCAACAAGCAGAATATACTCCTGTTGGGCAAGCTGTTCAAACAAATGAATTAATTACGCCGGGCACAGGGCAAGTAGTTGGCAACATACCCAATCCTGCAACGGTGGCAACTGTTCAACAAGCAGCACAGCAAACTCCTAGGACTGCGCAAGGATATACGCCAACAACTGTTATAGGACAAGTTCCAACTGTTCAAGGACAGCAGGGAATCGTATCCCAACCGGGCCAAGCAGCACAAGGCACTCTTACCGGACCAGCTCAAGCTGCACAAGGTCAAGTTACTGGAACTGTACAACCTGGTCTAGCTAGGCAGGTAGGTGCGCAGGAACAGATACAAGGTGCGCAAGCTTCAACTGGATTTCTACAACCCTTTCAAGCCGCCCAATCAGGCTTTATAAGCACAGCTCAAGGCGCTACTATGCAGGTAACGCCAGATATGACTGTAGAAGGACAGTTAGCCCGTCTTTCTAATCAGTTTGCTGGTGGTCAAGTGCCATCGTGGGCAGCAGGAGCAATACGTAATGCGAATGCACAAATGGCAGCTCGTGGACTTTCTGCATCGTCTATGGCTGGCGCGGCAATTACACAAGCCGCTATGGAAGCCGCCATACCTATCGCTAATGCAGACGCTCAAACATATTATAAAACAGCTTCACAGATAATGGCTAATGAGCAACAGGCTCTCTTAGCAAATACGCAGAATAACCTCAACGTAGACTTAGCTAACACATCTAATCGTCAACAGATGTCTCTAGCTAAACTACAGGTTAACGCTTCTTTGGCAGGTCAAGAACTCAGCAACCAACAACAAGCTAACGTCCTCAACGCTGAAAAATTTGCCGAAGCTGCAAACGTGACATTTAACTTTGAACAACAACGTCAGTTTGCAAACTCCAAGATGGTTGAGACTTTGAATTTACAGAATCTCAATAATCAACAGACTACTGCATTAGCTAATGCGTCATCTCTAGCGCAACTTGATGTAGCAAACTTAAATGCACGACAACAGGTAGCAGTGCAGAATGCACAAGCATTTCTACAGATGGACATGAGTAATCTGTCCAATGCACAGCAGGCAGCTGTAATCAATCAACAGGCACAGCAACAAGCTCTGTTATCTGACCAAGCTGCTCAAAATGCGGCACTACAGTTCAACGCGACATCACAAAATCAAGTTGACCAGTTCTTTGCCGGCCTATCTCAAGACATAAATAAGTTCAATGCCACATCAGCTAACGCATCATCACAGTTTAACGCTGGACAAGCAAATGCAATGCAACAATTTGCCAAGACAATGCAGAACCAACGTGAACAGTTTAATGCAACAAATAAGTTGGCAATTGAACAAAGTAATGTACAATGGCGTCGTAATGTAAATACAGCAAATACTGCGGCTACAAACGCGGCTAACCAAATAAACGCAGCAAATTATCTTAACGTATCTAACACTGCCCTTAATAATATTTGGCAACAATTCCGTGATGAAGCAGACTATGCGTATTCTTCTGCAGAAAACTCAGCAGACCGAGCATTCAACATGGCAATGGCTATTCTTGAAGCTGATATTAACAAAGACCAATACAACGCATACTTAGACCAGCAGACAGGTCAAGCTATCGGCGGATTTCTAACTTCACTCATACCATTAATATAGAGGGATAATTTATGCTTACTTCAATCGTAACATCAATAGCAGGGAGCATCTTTGGTGGGGGCAAACAACAACAAACCACTATACAGCCGCCAGACCCTATTAGTCTTAGAGGGTTTATGAGACCTACTGGACGGCGCGGTTCTAGGGCTGGCCGTACCCGGGCTGCGGAAGTTTCAAGCCCTGCTATTTATGGTGGTGGAACAACTAGGTACAACGCTATTCTTAGAGCAATGTTAAATGAAAAAGATACTGTAAAGAAAGCTAAAGTAGGCAAGGCATAACTATGATTGAATTTTCTGAAAATGTGACAATGCCATCGGGCAAAGAAAAGTCTAGGTTTGACCGTGCTATTCCGGGGCAATCACTTACAAAACCCCCTAATTCCTACCCATGGGAATCCCCGCCTCGTTTCACGGATGCAAACGATGCAATGGATTTTTATTTTGATAAATTTGAAAATAACGAAACTCTATTTAATTTGTTCGCGTTGTTAGAATCTAAAGTTCCAATTACTAAAATAGTTGATTCTATGCTACTACACGGGTTTTCAGAGGGTCTATATACGCCTGACGTTGCCGTTTTAATAGCAGAAGACTTGATGATGACTCTTGCGCTTGTAGCAGAAGAAGCTGGCATAGAATATGAAACAGGGGCACCTGATACAAAGCTTCCCTTAAAACAAGCCGTTGAACTAAAAGAAGCACTCAAAGAACGAGAAGATATGTTTATGCCACAAGTAGAAGAAAAATTAACTGAAGTTCGAGAAAGCCAAAACTCAAAAGGTTTGATGGGCCCACGGGGGACTGAATAATGTCATTATTAAAGGGTTTTGTTATCGGTGCTGCCAATACCGGCACGGCAATGCGACAACAAGCATTAGCAGGTGATGAAGATAAACTAAAAACTATGACAAGTGGTTTTGGTGAGGCATACAAAACTTTTCAAGAAGAAGAAAATAATTTTAATGCAGAGATGAATAATGTACGTGATGTTGCATCTGCTCTCAGTGTACAAGACGATGAATTTTTGCAAAATTTAAATCAACAAGAATTAGAGGGAGTAGCACAGTCATTAATACAACTTAGTGGCGCAAAAGACGACCCTAGCAAAGCCATAGAATTTTTCCTTAGTAAACGCGACCTTTTAAAAGGTGTTCCTGTACCAACGACTGCAAGAACCTCCGCTGACACTCAGACTGAGGCTATTATGCAACCAGCCCCCAAAGTCAAGCCGGCTGATAACCGCTCTTTCTTCCAGAAGATTTTTTCCGGTAAAACTGACGATGAGATAGCTGATGAAGTTGCTAGGAAAGCTGGGGTTTCCCGAGAACGATACAATCAAATCATGTCTGGTTTTTCTGGTGAAATGCCCGAACCATCCATGCTACTGGCTATTGGCAAGGAAGACCCTTACAAAAAAATTATTAAAGATAACAACACCAGTGTGCTGACTGCTATCAAAACCATTAAAGGCACCGAAGAAGGTGCTGGTCTTGCTCGTAATTATTTAAGAGCTTTTGCTGCATATGGTGCAGGTGAAGAGGGGGCGATGGCTCCACAACAGTTATTGGAGATGCAAAATCAAATTTTAACCACGGCAGCTCCACCTGATGCAAAAGCTTTCTTACAGCCTTTTGATAAAATTATTGACTCCGTAAAAATAGACAAGCTTGATGCGGAAACTCGTAAAAAAGCACTTCCGTTACTCCAAGAGATTGTAGGTATGAAAGTTCAAGCTATCAAAGACCCTATGGGATTTGCTAGTAATGAAGAAAATGCCGACATATACTCTAAAAAAGTGTTTGAATTAAGCGATATGGTCAACATAAAAGGTGATAAAGATACATTTAAAGTTGTTAAAACTATGTATGACGAAGTGCTAAAAGATGCCATGGCAAATCCCAGTAGATTTGGGGTGGACAGCTTACAACTATTATTTGACTTAGAACCCACTATTCGGGGTGATTTAAATGTAGAAACTGTGGATGGCGTCCGCAACACAATTACAGACATATTAAGCAAGTTGGAAGAGAAAACAGATAGCCCGACAGACTATGATAAGAGAAGGGAAAATGTTATTAACTTTTTAATGTCAGAACAAGGTGGAAAATTGACCCGTCCAGAAGCTGAGTTAGCGGCAACTCAGCAGTTAGACATTGATAAAGTAATAATGGAACAGGGTAGAGCTTATCAAATTGAAATTATAAATGGTAAAAAACACTTAAACCCATTGCCACGCATTTCCTCTAGGACGGGATTAGTTGGTGGGCCTGGAGAAAAGATAGAGTCATTAAATTCTGATAAGTTAAACAAAAATAACACATCAATGATGGCAATTGGAGAAACAATTGTCGGTCTTGAAGTTGAGCCCGATGCCTTTAACTTCGTTGGTGATATAATGCTTCGAACATCAGACGGTTTGGACATAGTTAAAGCAAACTCTTTATTTCCAAATGTAGGAAGAACTGCTGTAAATATCCAACGGATGCGACAGAATACTATTCCATTGATTGCTACAGCAAAAGACAGATTATTTGAAGACCCAAGATTATCTGACCAAGACTTAGCAATCGTTCTTAATTACGTAGCCGTTATAAATGACAAAACCATCGGTTCAACTCGTGCCATGGCAGCTTTAATTAACCTACAGGAAGCTTTAGCGCAAGATAACGCAATGCGTATGTATCAAAATAATCCATCTATGAAAATTGTAAATCGCCGAGATGGAAGAATTGATTTTTCTGATACCACCACTATAGCAGGTCAAACCATGGAGCATTTAGCAAAATCACAAGGTTTTAAAGTACTAAGTAAAGCTGAAGTCGATGGTTTAAACGATGCTGAATATGACAGGTATGAAAGACAATATGAGAGAGTTGCTGCCATGACCGCCAGAGCAATGAGTCGCGTAGAGGCATTACGTGATTTAGGGGGTGATACACAAGCATATAGAGACACATATAAAGGGCAAAGTAATTTAATGAACATTAGCGGAACCTCGGCTACACCTGACTTGTTCGATAACACTGTTACAATTGGAACTCTGCAGACAGAGCTAGACGCAGGTAGAGAGAGAGTTCTTTTAAGAGACGCAGCATTCTACGGTAATTCTTAATATGACAAGTTTTTTTCAACAACAGTATGGTCCTAGAAGACAAACATCTTCTCCACCAGTACAAAACCCATTTGCAGAAGATGCAGACAAACTACCAGGCCCCATTGAAGTACGGCCTGGAGTTACATATGACCCTTCAGTGGCAGCTACAGAGGAACCCACTACTGTGTTAGGTATGACTGTGCCGTCCCCTAAAGCATATTCAGATACGGAAGTCACTCAAACTGATGAATTATCGCCACTCGGAATGGCTGCAGAATTTTTAGGAATTCAAGACCCAGATTTTTTTGGCGCTAAAGAAAGAACTTCTGTAAACAGGCAAGCTTTTATAGATGCTAGAAATACACGCATGGCAGAAAAAGCCAATAATCTGCAAGGTAACTTTAATGCAGAAGGTGACGAAGTATCTAAGCTAATAAATGAAAAAGCCGCACTTGGGCAGTCTCAACTGTATCTAGCAGACAATGATGAGCAATATATTAATGCATTAGAAAACGTATTTGGTGAAGACAATGTCCGAATGATTAAGGACGATGGGCCTGCCGTTAGTATGTTTGATGCACAAAACTACGTTTCTGTGCGACGAAAAGATGGTAGCTTCACAGATTTTGAACCTGTTTCATCTGGATTTACAGATTATGCGCGTCGCGTGGCTCCTGGTCTTATGGCTGAAGTGGCCGCATCTAGTGCTATTCTTGGGCCTGCATTTGCGGCAGGCGCAATGGCAGGCAGTATTCCTTTTGTAGGTGTTGTGGCTGGGCCTGCTTTGTTTACTTACACTTTGTATGTGGGCGGAAAGGGCGTAGAAACAGGTAGACAATACTTACAAGATGAGCTTGGGTTAAATGATGAACAGGTAGTTGAGTTTGAAAGTTTTGCTGATGCAGCTCAACAGATAGCTAAATTTCGCCCAGACCAAGCAGGATTTGATACACCAGAAGCACAAAGGGAAGCAGCTGCAAGTCTTGAAGCAGTATTTGCAGGACTACCCGGTCTAAAAGCCGGTCTACGCTTAATGACATCTAAGTTTAGAAGTAAAGGCACTCTTACCCCTAGAACATATGCATCTGCGCGAAGTGCTCTTGATACCAAACGAGCTACACAGGCCGGCGGCGATTTAGATATCGGGGCACCCCTTGAAGGTCTTACCCTTCCTCAAATGACCTCCAATAGAATTATAATGCGTTTAGCTGCCTTGGCCGAACAAACTTCAACCCTTATTCCAGAAAAAATGCAAAGACAAGCGCAAAGTCTTGTTCAATATTTACAAAAGTATGGAGACAATGTAGGTGAGGGTAATTTTAAAGCATTCCAAGATGCACGAGCTAATTTAGCTCAAACACTTGAAACTGTAAAACGGGGAAACACAACCGTTACAAAAAATCTTTCTGAAATAGGGGAAAACTTAGGCACAACAGAAGACCTATTTTTACGTCTACGTTCAATAGAATCTCGCGGTATGTATGCTAATATATTTGATAGCTTAGGCAACGCATCATACGATTTGGCGGATATACGTAAGCTTCTACCCGGGAAAAGAACAATTTTACCAACTACACCTGATAAAAAGGTAGAGGGAGTTTTACCAACTGAAGTAGCTGGAGAAAAATTAATTGATAACGTTGTGGGAGATTTACTTGCTTTAGGAAGAGAACAAAAAGATGGTGCTTTAATTTTAACACCTGCACAAGTACGAGCAGCGGCAAAAGACTTTGCAGAAAAAAATCCTGACTATACAATTGATGTAGCTAGCATTGACACACCAGCAAAAATAATACAATTGTATGCAACACGTTTAGGTCAAATGGCATCAGAACGTTTTGGCGAATTTGGCACTACACCCAGCAAACCACTGTTAGGGCAGGCTATGAAAATTCGCAATGCATTGTTGGATAAAATTGGTAATCCTAGAGAAACTCTAGATAATATTGATGAAATTCGTTCAAACTTAACACAAGCAAATGAGTTTTATAGAGAAACTATTAAAAAATCCAATCAGTCACTGCAAGTGCAAGCACGGCAGGGCAGACGTTCAGATGTAGGACAAGAACCTGCTAACTTAGCGGAAGGTGTAGCTACAACACCATCAGCTCTTGGTCGAACTGCTCCTGCAACTGCTACTTTGGAAAATATAGCTGAACAGGAAAGTTATATTAAAACATTTCTTAATGACCCAGATAACATAGAAACTTTAGTAAAATCAGATTCATTAGGAGAAATGATTGACCAAGGTGCTCCTGCTGTACAGCAACTACGTCAGTATTTTGCAAATACTTTTGCTCATCATCTTTCTAAATCTATGGGAACAGATGCAGCAGACGTTACAGACATACCCTCAGTTATAAAATATTTAGACTCCTTCGAACCTAAACAACTTCGTGCACTGGGAATAGATGAAGCTACCGAAGCTCAAATACGGAACGATGCCACTTATGTTGCAAATGTTTTAAAAACAGGCATAACTAAAACAATTATTGACCTGCCAGCAGGACAAGCAAAAGTAGCCGACATATTTGAAAGAGTATTAAAGGGTGATAGCGCAGATGTGAATATGCAGTTAAATGAATTAATGATGCCTATTCGTCGTATGGGTGTAGATGAAGCAGCACAAGCCAAATTAGAAATGAGAGCTGGTCTACTTAATCATATGTTTTCTGTAGACAAGGGAATTCTTAAATCAATTACATCTAATAGTGCCTATGGCGAAGTGGGGCAAGTTGTTGTAGATGCTGATAAATTTACTAAGTTAATGACACAATTAAAGAGGGCTAAAATATTTGATGGGCCTAACGCTATCTTAACTGAACAAGATGAAAAAGTCCTAAATGCCATGGTTGAATATGCAGGTGTCATAAACAGACAAGGTGCTGACGCAGGTTCAGCACTTGCAGGTGCACAAATTATTGGTGAGATGTTTACGTTAGACCCTGCTAAATTTATAGGAGGGGTAGGACGTTTGGCATCACAAGGTAGAATATCTAGACTATTCACAAATGATGATTTTGTGCAAGCTGTGACTCGTACTGCTGCACCCATGTCTACCGCAGAAAAATTAAAACTTATGTTTACGGGAAAAACAGCCCTAGGAAGTTTAATAGCTAGAATTGCCATGGATAGCGGCAGAGAAACTGACGACGAACAAACTCAAAGAATGTTACGTGACTCTAGTCCTAATAGTTTCTTTTCTCAAGCATACGGCGCACGCCCTTAATTAAGCGTATTACCTATAAGCCCCATACCCTCAATGCGTTTCGATAGCTTATCCGCTTCGTTGCGCATTTTTTCTGCGCACTCTTTAATATGTTCATAGCTGTCTTTAGTAATCTTGTAATCACTTTCGGTAAGAACAGGGATGGTGTGTGCTTCTAACATATCATCAAGAAGTTCGCTCCAATCGTACTCACTAAATGATGTTTCACAGTCTTCGCCAGATGATATGGTTACACCTATACCGTTTTTGGTAAGGCACATGTGCACGTCTAGTTCACTAAGAACTGACAGTGTTTTTATTGCAGACATCTGCACTCCTTTGAAACGCTTTAATTACGTCCGTTGAAAATAGTTTTTGTATGTTCAGCAGGTACATCCTTGATGCATTGTTGTCCCCACCACTTACGCTTTTCTTAAAATCTAAATTATCTATGATACGTTTAAGAGCATCTACGTTAAATACTAATGTAGCAAAAGTGTCATCTCCAATACAAAGATTGTGAAACCAATAGTCAGCTTCTGTGGCTTTAATTCCGCTAGGCTTACCATAGCACTGATACTCTATAGCAATATTACCGGTTCGAGCCCACATATCACGCTCGGATTTTACCTCAATCTTTTTGTCCTGTAGCATATCCGCTACCATATTTTCACGTACTTTTCCGTACGCTAAATCTATGTCAAATTTTTTTCTATTGTTTACGCTCGGCTCTAGAGTTTTCATCTGAGTCCTTCTTTACTGATTTAGATAGGTTATCTACGAAAGTAACCTCAGCAGCATGAAGTTGAGCAAGATTAAATTTTGCTTCTTCAATACGCTGTCTTATGCTACGCACTTGATTTATATAGTATAATTGGTTTTGGTCAAGTTCGTCAACGAAAAACTCTTTTCCGTCAATTACAACTTTGTCACGGTTGTCAAACAATTCTTCTTGTATCATTTCTTTTCTCCGGGATACGCCCACTGGTCAGCGCGGCGTTTCTTTAAACGTGTGAGATTTTCAAAATAGCCAGTGTTGTATCCACGCTGCCATTCTTTGCCTCTAAAAGAATTAAAAGTATACGGGTTAGGAGACAAGTGTTTAAACTCTCCCCTATCCGTAGATACTACCTTGTAGTTATAAAAAGCTTTACGCCCTTCGTAGAAAAAACGTTCCGGTGCGTCTGCCATAGTGCCCCCTATGTCGTGTTAATATCCACAATTTCACAGTGGTCTGAAGTGCATGCAAGTGTTTGCATTGCTACAGTATTATCTTCCTTCTCATAGTTTGCAAGGTTTTTCCAGTCAATGAACTCGGGCATCTTACTTAAAAAAGAACTGTAGTGGTCTTTGTCACAGTCCTGATAAGGCGCCTGCTCGTACACATGCTCACTGCGAGGCAGAAAAGAAAGTCCTGATGCAATGTTGAAGTTTTTGTAAATCCATCCGCCAACTTCAAGCCACTCGTCATCACTAACAGAAATAGTTACGGATGGCTTATGCTCACACCAATTGTTGGCGTAAACTTTCCAGAACTCAAGCTGTTCTATAGCCGACATATCGTTGCGTGTGACGCAATTATCTGGCGCTTTTATAGGAAAACTAAACACAGTGTTGTTTTGACTCCAGTTGTCATCCTCGTATGGAATGCCGCTTTCCATCATAAATTTTGTGAGTGGGTCTTTTTTATCCCCACGCACAGTTCTGATGTAGTATTGGCTATGACGTGCATGAATTCCTGACGCAGAGTCCGTTAGCTGTGAAACAGTGCCACTTGGCTTTACACAAGTAATAGCAGTAGATGGTGTGACGCCAATCTCTTCAGCAATTTCTTTATTTGTATCCACAGCAACTTGCCTGAGTTCTTGCAATATGCCGGCAATATTCATGCCGTATTGTGAACTACGTCCATTGAGAATAGAGTTGTCCATAATACCTGTCATAGATACGCCCAACAACCGTTCTTCCTCTGTATTCTTTTGCCATATGCGGCGCAAGTATGGAAAATTAGTTAAAGTGGACTGCCAGGTGCCCAAGATTGTAGCGATACGCACCTTACGTTTAAGGTCATCGACTGTATCGTCTCCGCGCACTATTATTTCTGACAAATTACAAAACTGGTATGGGCGTAAGATTATCTCACTGCAAGGGTTTGTACCGAACTCGTACGTAGAGTCCCGTCTACCATTCTCTGCCGCTTTCTTTTGTGCAGCACCACGGTAGAACATACCTCGTTCCCCTGTGCCAGACTGCGCCAGTGAAATCCATTCACGCATAAATGTCTGCATATCTGGTTTCTCTGTGTATGCCACAGAGTTGTTGGACATCTGACGCTGCGGGTCTGTTTCCCAGAAGGCGCCCACTTTTGCATGTCGCATCCGGTCATCAGACAAATTAGATAAGCTAATCATTGCAGAGCGACGTACACCTCCAGAGACAACAACCTCACCAACTTTACACATGATGTCATGACACTCTAGGCTAGACAGCTTACGTCCCTTAGCTTTTGTAAATATCTCCACGGTAAATCTAAACAAATCTTCCAATGGTGCAGGCCCAGATGCTCTACCACCAAATGTTTTTAATTTAGAACCAGCAGGTCTAATTTTACTCATATCCCAAACAGGAATCTCCCCGGACCAGAGCAATGCTAATAGTTTACGGAATGCTTTTGCCCATCCTTCTTTGCTATCGCGCACAGTAATGATTTCATCTGCGGAGAACAACTTTTCGGGGACCTCTGGCAACTTAGATACGTATTGCCGCTCCACAGAGAAGCCTACACCGGTTCCGCACATAAGTATGTACATAGCCTCATCAAAAGCTTTCGGGTCGTCTACGGGCAAATATGAGCAATTATATCCTGCAGTGTTATCACGTTCCAACGCTGCACCAGAGGTCATCATGGCTCTCATGGACGGCATCACTTCGGAGTGTAGCACAGCATCCATAACCTCTTCTTTTAGTGAACTACGAAGCTTATGCCCGTGTTTAGTACGCAGATGATTAACCATATAATCAAAATATCTGGATACAGTTTCATGCCATTCCTCACGACGTTGTTCATCGTCAAGCCAACGCGCATAGCGTGACTTGTGAATAAATTGTTGATAATAAGTTGGAAGAACTACGTTACTCATACGTCACCTAAATAATTATTCAATATATCAAGACGGTCCTCATGTACAGCCATCTTATCCATTTCACACTGTATAGCTTCCAGTATATCTGAATGCTCTCCAATACCCGCTGGGTTTTTCAAGTACACCTCAATGTTCGTAAGATGTAACTCCACGTTAGCTTTTGCATGCATTCTAAGTGCATTTAACATTTTTTCTTTCATATCTTTGTCCTCACGTTAACCGAAACAGGTTCTACACCGCCAACATCGTACAACAAATCAGATATGTAGTCACTAACAATATCTGGTACTTCATCAATATCCGCGTTAAATTCTTCCAAATCCAACTTTGCCTTTATGACAATATCTGCTCTAACTAATGTTTTTCCACTTAACCTGTTTACCATTGTCTTGTTCCAAAATTAAACGGTCCAAATAGAACCGTGCCTTCTGCAAATCCTCAGTAGGTTTGCCTTTGTAACGATGCCGCCACAAATATTTGATAACATTCCCATTACAATAGCCCATGAATAGTTCGGGCCCAAGGGCAGCTTTGATTGCATCTAAGCATTCAATGCCGCCTTGGTTGTAATGTTCTGGGTTGTTAACAGAGTCAAATTTAACTTCTGACTCTTTTGATTTTTGCTTCATGTATTCCTCGTGTCTTAGCATATTAATCACACGAACTCATACGAGACATAATAGCTACGTATTTACCTTTCTCATCAGTAAAGGTTTGCATAACTCTAGTATCATATCCCACAAATGGATAGCTTCTTTTATAACGCTCAATATCTTCCTGCAATTCTGCTTCACTATCTGCAGCAAGGCGAATACGTACATCTTCACTCATGCTCCCCTCCTTTACCTCGGCCAAGTCCACCAAAATAACTAGGTCTCCGTTTAGCTGTTTCAAATACGCCCACGGTAATAAATATTCCCGCGATGAGTAAAGCATGTAAAGCGGCGCTAATACCAAAGACCACTACAGAACCAACCCACATAGAAAAAATAATACACCACATCCACGCCAATATTTGCATAATGAGATGCCTAGTGTTTATGTCTGGAATGTTACACAATGGATTATAACGGTTATCCATTATTACATTCCAACTATTGTTAAGAAACTTCATTGGTAATATTCCTTTATTGCTTCACCAATTTGTTGTGCTATCTGAGGAACGATAGCATTACCTAATCCTTTAAGACGGTCCACTCTTTTGGATACCCCATTAGCCACTCGACCCACGTTGGGTTCAACGTTCCAGTCCCACTGTTGCGCACATCTGGATGATTGCCAAGCATTTTCTGCATCTTGTCCCCCGGCAGTCCCGCTTTGTGCTCGCTCGCTGACGGAGTTGGCCACGTCTTCACCTCTGCACACAGGTACTTCCTGTTGAACATGTGCGTGTGACTCTTGCTCCCCACAGGGCCGCAGTCCTTGTACTCCGACGCTCTGGGTGTTGGCCATATCCCCGAGTACGTCTGCCTCACTTGGTCTGACAGATTCGCCCCGAACTTCAGATTGGGATTTGTCTTGCTGACTCTTCTGCCCTTCTCGTCCAGTTGTCTCGGCCCCCCTGTCACGTCCGTTGTCCTCGGTGTAGCCCACAATCCAGACTCTGTCTCTTTTGTGTGGGGCGCCGACGCTGACAGCTGGAACAACAAACGGCCTTGTGGTGTAGCCTTCGTTTTCCAGGTCAGTGAGCACCGCGTCGAGTCCCAAGCTGATGTGACCATAAACGTTTTCGAAAACAACCCAAGTGGGTCTTTTGGATGCAACAATTTTAAGGATGCTCGGCCAGATGTGACGTGGGTCTTCTTCGCCTTGCCTTTTACCGGCTTGGCTGAAGGGCTGACAGGGGTATCCTGCTGTGAGGATGTCGCATTCTGGAACAAGTCTGGTTGGGTCATTAGCTAATACCTTTACATCTTCGGCCACAGGAACGGTTGGCCAGTGTTGTTTGAGAATTTTGCGACACCATGGTTCTACGTCACAAAACATAACGGGCACAGATAATTTTGCCATTTCAAATCCTAGTGCAAAACCACCTATGCCACTGCATAAGTCTACGTGTCTCATTATGTAACCTCAGTTATTATTAATATTGCATATTAGCACATCAAAACACGTTATTAAAACTAGTGCTGCGTTATTGTTATATCGCCATCCTCAAAACTTTCTCGACCCATGTCAAGAACAGCATCCATATCTTGCGTTGCATGGAATGCCATACCCCTAGTCAGTAAAGCATAAAACACAACATCCTCCTCTGACATTTCTTGCATAGGGTGGTGGTAGATTTGTATCTCGAATCCACCTTTATCGTTGTCCTCATGCCTCACTATAACTGCTGAGTCACCTGGACTTAATTCTATTTTATGCGACATGATGATACTACCTTAAAAAAATGCTCTGCGTCCATTATGGCGAGAGGCTTCTTGTGATTCATTTTTACAATCAACAGAGGCTCTCCCCCTGTATCATGGCTAATGGCTTGCTCGTAGTAATTATATAGTGTTGTCATACGTTCAGTGTTCTTACACTCTATATCATACGGAAATTTCTTATAGGCTGCAGTTGAAAATTGTACATCAACTCCATTTACACCCATGGGCGTTGACCTAATGTCAAGCGTGGTCAAACCCCTATAAAGTTCAAGTAGTTTCTCCACCACCCAATTCTGAAGCTTTCTCCCCTTCGCCTTCGCCGACCTCGGGGACATCTTGCGCTTCAACACGGATTTCGTAGATTTTGTCTGCTGGGAAGACAATGGTTTGCTCCTGCGAGCAAAGCGCGGGGAACGGCGCACCTTCGTTGAGTTCCGAGAGGAAGTCGTACGCTTCTTCTGCGGCAACCTTGAAGATTTTTGTGTGCGTGTCATTGTTGCTCGCCTGATACCGAATTGTCAGTGTCACGCCATTCGTCGGTGATGTGGGTGTACCAGACGAACTTCGGGTTTTTGCCTTTACTTGGGAGCTGTCTTCTGAATTCGAGTTCGCCCCAACAATGTCGTTTGTAGTCGCACCAAGCACATTCAAGACAAAGGGTTCTATTCCCCGTTTCCTTTTTATAGAATACCTCGGGAATGTCAGAATATTGTCGCTTAAATGGTTTCGATAAATCCACGGCCACACTAGATTCTCGTATCTTCTCATTTACCTCTTCCTTCTCTGTATCAGAGTCTGATGCATCAGCAAATGTAATCTCACCCGTGGATTTGTTTAAAGCTATCCAACCCTTAAATGGCTTGTTAGCTGCCATTCCATAGCCAATTCCTTGGGCTACGTACCCGAATGAGTCATTGCTTTTTATGCGTTCAAATGGAGAGTCTGAATTAAACTTATGTTCAAAAGCATATGGCGACGCCGTTTTAATGTCCCAAATGCCATCATCCAGTTCTATGTCATACTCACCATTAATGGTTTTACCATCTAATTCATATGAAACTTTTTGATGTTTTGATTTTATATCAATGCCTGCCGCTTCCATCAAAGCAATCAATGTTGCTTCCATGACATCCCCTATAATCATACGCATCTTAAAATCATAGGTGCGTTTCTCAGGTTCGACGCCCAAAGCTTGGAGATGTAATTGGCAGGAGGGGCGCCCCACGTTACTCATCCTAAGAGTAAATTCCTTTTTCTCATCTACAAAATGTTTTTGTAAAGCATCTCGTGCAGCTTTAGCGAATGAGTCAAGGATGTGAGGAGGCATCTCAGCCTCCCCACTAGCCGCCTTTGAAAGGAACGAAAGAAGGCGACTTTGGTTTACGTTCATGCTGTCAATGACTCAGGTAAATCATCATTGAGTGCACTGTCAATGGAGGCATCCACAGAGTCAGCGTCAATAATGTCACCGCTCATACGAAGTGCCTTGTCATAGTCAGCCATGACTTGCTTGTTTTCACTATTGATGTTTTCATCAAAGAATTTCAACAACTCTTGGTCATCCTCAGTAAAATCAAGTGGGCCATCACCTATGCTTAAGTCTGAAACGTAATAGACTAGCCCTCCATTCTTTTGCCTGTTCAGGGAAGCGTTTAAATTAAAGAAAATAAACGGTTTCTTCTGGGCAGACAACGCATCCAATGGCTTCGAGATGGGCATAAAGTTAGAACCTCTAGCCCTCCAAAGCACAGGTAGGTTAGCAACTTCTACCGACTTACCCTCTGCGTCTACAGCATCATTGAACGTAACTTTACCATAAAGCATACGGAAACATTTAATGTCCTTTTGCTTTAAAGCTTGTTCTGCACTAAGAGAATCTCTTTGTGCGGCAGGTACTGAACCACAACGCATAGTCCCTATCGTATCTGGGATTTCTGTCTGTGGGTACAGATTTTTAGCTAAGATTGACTTAGACACCATTTCGTTGGCTTCTGCATCATAATGCATGTACTGGTAACGCTGCATAAACAATTGAAACTTAATTGTTTTTGCGTAAACAGTGCCCTCTGGCAGATTCACAAAGAATGAACCAGCAGGTATTGAGCGGCCATTGTCGTCTTCGTTATCTCTGTTAATCTTAAGCAAATTTATAGATGGTCCACCGCCATTAGTGGGTACATCTTGGCCAATTAAACTGGCTATTTGTTCAAACGTTGTATTGTTTGTAACGGTAGGTAATGATTCCATTTACCATCTCCTTTTTGGTCAAGGTACAGTTTGTACCACAAGTCACTTTCTTAGTCAAGCGTAAACGCCTCCATGTTGAGCCAGTCTTTGCCAATCTCTAAATCAACATCCAAAGGAACTTTCCATTTAACGTTGTATATACCCTCAAACAATTGGTCAACATGTTTCATTGCATCATAAGTAATACGAGCAACTCTTTTTTCTTCACCAGGGTAAACATCCAAGACTATCGAGTCATGTACAGTATTGATAACAAGAGATTTGCACTCTTGATTTCTAAGTTCATTGTGAAGTGAAATAAGTGCGAGCGGCACCACGCAACCGCCAGCCAAACCTTGCACCGGATAGTTTTTGATGGAGGGAGCGTTGGATGCAGCGCCAGAAGGCAATCGTTTAGTATCCGGAAAAGCAAATTGCTGGCCTGTATGCAACCCAACAATATTATGCGTAATAGCTTCAGTTTGTAAATCTGCATGCCATTTAGCAAGGGATGGGTATTTCGCCACAAAAGCTTGGTAGTATTCGACCTCGTTTGGACTACCCGACATTCCACCGTAGAGAGGCTTGAACGTGTGTGCCTTCGCAGCAGTGCGTTCATCTTTTGTAACATCATCTTCCGACTTTTCATATATAACTGAAGCAGTATATTTGTGAACATCTACGCCATCCAATATATCCTTAATCATTTTATCATCACCACAAAGCTGTGCTGCCACACGAAACTCCAGTTGACTGTAGTCAGCTTGCAATATGGAACCACCTTCAAATCTAGATACTACAACAGCACGAACAGGGAAGGTGTTACCCCGAGGCTGGTTCTGAAAATTAGGGTCTGACGAAGATAATCTTGTAGTTCTAGTAACGCATTGGTTAAACCGAGGGTGTAGTACCCCGTTCCTTTTTACATTACGTTCAATACCGCCGATAAAACTGGACAGGTACACGTCTACTGCATTTAGTCGTATTGTGGATTTTAAGAACTTTGTAGCATTTTCATTACCCTTGTGAACGGCGGCGTTTAACAAACGTGCTAACGTCGTCTTATCTGTGGCAAAACCGCTAGCAGATACGTCGTTAATGCCGCTAGGATTCATCGTGAGGCCACCTACTTTAGGCAGAGGTATATACACATACCCTTCGCCTCCACACGTCTTACAGCGCGTAGGATTCTTCCACAGCGAGCCGTCCTTTTTTACTTTATAAAAGCTACCCTTGGTATTGCACTTACTACATTGTTCAGCGCGTGTCTTGTGAACTCGGGAAGTTAAAGATTTTACCTTACCGGCAAACTTTGCTATGGACATACGAGGACGCAGCAACGGTTTACCCTTTTCATTGAGCCCAATGTTAAATGTTTCAGCCCATTGCTTTTTATCTATAATGCGACGAGAGTATATTAACTGACTTAATTGCTCCGGTGAGGCAAAATTAATTATTTTGTCCCCCATGACAGAGTGGCACACATCTTCCATGGCTATTTGCAACTTACTTTTTTCTATTTGGTAATCGGACTTAACTTTGTGCATGGTCTTGAAATCAATTTTTATGCCATTTTGTTCAATTGTTGCTAAAACAGGCAGAAAATTGTTCATAAGTTTCAAATGTTTTAGAAGTGGTGCATTACTGTCCTTCAAATACAGGTCACGTTGTGCAAAAAATAGCTCACGTGTAGATATGACGTCAGCCAATCCGTACTCTTCAACAGTATCAGGCGGCATTTTATCAAAACCAATGCCATTACTAATGTAGTCTTGTATCAAATCACTCTTCTTTAACGCAACCTTTCGTCTGGCACAGCTATCTGCCAAACTTACGCCCCATTTCTGACACCTTAACAACAAATATTCAGCAATCATTGTGTCGTACACGTGGCCATCGTACGCAAAACCAGCCTCCCATAGCCACATCAAGTCAAATTTAATGTTGTGACCAACTAGAAGCTTAGTTTTGTCAAGTATTTCTTGCACATCCTTGTGATTTTGCTGTGTGTCTGGCTGTTTTTGTTCATGGTAAAACCATTTAAACACCGGTTCACCAGCATCTGTAGCATACTGCACGGACACAAGTTTGTTATCATTGTGAAATGGAGAGGGGTCACTCCTTCTGTTATCTGGATTAATTTGAAAAGTTGTTTCTACATCCAAAAACGTAATCATGCTGTGTACCTGCTAGTGTCTGTTTCTAAATTACAAACTATATTTCCATGAAAACCTGTTAATTTATTCTTAGATATTGTGAGGTAGCGACGAGTATCGTTATGGTCAGTAATGTCCTGTTTACCGATACCAACAATTAAATCAGCTTCCGCAGCTTTGCCTGTTTTGCTATTCTCCATCATAGCATAAGTAACATTAACTTTGTTCTCGGCGTCAGCAGATGCTTGGCTAATACCAATGCCAAAAACATCATTTCTTTTACACACTTCACGAAACTTCAAGTAAACTTGCCGTAATTTTTCGTCTGTGCGTGTGAATGTGCCTGCTACATCAAGCTTATCCAATTGGTCCACTATGACGATATCAGGCTTATGCCTCTCACAATATCTATTAAGCCACTCAACACTACCATCAACTTTATCAAGCATGGTTAAGTTAGCTCTAATTTCTTTAAATTTTTCTTTGGCCTCTACGCGATGAACATATAATTGATTTTTACTAAGACCATTATAAGCAGAAAACGCACGGAGTAATGTTCGTTTCGCCGGTTCTTCATTTGTAATAATGTGAACTTTGGCACCTTGGGCACAAAATCCGCTGGGCGCCAATGCGAGAGATACGTAAAAAGCGGTCTTACCAACTTCGGGACGTGCAAATGCAATCATGAATTCTCCGCCTCTACCGCCACGAACTGCCTTGGCTAATGACGGTATATTAAACTCCCAACAATTTGCTAAGCTGTCATATTCAAGCAACTCGTCAAGGTCAGTGGTAACGGGTATATCTTCATCATCAGGTACAAATCCATTCTCTGACCTTTCTATTAAGTCCTTGATTTCATGTATTTTATCAGGATTGCCTTCCATCATAGACAAACCTAGGTCTGCGATGCGACGACCTATCTCCTGCTGCCAAAGCTTTTCTAAGACATCCCCAGCCACGTCTGCGCCCATAGGTGCGTAGGATTGGATATCATTAAGTATTTCGGCAATTAGCTCGCGCTTAGCCCTAGTTGCTGTAGGATTGTGAACTCGGAAAAGTTCACGAACCTCCATTACGGTTATATTACGTTCATACTTAGTATGAGCGAGCACGATTGTGTCATACAAATCTGCTAACTCACTAGGGAACATAGACCGCATAACACGGGTCTTGTTGTCATCAAAGAATTCTTTACTAAGTAAGAGCTTTATTAATTGCTGTTCTGTAGTAATTGTGAAATCTCCCACGCTGTGTAATATTTAAGGTCATCGTTTATTCTTATTATTTTTGATGGCACAAAGTAAGACAGGTATTTTTGAATGTCAAGAGCCTTACGAGTAGCGTCTGGGTCAAGACATACGAACACCCGGGAATACTCACGTAATTGTGTGAGGTCTGCATCTTTTACGTTTGTCCCCAGCAGGGCAACGCCAGTTGCAACAGGGGATATGGCACAGGCGGACGCAGCATCTTCAACAAGTATAGCTTGTGGATGGTCGCCTGATGTGAAAAGTTTTTGTGATTTTCCGTACCGATACCACTTTGGCACAGTTCCCCTTGTCAACGCTCGTCCTATTGCGTCATAAGTTATACCATTTTTTTGCACCAGGAATACGACTCGGTCTTGCTTCGGGTCGTACATGATACGAGCCCGTTGATTGTAATACGCATCTAAGCAATTGTTTTTCTTAAGATAATTTAATGCTCGTTCATTTTCTGTAAAAGGTGTGAACTGCGGAGGCAAAGAAAAGTTTTTGTCGGCATGATAGATACTGATAGTATCGCGGATTTGTGACGCGATTTCTGACTTGGAACGCTCGGTGGTCATTGCACCGGATATTTTGCACGATGCAACGTAGCAATTCCACAGTAATTTCCCATGAATTTTTGATATGGTAAAAGTTCTTTTGGAACAGGAGGGGCAGTTTATACGGACAGAATTTCCTTCTGTCGGTGCGTTTTTTATCACGTAGTCTTTCATTGACATCCTGCCCTATAACTAATACTACCTCTGGGGGAGCTCGCCCCTTTTAGCATAAATTTTAAGGGCAGTCAATAAAAAAAACCCCAGCCGAAGCTGGGGCAAGTTAGCGAGGAGGAAACAAGTCTAGAAGTTGAAGTTATCGTACTTCCAATCGTTTTCTGAGTTTTCAGCAACAGTCACAACCAGTTGTGCCATATCTTCAATAGAGTACTTGTCTCTAATGAATGTTGCTACCACACGTTGAACTTTTTGTCTATTACTTTCTCCATAGAAGAAGCCATTATCTGGGTCAAACTTCTCGATTTTATCTAGGCAGTTATCAAACTTATCTAGCGCTGACTGAGACTTCCTGGCCTCTTCCTTGAGTGACCGCCTTGTTGAAACCATAGACGTTTGCTTCGGACTTTGATAGCCGAGTTGTCTTTGACCGTAGCCATGCGAGTATCCTCGCGAACGGTGAAACCGAGGCACGTCTGGCTTACCAATCCGTCTAACTGCAGGTAGTGAAGACCAATCGACTTTGAGTAAGGCAGGTATCAGATGTTGTTCAAGCCATAGCAAGTCAAAGCGTTCGTCAGATGAATGCTGCCTAAAATAGCCCACTGAAAGATTAGTGCACTCTGGTATTAGATTAGTGTAGTTTGCACTGTCCGTAAACGTGCCGGTTCCGTCTGCCTCCATCTGCTGCTGAGGTGGTAGATGAGGATTCATCTGCTCAGCTAGAGCATCCGCAAATTCATCAGAGCAACAACGGCCACCTGACTGATGCGTGATGATACTGGAGTATCTAGCACGGTCAAAGGCGATACAGTGGTTCATGCCTCTGAACGTATCCGCTCTGTGCTCGCTAGTGTAATTTGAACCGATACCACCACACTCTTCGCCAACATGGAATACATAATAACCTTCTACACCGGCTTCGATTAGACGACACATGATATAGCAACCGAGTTTGTCATCAGCACCAAGGATACAAGGTTTGTTCACAGTGTGTGTTTCTAGAGTGTAAGTCAGATTTGTAGGAACCCACCCATCGAACGCAGAATCAGAACCAAACAATTGGCGTTTGTTCTTGATACCGTGATTAGGGAACAACGTATAGTTCTGATACTGAAAGCCGTTAGACCTAGCATCTTGTTTCATGACGCTCTCTGACACTTGATTACCACTAGAGTCGGCATAGTATGACTCTTGCGTCGGACGCGAAGCATACACATATCCTGCGCCTACCTCATCTTTGTCACCTGAGATGTGCAGAGTATTGACTCGGGCTTCTTTGTGCTGCCCCACGATATCCATGTGAGAACTGAACATAGTCGATGGCTTGTCGCCCATCTGTATGTGCAGATTGCCTTTGGCATCAATAAATGGTTTCACATCTTTGTTGTTACCAAAGTAGTCAATGATGATGTCTCGTATCACTTGCTCTGTTCCGTGAGGAGTAGCATTAGATAGCAAGTCATACAAAAGTTTAGTCATGTCCTTACCCGGTTTAACAACATCATACTTCGTAATATCAGCTGTAACCAAAGCGTTTACAGATGGTTTTTGATAATCAAACATTGGCACAGGCGCCAGATTTTTTTGATAATAGGATGATGTGCTCATTTTAGTCTCCTTTATTTTCTGTCCATGTCATCAGCGATTTCAATGTATCCACTCTTTCGCGCCAATTTGATGGGTTGTATTGCGCACCCTCTAAGAGTGGTGCAGGTTGATTCAAAGCTCCATCCAGAGCTTGCTCGAATAGGTCTTCAATATTCACGTCGGGATAATCACCAATGTATCCGACACTGGGAATTTTAGCCATTTTAGATATTGGCAGGACTCTGTGTTCAGCGACTGTCTCCAAGAACATGAACCATCCATTTGCGTCTATTCGACAACGTGTGGGATGATACTGTGCAAATATAGTTGCTCTACGCGTAGACTTCGCGTCATATGTGTATCCACCTTCTCCACATCGGGAAGCAAGGCTATCCCCATGACAATTGTGCGCAGGCTGCCAATAGTAGTGAGGAATCTCCATATCTGCCCATGATACAGCATGAT
>Ga0209232_1000579_pt1 | contig 22125 bp, 6 predicted proteins | sample ETNvirenome_2_60_FD_184066 | JGI IMG/M metagenome (GOLD analysis project Ga0209232, IMG submission 184066) | Marine viral communities from the Pacific Ocean - ETNP_2_60 (SPAdes) (version 2) | ecosystem: Environmental > Aquatic > Marine > Oceanic | place: Pacific Ocean | collected 2013-06-22
CGAATGACATTCCAAATAGAAGTAGTAATATTAGCAGAACTAATACCGTGAGATGATAAAATGCCAAGTACAGTATACAAAGGAGATATAGCAGAAGTATCTTTTGCACCCGAAACAGGTCTTGTGATTAGAGGTGTCACAGATGCTACAATGCAACTGTCTAATAGCGATGATATTACCACAATCACTTTTACTGCTGAACAAAATACTACATTATTTGAGGCAAGCGGATTTAAATTAAAATATCCAAAAAATATGCTTGTTGGTTCACAAGTCGTATGGGAAAAAGGAAGTTCAACTGCGGTAGCCGATGCTGATTTACCTAACTCCGGCACAGGTGGAAAAACATTTACTATTGTAGAAAATAGCGGTGCTACAATTAAAATTACTCCGGCTATGACGACAAGTGCATTAGGAACAGTAAATTTGGCTTCGGGTAATAATCTTCATATCCTTCCTTACAAAACACCACCAATTGATGTGTCTTCTTCCGAAGCAACCGACGGAACACCCGCTACCGAAGGTTGTAAGATAGACCAATTCTTAGGTATTGCATCGGCTATCACACTACCGGAAACTAAAGTAGATTTGAAAAGATTTCATGTAGTTGGATTGGGTAGAGATACTTCAATACAAGTACCGGGTAAGATGATTACCGAAGGTGGTTCTTTTGAAGTAAATATGCACACGGCAAGATGGCTTAAGTATTGTCTTGGTAATGAATTACTTGAAATTGCTGATGACGATACTATAGGTTCGGGCTTTCAGTTAAGTGGTATTCATAATGCAGGTGCATCTGTAGTAGATTTGAATAATTCTACAAGTTCAATAGCAGTAGGTGATTATATTGATATTAGAGATGAAAGCGGAGATTCCGTTCCTATAGTAAGCGACCATGAACCCGATGCAGGGGATTGGGATGGTACTTTTACTCTAGCAAAGTTTGATACGGCTAAACCACATGAATGTAGAAGAATTATAGGTAAAAGTGAAACAGGAAATAGATTATATTTAGATGAACCACTAAGATACCGCCATGCGAGTGCTACGCCTGTAAAAATTAGAAGATACGGTCAAAGTAATTCAATAACAATAAGCAATAATACAATTACTAATCCGGCTACTCATCTATTATTTTCACGCTCAACTTTACCATCATTTTGTATTGAAGTATCTCAAAGAAGAAGGGATTTAGATTCCGATGAATCCGCTACAGATGGTGGAGTAGGAGATACTAAAGAACTAACTCGTGTTTACAGGGGTTGTAAAGTAAGTGACTTTTCTATGACAGTAGATAATGATGCCGCACTTAAATTATCAGTTAATTTCAATTCAGCACTTTGTTATACCGATACAGGTCGTTTAGAAGGTACACCACTTACACGATACGGCGCACACCGTATGTTTGATGATACGGCTAATACTGATTTGAAAAGACTTGAATCCGGTATTGGTGTAGGAACTCAAAAACCGTTTATGTTTTACAATGGTAGTGTACAACTTGGCGGTGTACAAGTTGCTCAAGTATTTACTTTTACTCTTACAGGTACTACAGGAGTAGTTTCTCATCACACTATCGCAGGTTCATCTCAAGCCGCAGGTAGTGGTTTAACCGACCAAGTACCATTTGCCGGTTCTCGTAATGCTAACCTAATGGTAGAAGGTCAAACCACTTATGAAATGACTATGGAAATAGCAGTTGATGACCCTATCTTTTTCCACAAGATGCGAACAGGTGCAGAATTTAGCACTAATGTAGACGGTACAGGTGCTAATAGAGTTCTTATTGAGTTTGAAAAGAACCGTATTGGTAGTACTGGCGCAGGTAATAGTGAAAAGATGTTGTTAATAATTGACGACTTTTACATTACAGAAGCACCTATACAGATACCGGAAGACAAAGGTGTAGTAAAATCCGCTATGAAAATCATGGCTAAAGCAGTAAAGGTTATCGCTCGTGATACTTTGCATAAATATTGAGGGTGGTATAATGAAGAAGTCGCTTATCAAATTCCGAAGACTTGGACCTGTAGTTTATGCCCGTTGGGTATGCGAAACAAACGGAGTAGAATTTGACGATAAGATGCTTGAACTTATGGCAAGACATGAAATAGAATCTTATGTCCAAGATAAGTTAGACAACCCACCTGTAGAAACTACAGAAGAAGAAATAAATCCTCTTGTACAAGAAGAGGTAGTAAACCCATTCCCTGCTGATGTTCAGCAATATGATTCCCTTAAAGTTATTGAATTAAAAGAACTATGCAAAGAGAGAAACCTCCCTGTGTATGGAACTAAAGCAGAACTCATTTTGCGATTGAAGCAAGATGATGAAGGGATAACAACCGAGACAGGTGAAACTGACGGCCTCGCAGAAGCGACCCCCGATGTAGAGCCGGAAGCCCCTACCGAAGAGGTAGCCGCATCCAATGGAAGTGAAATAGATGAAGAAACCACAGATAGTGAACAACAAGAGCCTATTATTGAAGAAGAATGATATAACTAAACATCAAATAGGGATAGACCCTAAAGATGAAAGTTTAGTTATGGAAGTGTGTATTAGGGATATATCTTTCCTTGACATACAAGCCGCCGCCCAAGAAATGTTTATGATAGACAAGGGCGATGTGACTATGAATTTGAAAGGCTATTGGAAGTTCGCTTTTTCCAATTGGATAACAGAAACAAACCCGTCTTTAACGACAGATGAATTACTTTCCCTAAGTGGGTATGTAGGAGAACAAATATCTAAAATTCTCCCTCAACCTAACGAAATTGCGGAGGCTTTGCAGGGGGGGTTTACAAAGCCGAATCAGTGAATGTTCAAAAATTTCTAAATAAAAAATCCTTTGAGGAATTAGAAGATATTGAACTTCAAGCGGAGTACTTCGCATACACGGTGGCAAGACATTATAACATATCACTTCATGATGTGTATAAGATGCCTTTACCTATTTTCAAACAATCACTAAAATGGGCGATGGCGATAACCGAAGAGAAAGAAAAAGAAGAGAAAAAACAAGAACAACAATCAAAAGCAGGGGATAGAGAAGTGGTAGGATTAGATTATTCATTTTTAGATTGGGAGTGATTAGATGGCACTATTAGCAACACTATCCTCTATGTCCTCTATCGTAAGCGGTATAGGTCCGGCATTTCAAATGATAGGTCAAATAGTTGGTAAGGTATTCGGTGCAGTAAAAGATTTGATTATAAAGTACTTAGTAGACCCTTTAAGTGATTTCTTTGAAGGTTTCAAAAATTTCTTGGGTGATGCAAAAGAAAAATTTGGTGATATGTTAAGTTGGGTTGGAGAAAAGTTTAATGATTGGATAATACAACCTATTGCGGGTTTCTTTGAATGGTTAGGTGGTGCTTTAGGAACTGCGAAAGATGCAGTTGGAAGTGCATTAAGTTGGATTGCTGATAAAATAAATACTTGGGTTGTACAACCTATTATGGGTTTCTTTAGTATGATTGGTAATGTTCTAAGTACTATGACAGAAATTATTGGTGATGCTTTAAAATGGGCTGGAAAATTAGTAGTTGAGACATTGGTAAAACCATTTTTAATTATTATTGATACAGTTAATGATGTAAAAAATTCTATAATGGGTATTTTTGATGGATTTAAAATTAGTGATGTATTTACTTTAAAATGGTGGAAGAAGTTATTTGGTGGAATACTAGACATTGGTAAATCAGTAATTGGTGGTCTTTTAGATATAATAAAAACACCTTTCAATTTTCTAATTAAAGTTATTAATAAAATACTAAGTAAAATTAAATTTGAAGTTGATGTTCCTAAACTTCTTGGTGGTGGTACTATAGGTATAGACTTAAGCGATAAACAAATTCCTATGTTAGCAAAGGGTGGTATAGTAAACAAACCAACTCTTGCTATGATTGGTGAAGATGGACCGGAAGCCGTTATACCTCTAAATAAGAAGAATAATCCAAGTGGTATAGGTATGGGAGGAACTTACAACATTACAGTTAATGCAGGTGGTATTACAGATAGAACTGATAAAAGAGCATTGGCTCGTGAAATTGGTAATATGATTCAGCAAGAACTTGCCCGTTCTATGGGTGGCTCAACACATAGGGGGAGATTCTAATGACTAATGTTCCTGTTAGGTTTGTTAGAGCCGATGGTCAAACTATTCAATTACCTGTCACAACACTCACTTTAGATGTTGATAGGGGTACTATGGCTATGCCTTTACCGTTTATGGGTAGCAGTAGACTTGGTGTAGATTTGAATTTATCTAAAGCGGTTATACTTATGGAAGGTGTATTTACTGATGATGATTTATTTAATATAGGTACTCCTACGGCTTCAAGTTCAATTATAGATTTTTCAAGAGTTGATACTAACGGAAGTGGAAGTAGTAGTATAGATGAAAACACAAGATTTGACATTGACCAAGAAATTGAAATAATATTGAATGGTAGAACTGTTGATAATTTAACAGGTGTGAATACAGGTATAAAATTAAAAAGTACTGATGGCACTATTAAAATATTATATGGTACTAAAAGTAGTGAATCACATAGTTATAATGGCTCAATTTATCAATTTTCTATAGGAACTACACACGGTATACAAGTCGGTAATTTAGCGGCAGGTGGTAGTGGATATTCTATAGGAAATAATATTGCTACCTCCGGTGGTACAGGTACTAATTGTAAAGTAAATATTACAGGTGTGAATAGTGGTGCGGTGACAAGTTTTACCATCGCTCACCCCGGTAAAAATTTTGGTACAGGGCAGACAATTACAATTAGTGGGGGTAATGGAGATGCAACTTTTACTGTATCTCAAGTAGGTACTACTCTAACTGCTACTCAAATGGCTACAAATTTAGTTTCATTAATTAACGATGGTGCATTAAGCACCCCAATTAATGAATTTTCAGCAAGTTTAGTACCTTCTCCAAGAAGTGGAGAAAGTGATGTAGCAGTAAGAATAACACAAATTGTGACAGGAACGGATGGTGATAATGCCACTCCGGTTTGTGATTCTGCAATTTGGAATAATACTTATTGGAAACCTCATATTAATACATTTGATGGTGGTTCAAATGCAGAAGGAGTATTTCATGGTATGAGTGCGGGGGATAAAGTAATGTCTTTGTATGCTACGCTTAACAATTCAAACAATCCGGGTATAACAGGGGCTTTAGTACGAGGTGTAGGAGGAAGAATAGCAGATATGGTAGTTGATACTAAATGGGGCGACTACATAATGGGTATTCAAATACCTTTTAATTCTACCGTAAATGCCGAAGATGGACAAAAATACAAACCTGTAAATTTCTTCATGCCTACAGGAATGTTTGAACATACAGGTACTAAAAGTGTAAATAATGCAGTATCAGCATCTACCGAAGTTTCTAATGTTCATAGTAATAACGATAGGGCTTTTATTAAGGGATTTGTCACTAAAGCAACATTTGTTCAAATAGGCGGTGAACCTGTGTATACATTCAATATACAATTTACACCTGCGAGTATAATTATATGAGGTGATTAAGTGGTAGCAATAGGTAGGTCAAGCCACGCTTTCTTTTTTGATGGTGTAAGTGACTCTATACTTATACCTCAAGGTCGTTTTACTAAACTTGGTGATAATCATTCTATTGGTGCTGGTACAAAAATAGTTAATAAAACATCACCATCGGATATTTTAAGTAAAACAGGAAAAGGTAAAGATGAAACTACTTTAATTAATAGTAAATTTAATGATGAGTTTGCTATAGAAGCATGGGTAATTCCCGACTGTGGAGGAATAATTGCTGAAAGAGAAGGGCAGTTTAAATTAGAAATTGGTACTGTAGATACACCCGGACCTGCTAAATTTACAGTATACTTAGACACTAAAAATGGTACAAAACCCTTTGTACTTTCTACTGCTACTGATGTAAATACTAGATGGGATGGAATAGTTTTTCCCGAACAAGAATTTAGCGGTATACACGATTCATATAACCGATACGATTTAACTAATTATAACGACGCTACAAATTTAAACTTTAATCACAGACCTCTTTATCATATTGTGGGTGCAGTAAGTAATAAAAATATTAGTTTATTTGTAAATGGAAAACTTCTCGTATCACAAACAAAACCTACAGATGCTAAGATGACAGATTCTACTGCTCATGTATATGTAGGAGGTAAAGGTGGTGATTATAGAGGGGTAGTAGAATCTATTCACTTTGTTAATCGTTTTGACGAGCAAATAATCACACCTAATGTACCTATGGATAACGGAACTTCCACTACCGCTTTATATCGTTTTGAAGAACCTATAGATGTAATTGAAGAAACATATACAATTACTGCTTTGGGTAGTGATTCTGCTTCTCCTTATGCCGCCGCTACAGACGGTACAACTACCACTCTTACTATATCGGCTACAGATGCTCAAGCATTGATTGAAAGACTTACAGGTAAACAATACGATTCTACAAACACTACAATAAATTTCACAGAATCACCTTATAGTATGGGTAATTATGCTACATATAATAATTATAACAATCCTAATACACCTACTGCGAATCCTATTCCTCATACACCATATAACATAATAATCAATCCGGGTGCTATAAATAGAAATACGCATAAACCAAACAATAGTCCACCCGAAAGACTTCGTATACTTTCTATTAATGGTGCTACAGGAGTAATCACAGTAAATAGTATACATCTTGATTTTACTCTTGCTACTACAGGTTTACGAGGTATTTTACATTCAAGAACTAAAGATGTAGATGATTACTTTGTAGTTGTACCTGCTGATTTATTAATAGATTTAGTGACAGGTAAACCATATCAACCTCCACATTTTAATACTCAAATTATAGATAAAACTGGTCAAATGATTTTAGATGAAACTATAAATGCTCAACATGGTATAGTATATTCTTCCCAAATGGCAACTTCAATATCACACCCTTTAAACCCATTTGCCGTCACATGGCCTACTTCTCTTAATGAAAAATACCAAGTTGGACACAGTGGTAGGCATAAATTTTCTCATATTGAAGGACATGAATATATGAGAAGATACCCAAGACCTACTTCAATGAAAATAGACCAAAAAATATCGGGTTCAGCAGATATAGTAGAAATGGATTATGCTAATACTGCTAAAGGAGTAGATAAATTATTTATTAAAAATCAACTTGCAGACTTTTATAATGAAAATTCTCAAGCCCCTATCACGACCATAGTGAATAACGCTAACGCAGGTACAGTATTTACAAACGGTTTAATACAATCTAAAGAAGAAATAATCGCTATTACTGTTGATGACCATAAACCATTTATGTTAAAAGGTCCAATTCCTCAAGTATTAGATAGAAGTAGTTTAAATCAAAGTGAAAGATATTATCATTTAAAACCGGAAACTGAAAGTAGAGTAGCACTTCTCCATGTTCCAACTTTAAAATCTACACATAATCTCGCACCTTATGTAGAAATTCATTACAATGCTATAGATTTAACGGGTGACTCTATGCAAGCACAATCTACTAATCCTACTCCTATGTTGATGGTAGAAAAAACTGTACCAAAAGGTAGTTTAACACTTACTGGTACAACTACAGTATTAGATGTAATTAAAGCAGATATAGCAGATGTAAACAAAGATACCACGATATATTCACCCGGAGGTTATATTGAACTCGCAAATCCTGTATCTAATATGAGTGAATATTTTACAGAAACTAACAGTTTAATTGGTGATAATACTGGTGGTGCTGAATATGACATTGAATTAAATTTCGATTTTACACCAAGAAAAGAAGATTTTACTGCTGGATATACACCATCTAGTGATTCAAATGCTCAACCTGCAACAACACCACAAGTTATTACAAGTTCTCACAATAAAAGTACTCATCCGTCTGTGTATCATAAGTTATGTATCGAACCTACTTCTGTAGATTCTATTACAACATTAACAGATTTAGGGAATACACAATTCAAAATGGGTGCTGAAACAATAAACACCGCTACTGCTACTTTTGATAAAGGGGGTGTTAATCAAGGTAGCCCGATATTTGAAATGTTCGATATTATAGATAATCTATATGTCAATTCTTCTAATATATCAGCAAGAATTTATATTCAACCATCTAAGAAAACTAGAACTAATCAATTAGCAAAACTTCGTAATGGGATAGAAAAAGGCAAAACACCTAATTTAATATCTTTATATTTCTTAGCAAGTAGAACAAGAATACGCTCGGTTAAACAAATAAATGACAGTGAAAGTAATAGTGTAATTACTCAAATTACTGCTACAGGAATTGTAGAAGAAGCGATAAATGAAACAGTTTCATTGATGGGTAGCGGTTCACCTAACTCTCATGTAGTACAAGAAATAGAACCTAATGCTCCTGTAGTTTCAATTACATTAGGTGGTCCGGGTCAAGGTGCTATAAACACTAAACCTACTTATGACCCAAGCCCGTTAATGCGTTTACCGGGTTCTACAAGGAGGAATTGTGTAGTAAGGGCTATATCAGTATGTACACTCGATACAGTAAAAAATATGTCTGTACAACCTTTAAACAATGACTCGGAAGACATACGCTCATGGGGTACATATGCTTTCCCGAAAAAAGGTAGGATTTTTCTTAACGATGGTGCTAATGCTGAATACTCCGGTAAAGTAGCCGCAGGTTTCTTTTTTGATGATGCAAACGCTATTGCAGAAAGAAAATATATTTCTAGTAGTGGTGATATATTTTCATCTTTTAATGATTGGTGTTTAGGTGTAGATTTAATTTCTAATCAAACTAAAGGTACACATAGTGTTAATGAGAACATCTTTAATGATATTGATTTTAGTTATGAGAATTTATGTGATGATGGGAGTACAGTAAATGATAGATTATTTCAAAGTATAGATGATGTAGTACATGATTATCAACTAAGCACTCAATATGCAAGCACTCGTGCGATGGTAGAAATACCCGTTTTCCCTCAACAATTTTTTGACCAACAAGCAGACGGTATATTCCCCGGACCGGATAACAGTATGAAAGTACATTTAGATGCTACATATACTGCTCATACATGGAATCCTACACCCGTAGGTAGAAGAGTTGAAGAAATTCAACCTAATGATAGAGAGGCTAATTCTGCTTATAGTGAAAATGTAGAAGGCAAAAAATACTTTACAAGTACATCTATTACCCAAATAGTTGAAAGTGGAAATGATTTAAAAATATATGTTGAGAATATAAATGTCTTTCCTAATACTTTAGGACCATTAGATATGAATAATTTTAAGAATGTAGTTTCAAATCATAGATTCTTTATTGATGATGAGTGGGCTTATTACACTAATAACCCTATTACAGATGGATATGTAAAAATATACAACAAGCCTTCTACAATTGGTAATGGTGGCTATTATGGTTTTAATACAGAAGAACTATTTGAAAAATTAGTAGTAGGTTGTAAAGTTTCAGTAGGTGTATCTAATCCTTCACTTAAGTCAATCAACTCCGATATTACTACTCAATCATCCGATTATGAAAATAGGTCGCCATATTATCATGACACTGCAAATGTACAAACTCAAGGTGGTAATCTTGACTACGGGCTACGCCAATATGTAAGTGCAGTAGAGTTCAAAGCCGGTCCACTTTCTAATCCTCATGCACCGAGAACTAAAACAAAAAGAGCAAGTGCAAAAATCATTCAAGGTACACGAATAGGATTAACACAGATTTACGCTTTAGAATTAGATAATGTAGAACATTTTATTGATACAAATTATACTTTAAATAGCATCGGTAATCCCATTGTAGGTACAGGAGATTTGTTAGTAATTGGTAAAGTTTTATCACCAATACCTGTAGAAGTATTATATTTAGGTACTCAATTTAACAGTCAATTTAGTTTGAATACAACTAATAATAATACAGTATTAGTACAATTCGGTACGGGTGTCACAGTACCTAATCTTCAAGATGTAGAATTTAGATTAGAAAAAATAGGCAGAAGTCATCTTGCTCTAAGCGCAATAGCACAAATTACATCTAAAGAAGGTATAGTGAGTACATTTAGACCTACTACTGCTAATGAAATATGGAATTTTGTAGGAACTACATCTGCTACCTCTACTACATCTCTTACAATAGATTGTGCTAGTGCTACTCGTTCTCCTGTTGCTAATACTATAGGACTTAATTTAAGACCCGGTGATATGTTATACAAAGAAGCAACTAATGGTGATATAAGTTATGTGGGTACTGTAGCGCATGTTCATTCAAGATTTCATGTACCGCATGCAACTAATACTACTATAGTCTTAACCGCCAATAATGCCGTAGCAATAACCGATGATGAAAAAGTAAGAGTTGGAATAAATTCTGTTATGGCTAATGATGCCGATGCTATACTCAATAAATCATGGTGTAATCCATATGCGGCAGGTGGATTAAGAAATGGTGATACTGTTTGGATGAATATGACTATGAATAACGCCCACGCAGTAGAAGGATTGTTCGCTAAAAGTCGTGGTGTGTTTAATGAGGCACAGGTATACAAAGCATTCAATGGTGGCGAAGGGCAATTAACAAACAGACCTCGTGACTCTATACCTCTTGAAAACTTTTTAATTGGTGATTCTTGTTTAGAAACGGCTATCAATTTTGTTCAACATGTCAATAAAACAATTGAATTAAATTATGAAGCGATGGGATTATCAGCATCACAAGCACCCACTATAGCCTATATTGACCCTTATCTCGCTTCGGATGGACATACTCGTGTTTTGTTATATGATGTAGCACACGATAGAGAATTTATTTCATTCCATGATATTCACATGCAAGTTCAAACAAGCCCTTCTACACCCGTAATTGGACACACAAGAAACCTCGCTACTAAAGATGGTTATTATCAATTAGATAATGTACTTACTCAAATTAACGGTGGTGCGCCTCATTATCTTACAACTCAAATAGATGTAGCCAACGGTTTCCCTTCGGAAAATAGATACATAAGAAGTACTCAACAATCTAAATTTATTGAAAGTGCTTATTCACATAATATAGCAAATCAAACTTCTAACGATTTATACCCTATTGGTAGTGTAGTAAATGGTGTTATTACAGGAAACCCTGTTAATGATTTCATTATGGAAAACCCATTGAAAGGATTTAGTAGTTCTCCGATTACTAATATAGAAAATGAACATTACATGGGTAAAGGACACGGACATGTAGTACACAGTGGTCTTTACCATGAATCAGTAGGTACTAATTTCCATATCGCAGATAGCGTTTTACCTCGTATTGAACCTGCTACTCATTCATCTTTTTACGCTAATAAAAAACATAATGAATTAAGAGTGAATAAAGGTGATACGAGAATACTTCCTATGGTAAGAGTACTCAAAGCACATAGAAGGGCGCAGGGGTATAGTACTTTCACATTCAAAGATAATAGCACCTTCTTTGATACACCCGATGGTACAAGAGTTATTTCTGCTTTCTTATGTCTAAAGGGTATTCGTAGTGAAGAATTGAATTTGATAAATCATGAAGAAAGTAGATTACAACATTTACCTCAATGGACAAAAATGGATTATATACGCCGTCAAACTATTGACTTTGGTGAAGTAGGAGTTAAAGAAGGTGTCACAGATATTGAGGCGGCGGCAAGAGAAATTGTCCGTATGGTGAATCAAGGTGCGGCTAAGAACGGTAGAACTCATGCTCGTAGACCTTCTCATCAATATCCCGGTGAAAGTGAAAGAATGGACCTTACAAGAATCGGTGTTAGGGAAGATGTAAATAATCCTAACAAAGACCCTGCAAGCGCACATGTAAATGCTGATTTTGCGGCCACAGGTTCTACCCACGACCCTGCGCCGTTTTGGTCACTTGAACACGCTACTGCCACTCAAGATAGAGGTAGTCATATGGGTTATCTTAGAGCGCATATAGGAAGGGTTATCGAAGATATAAACGGAGTTGAAGGATTTACTGTAGTTATTCATTCGACAGTACCGGGTGCAAGTGGTCGTAATTTCTGTGCTTGGTTAGACAATAGTAAAGGTCAATCACCTTATCAACCGCAATTCTTAGTAGGTCATGGTGGCCGATTTAGAAACTTTTGGTGTCAGCAAGATGAAACTATGGGTGAAAATATGCACCCTGCGCCTATGCCGTTAAACAAACATGGTAGGCCATTTGCACCTATTACCACACTAAGAGAAATGATTAATTCGGAAAATAGTATAGATGATGTAAAAAGCAATCATGATTATATTTCAAGATTAAATGATGATGAAAAAGCAAGAGTATTATCATCACATGTAGGTAGTGGTGCTTTTAGTAATACTATTTTTGATGAATCTTTTGAGTCTCAAAGCCAATCATTAACACTTGTAGAAGGGTTAAGAATTGGTACTAAACCCGTTGGGAGGATAAATTTTGGTGGTTTAGTAGCGGCGGGTGTACCCGGTTTCTCTCCAATTGTAGGTAAGTTTGGTTGTGGTGTTAAAGGGGATAACTCATTTGATAGTTTATACGGTAGCCTTACTCATACTTATGGTGGTTATATTGATGGAGCGCAAATTAAATCAAGTAAGGTAGGAACAGATGATTTATACGGTTTTAAATTTACAGACCATAGAGGTAAATCGTATGGTGTAAGATATGTTTACAAAAGAATAGGAGATAACTTTACCAATGATAATACTTTAATTCCTAATTCTTTAGATAATGAGATAGGTGTTTTCTTTGATGATAGAGATGTTTCACAAGGTGGATTTACATTAGGAAACCATATAGTAGGTAAAGGAGATGCTACAGGACAAATCACAGATACATCGGTATTGTCTAAAGTAAATTACAAAGGCAACCGTTGGAGAGGTGTATATGCGCCCGATTCTTTGATTAACGCATCTGTAAAATGGGAGTCTGCAACAGATACTTTAACTGTTAAATTTGCTAAAGGAAGCATATATAGACCTAATACTCCCGATGATTTGGCTAATATAGATGATTTACTAGGTTATTTAGGATTTCCAAAACAAAACGGAGTTATACAACTTAATGATGCGTTTACAGGTACTACTGTTAAAGGGAGTTTAGGTAATACATTATCATATACAACTCGTAGTCAAGTTGCAGTAGGTAGTAATACACATATATTTTATGGAGTAAAAGGTTCTGTTTTTACGGCTAGTCATAGATTATTAAATTCAAATGGAGATGTGACTTCATCTAATCAAAATGCCGTAATAGATACTGCTACTTTTACAGATAATACTTGTGATACTAACAGTAGCGCAGGTAGTGGTACTACATTTGGTAGTAATCCTAAAATTATACAAATTGATTCTACTTCACTTCTTCATGTTGGTATGGGGGTTAGTGGTACAGGTATAGCGGGTGGTTCAGTAATTACTCAAATAGATAGCACTACATTATTTAGAGTAGACCTAAATACTACTGCAACTAATAATAATCAAACATTAACTTTTACTCCAACTGTACCTTCTCACCCTACTAATTCCGGTGAATGGGCTTATGTATTAATTTCATCTCGTATGAATTGGACTACACTACTTACTGATGAAGTGATGGCGGCGGCTACAGAAGCGGCAATAAATTTAGTTAGTGTGAATCAAGAAGAAGGGGTATCATTTGATTGTACAAATATGCTTGCCGCCGATGGTCGTACATTGGGAGAATGGGGAGTAAGCCCCGATGCTATTAAATTAAGAGCGTTTAATCCGAATAACGACAAATTAATTCCACTTTCTACAATGTTTAGTGCTACAAGACACGAAGATAAAGGAATAGAGGCTGCACATGCTGAATATGGAATGTACACAGAAATATCTACAGGTGGGGCGATTACAGGTTTAGAAATTCTTACCGCAGGTATAGGGTATTATGGTTCTAATGACCAACAACAAGGAGGTACTTATGAGCAAGGGTATACTATTATTAATCCTACTGTAATAGGTGGTTCGGGTACAGGATTACAAATAAAAATATTGACTACTACAGGTTCGGGTGATGTAAATTCGGGTGGTAATGGTGGTGATTTTACTCAAAGAACAGGTGGTGTTGCTACTTTTAGTATAGTAAACGCAGGTAATGATTACAAAGTTGGAGATATAATTACTTTAACTTCTGTTTTTGTTGAAAATTTTGGTGGACAAAACGACTTAAATAACGGAAATATAAATCAAGGACCAAGTGCCATATATCCTAGTCAAATGGGAGATATAAGCGTACCTCCTGTATTTTGTACATTAAGAGTAGTAAGCACTGATGGTACGGTATCGGGTAGTATTATTGCTTCTGCCGCAGATAATAAACCTCTTAGTGATGCCGATTTATTACTTAATAAACAAGTATTCTGTGGCTATGTACCTAAGACTGTATTACAGATAGAGTCTAAAGGTCGTGGATTCCATGCTAATACTCCTACCCCTGTACTTGTAGATTCTACTAATTCACCAATAGATACTTCTGTTTGGGCTAAAAATTTGAAGGGAATAGGATTCACTAGAAGTATAGGCGACCACATTATACCATGTATAAACGAAGTGAGTTTTGGTGCTAATACAAATATTAGAAGAAAAAATTCTATTAATACTATTGCATTTAGCGGAAATTCATTACAGGGTACAGGATTTGCTAAAAATATTATTTATTCTACGGGCGGTAAGGGTGCAGTACTAAGTGCTAACGCCCCAACTCAAGCCGGTAGTGGTTTTAATGCGGGAGGCGTGTTTGATGTATTCGGTGGTTCGGGTAAAGGTATGAAAGTAAATCTTCCTACTAATTCTGTACCGCCCGATATTAGTGATGCTAGTAATTTTTCTACTATGAGATGGGATTTAGGAGAAGGATATGTTGTAGGTGATGCTTTATGGGTAGAAAATAATAACACTTTAAGTACAAATGGGGGTACGGCAACTGCACTTAGATTTACAGTAGCAAGTGTAAGTTCCGGTGAAGGGGCAAAAATTATGCCTACTGCTATTAATGGCGCAGGTGGTATAACTGCCGCTACTGTTATTGATGGAGGGAAGAACTTTGTAGTTAATGATTACATTAGAGTTCTACCTGTTGAAGATGGTAAAGCAAATGCTTTCATAAGAGTCACAGGAGTAAATTTTACTTCTATACCTACAGATTTTGTATTTGCACATGATAAAAGATTACATGCTACATTAGTTCCTCAATCTGCTGATACTAATGCTACTTATGCTCGTTATAAATCTGTAGGAGAAAGAGGTACTTTTTACATTGGTAAAGATAAATCGGCAGTATTTAGAAGTGATGGTGGTAATCTTTTACCAATAGTACAAAATGAAGAGTTTATAAAATTGTTTGATGAAAAACCTTTTGCTGATACAAAAGTTATGATGACAAGAAACCCTAATCATCAAATCAACGGAAGAAGATTCTACGGTAGCGTAGACTCCGAGCCTATAGTTTACTTTAGAGGTGCTAAAGATAGCGTAGACCATAGCGTACCACTTTACTTCGGTGGTGGTTTTACAGGTGTGACAGTAGATATTAACGATGGTACTAAAAATGATTACTCAACATTCTATACCCATCCTTATTCAAATGGACCTACGGGTACGGCAGGTATTCAAAATGCAAATGAAATAAGTACATCATTTGCTACATTAGATTGTAATGCGCTCTTTGCTTTCTTCCCCGGTGCGGCGTTAGTAAATCAAAATAGAGGGTCATTAAACTCCCCTGTTTTCAATAAAAATAATATTTTAAGCCCCGATGTACACGCTGGAATGTTAGAAGCAAATACTAATAATGCTTCTTGGGTAAATAGTAAATATTCAGCAGGTGTTGTAAGACAAAAACCTACACCATTAGTATTACAATTTGCTCATCCTACTGCAAGATATGAAGACTATCAAAACGCAGGTGCAACTACTCATACAGGTAAACCTAATGTAGAAAATAAAACTATGTATTTAATATATGGTCCGGGTCAAGCAATACCGTTTTCCGAGAGTACACACAATATAGCCGGTGGTTCTTATCCTAGTAATACACAAGAACCACACCCCGGTACAGTTGTCACAGTAGGTAATACATGGAGTAAAGTTCCTTATAATATGAATTTACCTAATGCTTTAACTAATGATGCAAATGTATTTGCTCCACCTACTAAAGCATTCCAAGCGGCAAGAAACGCATATCATTACGCCGTACCTTCTACACAAGCCATGAATTGGTCACCACCTGCGGGTGTACCCAACAAAGGTAAGTTAGAACAAAGACCCGAACATGGTTATCATTATGGTGAGCATTTTAACAACCCAAGAAGCGGTAAAATGATTGAGGAAAATTCAAGTGAATATTTCAAAGCGCACCCATACAAACATTCCGCTATGACATACTTTGGTATTGCTATGTCTGCTGATATGACATGGCACATGGATGGGGGTTATCATCCGGGTGGACATTGGTTAGATAACCAAGTAGCAGCAAATCCTAAAAATCATACTTCAAATACTTTTGTCACTAAATGGGGAAGTACACCTGTACACCCTACTGCTTTCCGTGTATCATCTAAAATAGTAATTGGAGTAAGTGATAGGGGTAGACTTACATATACATATAATGAAGTAAATGGTAATACTCCTACAGTCAATGAAGATTGTATAATTGTCGATGCTACAAGGTGTCAAAATGGAGAAGAGTTAGCGACTATCATCGGTCAAGCGATTAATGAGAATCCCGGTAAAGGCGCACTAAAGGCTCTTGGGGGTACATTTATGCCTTCTATGGGTAATGCAAATCGTCAAGATAGGTACGGTTGGACTGAATTAACATTCAAATCTTATGAAATAGATGGTGATGATATTCTTGATGGTTTCGGAATTAATAATTTCCCATTCAATCACGGAGAATATTTTGGAGATGGTACTCATTCCCATATTAATGCCGGTGATTTAATAGTTTCAGTCACGGCATCAATAAGTGGTGATGCTCAAAATGTGTTAGAACAATTACCTGCTTGTGGTTGGATAAGAACAGACGCAGGTGGTAGAGATTTCTTTGCGGCGGGTGGGGGTACTATGGGTCAAGTACCCGCCTTCGCACCTTATCATTCTCGTGAAGTATATCTTCATTCAGCAGGTAATTATAGAGTAAGATTCTATCTTGCACCAAACAGAATAAGTGGTTTACCTTTCTTTGAAGATGGGTATTCTTTCTATAACAAATGTCAAGGCGCATCGGGAATATCATTCCCTCCTATTACCACCGCAGCAATAATTAGTTCGGTAGGTAATATAGCAGTTACAGTAGATGGTAGCAGTACTAAAAATATAGTAGAAACGCAAAAGGTATTCGTATGGAGTAAAGCAGGTGTACATCGTTTCAACAATGAAAATGAGGCAACTCGTGACCACATGACACAGGTACACTTTAGCGGGCTTGTAGATGCAATAGACAGAACAAGACCTGTAGGTGCAGTAGGTTGGGCGGGAGAAAGATATTCATATCTAAATTCTTTAGAAGTTGAAACTGTAAGTGGAACTAAATTATACGCCGCAGGTTTAGGTGCTTGGTATCAAAAGTTAGGTTTCTCACCATACGGTTCATCTAACTCTTGTATGGGTGGATTAGGACACTTCCCACATATACGCCCTATGCCTCATAGCCCCGAAGCAAGTCCAAGAATTAACGGTAGGGCTAATAGTGCGAGTACTTCTATTCAAGTACCTTATGAATGGAATATGGGATTAGGTACTAATGATAGTTGGTATACTTCGTACATATACAACAATACAGAAGAAAGTCCATATGGTAGATTTTTAAATCAAGATAGTACTTCACTTATAAGAGAAAAAGCAGAAAGTGACGATAATACATTAGATGCTCTTAATTCGTTTGAGGGTGTTTACAGTCGTGCTTTCCTTGTTGTAAGTTATGAAAGTGAATTACCTTTAGTAGCAAAGTATGACAGGGATGGTATTACAGGTACAGGAGATTGGTTATCAGTAGTATCTGCAACTAAAGCCGGTACTGCCGCCGCTACTGCCATTACTTATGCCGGTACTACAAGATGGGATGAAAGAATACATGGGTATGATAGATTTACCGCACCCGCAAACGCCGGTCCACATGTAGAAGCATTAATTACACCGCATCTAAAGATACCACTTGAAACAGATTTATTTCCTACATACGGTGTCCATGATGAATTACCCGCATTAGCACAAACATGGAGTGACAGTGTGACAGGTTCATTACAAAATAATAGTGTTGAAGTACAAATTAATAGAGCAAATCAAGGGATAATTTTTGCAGGTATGTATGTCATACATGCAAATTTACCCGCAGATACAAAAGTAGTTAGAGTAGATGCAGATGATGAAATTGTGTATATATCTAATCAAGCCACTGCAACTGTAAATAATACACAAATTACTTTTATGGTACTTGGTGATAATAGAGTTTCAAATGCTACACCTTGTCTAAATCCTACAGGTGATTTAATCCAAGATATTGATATAAGCCCCGCATCTTTAAATTTAGACTTATTAGAAGGATTAAAAAATCACACTAAAAGTAAGTTTTCAACAAATCATAGTGGAACAGGTTTCAATGTATACGCTCAAGACGACAGTTGGGTTGGAGATACTAACGCCTTTGCTATGGCTAGAAATTCTCCTTCTAAAAATTTCACAGTAGAAAATATTGTTTGGAAAAGAATGGATGGAGGGAATTTAAGTTTACCTTCTGTAAATAAAAGAGGCTTAGGTGCAGTTCCTACAATTACTCGTGTTAAAAACAATGTACCGTATACAACAGGAGAAACAATATTTGGTAATAATCGTTTTACTTTTGAAACTACAAATAGTGCTATGTTTCCTATTATACAAGCACAAGAACTTATGCACCCTCAAATGGCTACTAAAAATCCCGATGAATTGAGGAATGTTTTAATTATTCCTAATGAGGAAATACAATTTAAATCTATTAGTGTAGAAGATGATACAGGACAAATACACACTGTAGAAGGTGGTTCACCGTTTGGAACTATCATAAGAGGATTTAGAAAAATCTCCGATAGAATAAGTGAAGGTTTAGCACCTGCGGTAGCGGCTAATGATGGACATGACGATACTCCTACACAAGATATGAAATACTACGGTGTAGAACCTAATTTAGAAATTCAATTACCCGATGCTAATTCTATACCCGGAAATATATTAGTTAGGTCGGGCTTTGATAGAATACAGGCATATCAACATGAGACTCTTGGAAGTGGTGGTATTACAAGACCTTCTTATCAAGGTCATAATGGTGCAGGTGAATTATTTGATGAAAATTTTGCTAAGTTAGGCGGTCTTTCAAATAATATCAATGAAGGACCAAAACTCGGACCTACATATGATGATTACGGATGGGAACATATTAGTCAAGATTTACACGGTGATATTAAATTCCCCGATAGTACTAAATCGGGATGGGTCAATAATACAAAAAATAACCCTATAAATACTTCATACAAACCTCACGATAGAAGTTTATATTTCCACATTACAAAAAATAATTTAGGTAGTAGTGAAAGACTACCTATTCAGTATACTCATACTGATGGTGTAGTAGAAAACAACTTAACAATAGCCATGTCGGATGGATTTAACTTAATATTAAATTCTGCATTGAATTACAAAGTATGGAAAGGTGTCACATATGATATAACTGATACACCTACTAATATTCAAAAACTACATAATTCACCATTTGAAACTCATTCTACTAACTTTTATGTTAATATTAAAAATTCTAATTTAAATAAATCTGCTTTATTACTCATAAAACCGGCATCTACAACAGTATTTACTATAGAACAATATGATGATAAAATTTCTGCTTTACAAATTCTTTTTGATTTGACTGATGATGAAGTTATAGGTCTTACTGTAAATGAAGTCATTCAAATCACTCAAGCAAAAATGAATGTTAGTGGACCTGCTTACGATTCTCCAAACACTATAACTATTAATCCGGCATATCCTATACCGGCAGGTACTACAAGAATATTCGCCGCAAGAAGAATCCGTGACCATGCCGAAGTTAGCGGTAATAGCCCCGATGCTAACAATCAACTTTTATCACATAGATTACTTCCATTTGGAACAACTGCTAGTGTAGGAACGAGATTACCATACTATGAACAATTTGCTCATAATAATTTATCACCTATGGCTATGCCTAGAATGGGTCATCACTTTGTAAATGCTACTATGGCCGTAATGCCGGGTCATTGGGCGCACCCTGCTTATCAAGGATTATATCATAAACACAAAGCATGTACTTCTGCTACTTTAACAATTAAAGAAAAAGCATTATTAGAAGATATAATTTTAAATCCCGGAGATACTTTATCTGCAAGCATAAAAGACCAATTAGCAGTATATGACCCGTTGCTAGTTATTAGCAGTATGACCGCTACTCCTAGTGGACCAAGTGACATACACGGTGGAGCATTTACACTTATGTTTGAAAGTAAAATTAAGCATGACGGATATGGAGTATTAGCATCTCATGGACAGGCAGGTGCAATCAATAAAGCAGGTGGACATACTATTGTTCTAAGAGCAAACGCTAGATACACCTTTAACAATCATTTCCCCGACCCAAGTATTGTAGGTGCATATCAAATAATAATTCAACCTAATGTATTTTCAAGTCAACTTATGGGTTATCATGAAAATGGTCCGGCTAACAATATGCCGGATGGAAGTAATGTAGGTTTCACAAGCCAACAAACTGCTACAGTTGTAGGTATTCGTGAATTAGATACTACTACAGGTGGTATGGCACTCATACTTGCTAATGCTACTATGGCAGATGTAAGAGGTTGTGAAATTATGATTAATGAAGTTATGTTAGACCATGACCCCGATGCAGGTAGTCAATTTACTAACATACCTCCTTTGATGACATTTAATCCATTTGGGGTACAGGGTACAGAAGCACCCGCATTTACTCGCCAATCATTACCATATCACCCTCAAATGTTTGTAGACTCCACACCGGGTATGACTACTAACATACCGTGGTGGTCTATAGTACACCCATCCAAACCTACTACAATTACAGGTAGTACAAGTGCAAGAGGTTTCCGATTTTTAACCCATCATAGATTAGATAATTATTACTTATTCATAAGAGCAAATGCGGGTAGCATAGGCGCACAACTTACACTCGCAGGTTATCCAAGTCTACACCCTAACATCTATGATTCAGTATTGAGAAACATTAGTCTAAATCCTCATTGTACATTAGTAAGTAATACTTCAACTGTACTGACAGTAGATGATGCAAGCGGATTCCCAATAGAACCATTGTACGGTGAGGTATTATATTTCATTGATGCTGACGGCGTAAGGCGTACTGCTACTTGGACTTCAAGAAGTGGTTTTGACGCTACCAATATGAACAAACCTAAACTCATCACACTTACAGGCGCACAGGCAGATTTTACAAATAACTTAGTTGCCGGTACAGTTATCCGTTTATCAAAACAAAATGATATAAATAGAGATGCGGTTGAAATTTTCACCGATTCGGAAAGAAGTATGATTACAAGAACTTTACCACAAACACTTCAAGGTAGTAGAGATACAAACAGTCTTCATGTACCCGATGCGTATATTTGTCTTTGGTCGCCTAATTTGGGTAGACCGAATGCTAAAGCATATGAAGGAGATGAATATGCTAATACAGGTTCATCTACATCTACTACACCTGTAAATCATATGCCGGAGCATTATGAAACAATACATTATCATGACAGTACATACTATGCAAGTCTTGGTCCTTTTGCACTACACATAGAAACTCCTATGCCGCCGGATTCTACTAACGCTACCGAGCGTAAAGTAGCAAGTCATGGCACTAATACTATTGTGACAAATGCTAGTTTTACTATAGCCGGTGGTACAAAAATAAGCGTAGATGGAAGAATATATACAGTAGATACTACCGGAACTACGAGTAATGGAACTACTATAACAGTATTTGAAAATACTCCTACTACAATAAAAGTAGGAAGCACAGTAATGGTTGG
>Ga0209232_1000580_pt1 | contig 22092 bp, 22 predicted proteins | sample ETNvirenome_2_60_FD_184066 | JGI IMG/M metagenome (GOLD analysis project Ga0209232, IMG submission 184066) | Marine viral communities from the Pacific Ocean - ETNP_2_60 (SPAdes) (version 2) | ecosystem: Environmental > Aquatic > Marine > Oceanic | place: Pacific Ocean | collected 2013-06-22
GTTGCTGGTTTCCGCGAGCCAGGCACCAACGCCTGCAAATCCGGTGCGGGCACCATTGGCCCAAAAGGCTTCGCCCTGTTCGGGCGCAACGAACAGCATCGTTGCGATCTTCTGCAATTCGATGATGACATCATCCGGGTCGTGGCGGTCGATATAGGCCAGCGGATTGTAACGGGCGGTGCGGCCTTCGCGGTCGGTCGGATTGAACAGATAAACGGCCTGCCCGTAATGGGCGCGAAAGCCCGCGCTCGCGTCGTAATTCTCGCGTTTCACATCGAGGACGACAACCGAGCCAGCCCAGGTCAGCAGGTTCGGAATGACGATGCCGACGCCTTTGCCCGAGCGGGTCGGGGCTTCGACAATGACATGCTCGCTGCCACCAAAGGTCAGGAACCGTCCGCGCTTGCGGCCAAGGACGATTCCAGAGCTTGCGCGAAATCCGTGGCGCTTGATCTCGCTTTCGCGAGCGAAGCGCGCGGCTCCGTGCAGCGGTGCGCCGCGCGCCCAAAGCGCATAGATCAGGCCGCCCAGGAGCAGGCCGCCGCCGAGCAGCCCGCCTGCCATCGCGCGGACAACGCGCGGGTCGCCGCGATAATACCAGACGAACTGCGGCATTTTGAGGGGATCATAGGCGGCGACGGGCAGGCCGAGGACCAGCCAGCCGATCATGGTGGCGACGGCGAGCGCGATCAGAACACCGAGCGGAATGCCGACCAGCAATCTAGCCGTCCCGCCGTTAGGCGGCGTACCTGGCTTCCGGGTCATAATAGATCTCCGTCACGCGAAATTCGCCATCGGTCTTTTTGGTTTGCACCACGACATCGACCAGCACCTTGAGCAGCGCGCGAATATCGCCGCGGGCCAGATCGGAACCGCCTTCGCTTTCCTTCACCAAAAGCGTCAGCTGCTCGAACGCTAATTCGGCGGAATCGGCATGGATGGTGGTGATCGAGCCGGGATGGCCGGAATTGACGTTGCGCAAATAGAAAAAGGCAGTCCCGTCGCGCAGTTCCTGGAGCAGGATACGATCGGGCCGCATCCTGAGCGCGCTTTCGAGCAGATGTTTGGCCGTGACATTGGCAGTGCCTTGGCCGTCCTTGGCATAGAGCATATGGACGACGTTCTTTTGACCGACGATCAGTTCGCGCGTGTCCTCGATCGTCAGCAACCGCTCGTCGGGCGGGATCAACTGGATCAGGCCCTTCGACAGCGTAGTCTTGCCTGATCCCGTTGCCCCCGAAATGAGAATATTGAGCCTGGCCTTCACCGCGCGGTCAAAGAATTCGACATGACGGCCTGATTGCAGAAGTGCGAGCAACTCCAATTCCTGCGGAGTTACTTTCTTTTCCGAGATTCGCGTGTCCCTGAAAAGGCCAGCCGCCTCGAAATCGGCGAGTGTCATTGTCACGGTCGATGGCTTGCGCACAGTGATCGAGACCGTTTCGTCCGGCACGACGGGTGGCACGACGATTTGCACGCGCTCGCCAGTCGGGAAGATCGTCGAGACGATGGGGTTTTCGCGGGTGACATCCTGCGAGGTAAAGGCGGCGGCGGCAGTCGCGAGCGCCATGAGTGTCTTGAAATCGAGTGAGGGTTCGCTTTCCCAAGTCCAGCGCCCGCGTCGTTCAATCCCGACCTCGCCGGGCAAATTGATGACCAGTTCGGTGACCCTCGCGTCATCGAGATATCTGCGTAAGGGTGCCGTCACGCTGTCGAGGACAGCGGTGTTTTTGCCCGGTGCGGCCATTATTTCAGCGCGAGGCCGTAAACGGTCGAGAAGTCGAAATCCTGCGCCACCGTGATCCCGACATCCTCGCCCTGATTCTTGCGGAGCACCGGCTTGATCTCGGCATTTTGCTGCAAGACAGTCGATGCCGCATCGGAGGGGACGCGCGTGGTGTTCGAGCCGTTATTGCCAACGGCTTCCGACCCGACGGTCGCCGCATCTTCGACAAGGCTGAACAGCAGGGCTGTGCCAAAACGCTGCCAGAAGAAATTATTGACCCGGCCATCCACGCCGCCGCGCCCGAGCGCATCAGTTGCGGGCGATCCGACATCGATCGCAATCCCGCGCGGCGTGACGGCACGCGTCCACAGGACGAACAGCCGGTATTGCCCGCGGTTGAGGCCACCCTGATATTCGCCAAAGATCTTCGTGCCTTTTTCCATCAGCACGACCCTGCCATTGTCCGAATAGATATTGCGCGGAAGAATACAGCTCACATAGCCCGGCTGGCTTGAATCCATTGCGGTCTGCAACACACACGGAATGAAGCTTCCCGCCGTAATCAGGAAATTGCGGTCGGAAAGCGTGCGAGCCTGCGCCTGTCCGATGTCCGAACCACGCCGTAGCCTGTCGAGATTGGTGGGCTCGGGGGATGCCGCGTGACCGGGATTAGCCGCAGGCCCATGGTCCCCGTAACGAACGCTTCCACCCGCACTCTCGCGTTCCCCGCCATAGGCGATCAGCGATGACCGACGCGTGGCTTCGCGGAGGGCTTCGGCCGGGGATTGCTGGCGCGGCTGTTGCAGTGCTGCTGACGAACCTTGCTGCGGGCCGATGGCGGGCACGGCCGGTTCTCCAAGGGAAATGGGGGCGTCGGGGTCGGTTGCTGCCCCAGCCAGGGTCGGTGCGATAACCGTTGCCGGGTCATATTGCGCGGGCTCGAGCGCGGGTTTGGGCTTGACGGGTGGCAGAGCCGTATTGCCCGTCAGTCCGGTTCCCAGCGCCAGGACCGTGAACATGACGGCGCCTGCGGCGGCGGCCAGGCCGATCATCTTTTTTGGGTCCATCGTGGTGCCGGAGATCGACGGCATTTTGCTGCCGCGTTCGGAGGCGGGGGTGCGATCAATCTCGTCGGGATCGGGTGTTTGATCGACGGCGGGGCGATTGGCGCCTCGGCCTGAGGCGCGTTCCGGGTCAACTGTGTCGGCCATCATTTCGTCTCCCCATCGGGACCAGATGTGCGCTCGACGATGCTGGACGCGGTGCCGGTCTTGGGATCGCGCCCGTAGAAATCCGGAGCCTCGTTGAAGACGCACAGCACCTCTTTGCCGCGCCGCAAACGGAGCTGGGCAAACACGCCGTGGATCACGACAAATTCGTCGCGGACATCGAACGGGACGATGCTCTCGCCGCCATCGGGATTGACGGCGAAGAACGCAGGCAGCTCGCGCTGGTTCGGAAAGCGCAGCGCAGTGAACTGACCATTGTCGGTAATTTCGGACGGTTGAATCGCGGATGATCCCTGCACACTATATTGGAGGTTACGCTTTCCTTCGAGGACCGCGAGGTCGAGGGCCGAGCGGATCGCGCCCGATTGAAGTGCCGTGGCTCGCTCGTATGCGGCTTGCGCCGCCGCCGCTTGTGCTGCGGCGGCTTCCTCGCGCGGATAGCGAAACACGACCTTGAAGAATGTGTCGGCGGACCGCGCGCCGATGCTCCCGCGCCGCGCCGACAGTTCGAATGTGTAGCTGCGGCTTCCGGCGTCGGAACGCGTGATCACGATCAGATTGGTCGCTCCGGCCAGTTCGCGTGGTTTGATAAACAGCGAATTTTCAGCAGGCGCCACCTCCCACGACACGCTGTCGCCGAGCGCGACATGCTCGACCCGTTCGCCGGCTGAAAAGACGATCTGTGTTGCCGAGCGGAATGCGCCGACAATGCGGTAAACTTCCGCGTCGCTGTAGATCGCTTCGCGGATTCTGCTGTCCTGCGCGGTAGGATGCGGCGTCTCGCTGGCACCTGCGGCGCTGGCGCAGAACATCAGGGCGATGGCAATGATGCCGTGTTCTATTTTCATTGCGTCACCTCCAGATCGGCGCGGTAGCTTTGGACTTCCAGCCCCAGCGGGTTTTTGAACCGTTGCTGTTCGGTGGTTGGGGTGTCGGTGGTGTCGTAAGTCATGGTCGCGATCGCCGGGGTGTCGATCGTCGACGCGCCGCGCTGGAGTGTCTTGGTGAAGCGGATTTGCGCGACGTTCTTTGACACGAAGGTCACCGACTTTATGGCGATAAACACCGTATCCAGATCGGTGAAAACGCTTTGTGGCGATTGGGGATTGCCCTTGGCGTAGAACGCCGTCCAGCGCGCTTGTTCGTCACGCGACGACATCGCCAGCACGCCTTCGAAAAACTCCCGGCGGGCCTGAGGAATCCATCCCTCGCGATTGCGGACATAATCGGCGAGAAAATATTTGGCGACCGCCTCATTATAGGTGATCTGCCGGTCGCCGGTCAGTGGCGCAGCGATCTCGCTCGCGCCGGTGGCCTTGTCGACGGTGATAACATAGGGCGCGACGGTCTTGAGCGGCGTGAGCATGGCCACGGCCGCAACCGCTGTGACTGCAAGACTGCCGGCCATGCCCGCGATGATCCACGCCAGCCGTTTCGAGCGGTTAGCGGCTATTAGCCGGTCATGGTCCCAGCTCGCGGCCTCTGAAAAATAAGCCTTGAGATCCTGCCTGTCTGTAACGCCGCCAGCCATGATGCTCAGCAACTCCGATAGGAGGTTGATGGCGTTGCGCTGCTGATGGGCGGGACCTGCGGGCCGGGTTTAGCGTCGGGCTGTGCGGGCTCGGGAAATACGTCAACGCCTTTTCGTCCCTCTTCCTGGTCTGGCGTCTGGTAGGCTGGGGTTGATGTTCCTGCGAGGGGATCGACCGTTGGCAGGATCGTACCATTGGGGTTGGCCGGGCGGCGCTGCTTGCCGCTACATTTGGCAAGTTTTGGCGATTTCGAGGCAGCGCTGATGGCCTCGACTGGTGCAATGAGTGCCAGCGCAACCAATATACTCGTCATATGCTTACGCATGATCCAATCCCTTTATGCTGCGCCGCGACTGATTGATCCAGATGTCCGCATCCGCGCTATGCCGCGCGCGAAGCCCCGCTCGATGGATCGGCTGGTGGCCTGAGCGCCGGTTGCGCCGCGCCCAACGACGAACCCGCCTGCCGCTGCGATTGCGGACGCAAACTGGTTGGCAAGGGCAGGGCCGCCGCCGCCGAGCGAAGCGGCGAGCGATGGAATCTGGAGGAAAAAGAAGAAGCCGAGCGCGTAAAACGCCAGCGCCTTGATCGCGGCCATGCCGATGTCGTCATTTTCCGAGATGGTGGCGATGATCGTCTCGCCGGTTTGGGTCAGAAACAGTGTCAGCACTAGCGCGAAAACGATCAGCATCAGATAGTTGATGCACGCCCCAAGCCAGGCAAAGAAATAGCCGCGCGTGGACTCGAACAGCAGGGCAGCCACAAAAAGCGGTCCGACCACCGAGAGTAGCGCGAGCGCAAACAGGCCGAACGCACTGATGACAAAGCCGATGGCCGCGCATAGCAGCGTGGCGACGATAACAATGACCACCAGAAAGCCCGCAAAGACGGCATAGCCGATATCGGGGAGCGCACCCTGGGTATCCTGATAATTGGCGGCGATCTTGCGCATTGTGTTGGCGGTTTCAAACCCGGTGCCTGCCAACTTGTCATAAAAACCGCCAAGACCACCAACGTCCGCACCGCCCAGCGCGTTTGCGAACTGGCTGGGCAGGCCACCCAACGCGAACATGCCAATCTGGGTGCCGTAGAGCGATGTCACGGCAAAATAGAGAACGGCGAGCTGGCAACCGCGATAGGCATATTCGCGGAATGGATATTGCACCGCCCCACGCATGATCGCGTAGCCCAGCAGAGATACATAGATCACGATCCCGATGCGCAGAGCAGGGCTAACGACCGCGATCACGGCCCCATATTTGCCCACGATGGCCGCCAGCGCATTGTCCAGCGCCTCGAACATCGTGGTGAAAACATGATCGGTGAAATCCATATCTCGTCGCGGGTCCTGGTTGGCGCTTATCGAGCGATCTGGAGTTGCGACTTGGCGAACGCCGCCGCGCGGCAATTGCCCGTAATCACCGCGGGTTGTGATCCAGCCGGCGCATCGCTGGCCGACCATTTGCGGCAGATGGCTTGCATCGCTTCGACCTCTTCGCCGTGGGCAAAATAATATTGCCAAGTCCGCGCTGGCATATCGGCTGGGGGCGGGGCGGGGGATGGGCCGCACCCGGCCATCAGCAGCGCGATCGAGACGGTCGCGATCCGCAATCTCATTGTCCCTTGTAATAGCGGCTCGCCGCGTCGAGCTTTTGGGCAAGTGCCGCCTTTCCTGCCGCCGCCCGTTCGCGTTCCTGAGCCTGTTGCTGCATGGCGATGGCCTGGAGGCGAAGCTGGTCGTTTTGCATCGCCGCAGATTCGAGTTGCAGCCGGACGGTCAGGTCGCCGACTTCCTTGGCCGTGACGGCGGTCGCCATTCGGGCGCGGAGCTGGTCAAGCCCTTGCGTCCGCGAGGTGACGGCGGCACCCATATTATCGGCAAGCCCCGCGGTGATGCCGATGTTGCGCGCGTTGAGATCGAAGCCAGCGCGCGACACTTCGGACCCCGACACCCCGCGCTTTTCAAGGAGGCCGCGATAAACCGCATCGGCTTTGGCGCGTGCCGCACCTACAACATTGAGATCGCCGCTGCCGAAGCCATGCAGCACGGCCGGACTTGTATCGAGTTCACGTAGCGCGTCGCTTTTGAGTTGTGATGCCAGCTGCGAAATATCGGTCAGCTTATTCAGATCCCGATAGAGTTTCTGCGCTTCGGAAATCTGCTGTTTGCCCTGCGCCGCAATCTGGATTGCCTGCCGCACCGCGTTGACTTGCTGCACCAGACTGGCGCTGTCATGAACCGGCATGCCCTGTGCGATGGCAGGGAGCGGAGCCGCTATCAGCAGTCCCGCACCGAGTAGCTTGGTCATCGTTTTCATCATATTGCCTTTCCTTGCAGTTCAGCTTGGACGTCTCCGTTGATGGAAGAGGGGTAGCCAGAGCACCGGGTCGTTCCCCACCTCGGCGATGATTTCGTCGGCAACTGCGTTGGTTTCGGCGCGGCCCGATAGCACCGCCAGCGCGTCGTCCAGACCGCTCAGATCGAGTTCGACCACCACGCTGTCATGGCCCTGCTTCACCAGAAACTTGTGGCTCTCCGGGGCTAGGTCGTCGCGCACCAGTTTGAACTCGGCTTCGGACAGTGCGAAGCCTTCGACATAATCACGCCGCGCGCCGAACGGATTCGGGAGCATGATCTTGGTGGCGACCTGTTCCAGAATCGAATGGCTGATATCGCTCTTGAGCGCATCGGCAGGCGATTGCGTGGCGAAGACCAACAGGGCGTTTCGTTTGCGGTAGGTTTTGAGGCCATCCTGAGCGAAGCGCCGGAAGGCTTCATCGCCGAGCGCCTTCCAGAATTCGTCGATGGAGATAATCATCCGCTCGCCGTTGAGGAGTTGGTCGATCCGGTGGAACAGATACAACATGACCGGCGTCCGGATGTCGGCGTTGTCAAGGAAATCGGTCATGTCGAACCCGATGAATCGGGCGCCGAGCGTCATCCTGTCGGCAGGATTATCGAACACCCAGCCAAGCGAACCTTCCGACGTCCATTTTTCAAGACGTGCGCCGACGCCGCTGATGTCCTTCATGCCGAGCATCGAGCGGAGCGCACTGAGTGAGCGGTCGGCGCTGGGAAGTTTCATCACGGCATTGATGCCGTCTTCAATCCGCCGTTCTTCCTGAACCGAGACGGGCAGGCCATCAGCACGAACGAGCTGGCGGATGAAAATAGACAGAAAACTCTTGTCCCCGGGTGTGTCGCAAAGGGCTTTCAGCGGTGAGAAACCGGTGGCGACGCCGTTGCGCAAAGCCAGATATGTCCCGCCGCTGGCCTGGACGAAGATCTGCGCGCCGCGATCCTTGTCGATAAAGATCTGACGTGCGCCGGTCTTTTCAGCCTGTGCCATCAGGAAGTTGAGCAGCACCGTCTTGCCGCCGCCCGATGGGCCGATAATCAGCGTGTGTCCCAGATCGCCCTTGTGGAAATTGAAGAAATACGGACTGCGCGCATTGGTCTTGAGCAGCGCCACCGCATCGCCCCAATGGTTGCCGCTGGCGAGGCCGGCAGGGAAGGTATGGAAGGGTGAGAAGGCCGCGAAATTGAGCGAAGTGATCGGCGCGGGACGGGCACGCCATGCGAAATTTCCGACGAGCTGCGACCAGTAAGCCGCTTCGAGCGCAGCCCCTTCGCGCGCCGCGACCATCCCCGTATCGGCAAGCGCGGCCCGGGCGACCGCCATTTGGTCGCGGAGCGCCTTCATCGAACTGGCATAGACTGCGAGCGTGAAGTGATGGTCGCCCAGCACAAAGCGGTTCGACATCAGGTCATCGCCGGCATCGATCAGCGCATCGGCCTGGCTGACGGCGCGGTCGCCCGCATTTTCCATCTGGGTCATGCGCAGCCGGAACTTCTCAGTGGCGGCAGCCCGCCCGAGGAAGGTGAAGGATTGGGTCAAAACAAAACCGAAATCGACCGACAACAAGGCCTCGAACTGGCGCGGGGTCGTCTGTGCAGGATATTCGCGGATGCCGAAGATACCGCCAAAAGCCGACGCGTCGGCGTCGCGAATCTCGATCGTTTCTGCGCCGAAGATGGTGCGGGCGCGGTATAGTGCGCCGCTCATATGACCGCGCACGACGGGGACGCGGGCACGGCGTCCGGTCATCACCGCATTGGCGACTTCCATTGGCTCAGAAAACATCAAACCGCGGTGCTCATAAATCGCGCAGCGACGGGGTTCGCAGCGCGCCATGAGCTTTTCAAAATCACGAGCCTTGTCGTCGAGAAGCTCGATCAGGGTCTCGTCGATCTCCAGCCCCAGCGACGCGCCCCGCTTAGCGTTGCTCGAGACCTTGCGCTTGAGAAGCTGGATGAGTTTGTCGCCGCCGGTGGCGGCTGGACGGATCACAAGCGTCGCAAAGAAGCGGTTGACGAACATCCGTTCCCGGTTGATCCGGCCAAAATAGGCGTCGTTGAGATCGGCAGCGAAGCCCGATTTGAACGCCCCTCCAGGATATTGATCGATCCGCATCCTGATCAGATGCGTCCAGATCGACAGCCTTTCATCATGCAGGTTGCGGAGCATCCCGTTCAGCTTGGTGTGCCAATCGTTCAGTTCGCGGACGTCGGCCGTCTCGAACGCACGGCCTTGCAGCTCGAAGGTCAGCATGATGTCACCGGAATCGAGCGCCACCATCTCCTCATTCACATGACGCGAATAGGGCAGGAACTTCTCGGGCGTCGTCTCGCGCTGTGCGACTTTGAGCGGCACGGCGTTGGGGCGCATGGCATCGGGTGCGAACCGCTTAAACATAGCGGCCAAAGCCTTTGCGGCGTGTGCCGGTCATCGGGAGCGGTGAGTAGCTGCTGCCGCCCCAGAAAGCCCTGTTGCGGTTGCCCGCTTTAGTCCGGCCCCAGAGGAACAGCAGGCGGAACGCATTGACATCATGGCGCACGATCAGCCGCGAGATCGAATAGCCGAATATCGCGACCAATGCGGCGTAAACCGGACTGTTGGTTCCGATCAGAACCGATGCACTGCAAATGAGAAGCAGCACCGCCGCCTCAATCGGGATTCCCGCCCAGAGCGCCGGGCGGGTCACTGCGAGAAACAAAGTGTTCTTGGTCAGGATTTCAGTGTCATCGTGCATGCACGTCAGCCCGCGATGATGCCGACGATGGAATCAGCCGAAAAGACAATGGCGATGCCGATGATAACGGTCACTAGGATCGTCGTGGAGGCCCGACCCGTGAACCAGAGGAGTCCGGTCACGATCACCGCGATGACCGCAAGCGTCCGCAGCAGCGTCGATGAGAGCAGGCCGCGAACTTTGGTCGCGAAGCTCTCCAGATTCTGTGCGGAGACAGGATCAGGGTTGAACGCGGAAATAACGACCACCAGCGCGAGTGCGACGCTCCACAGGAGCACGTTCTGCCGCGACTGCGGTATGCCCTCGAACCAAAGCGTCAGTCGGGACCGAACACCTGCAGTTCTTCGCACAAAGTATTTTAATCCCGCCATACGCTCCTGCTTTCTATCGTTTCAGATCGGTTGGACCTTTGCCGGTCATGAGCAGCGCGCTCGAATAGGTTCCACGCAGGTGGTGCGCTGCGGCGCGCGATAGGCAGCAACGTAGAACCAAAATTCTCCGAGATGAGTTGGACGCGCGGGTCGAGAGGCATCGTCGGCGCCGTCGGCGCTTCCGTCGCTACCGGGTCGGCAAAGCCCGCATTACGGACGACCTTTGCGACATAACCGTTTCGGAATCCCCGTGACGAGCTTCCGGTGTTGTAAAGCGAGAGCGCGATGCGAAGCGCGGTTTGCGGATCGCGTCCGGCAATTGCCTTTATGTAATTTTGGGTGAGTACTCTGCCTAGCGCTTCGATATTTTTGCAAGGGTCAAACACGGTCTGCCAGGTCAGGCCAAGCCAGCGCATGTTGCGCGAGTTGATTTGGCCGAGGCCGAGATCGACCGAATAGCCGGCAGCGATGTAGCGCTGTGCGGTCGCAACGGCGCTGGCCGCGTTGGGCTGCCGCGGAGGTTGTGTGCTGCCATTGACGTTGAGCGCGAAGGGCCGTCCGTGGCTTTCGGTCCGCACGATTGCAGCGACGGTCTGCGGCGCGACATTGGGCGCACATTGCGACGCTAAGGCAGCAATCATGGCGCCGGACATGGTCACCGCCCAATGCCTACAATTGAGGTGCGGGACTGTGCGTCGATTTCGGGTTCGTGATCGGTCGACCGCGTGTCAATGAAAGTTGATGCCGGATGTCCGAGATCTGAAACCCAAATATGATGGTAGGAAGCCATATGCGCACTGATCTGGAAATGCGCACCAAGTGAAAATCCCGGAAAAGGGGTATGTACCTTTCAGCTTTCCGCAGAGCAGGGGCTTTCGCGATCTTCTAATTCGCTCATCCATCAACCCGGCCCCAACTCAGTCCCAGCCCGGTCATCGCCTTCGTACGCAAACAAGGCCTGCGATCGCGAATTTATGCCCAATGGTCGGTGTCGACACATGGGGCAGGCGCATATCGCCCTTGAACATCATCGCAACGAAGGTGGATTTGAAGCAGAATTTGAGCTATAATCAGTTAGTTGAATGTAGGAGATTCACCAAGTTATTCAGTTTTTCCCCGCAATTATTGCCGAACGAGGCCATGAGAAGCATCGCGAAGCATTAAATCAGTGAAGGAAGATCAACGGCAACGGGACCGCGAGAAAGGTCCGTCAGCGATCTGAAGGCCAGCTGATGACGATCAAGATGACGACCCAAGAGATGCTGCGCGAAATTAAGTCTGCGCCTGAAGCCGGGCAGTTGGCATTAGCACTTGGGAATATCTGCACGCAGATGGGATTCAAGTACTTTGCTCTCACACACCATGTGGAGGTGACGCGAGGCGCCGCCAATGTCGTCCGGATTCACAATTATCCCTCGCAATGGGTCGCCTACCATGACAGCAACGCTCTCGGCACGTCTGACCCCGTTCACCGAGCAAGTCATATGTCATGCGCTGGTTTTCTGTGGTCGGAAATGAAGACGATGATCCCACTAAACTCGGAGGACCGGCGTGTCCTTGCACTTAGCCGCGAATACGGAGTCGGCGATGGCTTTACCGTGCCGGCAAATGTTCCTGGAGAACCAAGCGGATCATGCTCCTTCGCAAACGTCGCGGACATCCCGGTCGATGAGGCGACGCTGCCGTTGGCGCAACTCGTCGGCATCTTCGCATTTGAGCGCGCGCGCAGTTACTCGGGAATCCGGGCGTTTGAGAAAAGTCAGCCACGACTAACGGACCGCCAACGAGATTGCCTGCTTTGGGTCGGTCGCGGCAAGAGCGACTGGGAGACCGGCCGAATACTGGGCATCACGGAGGACACCGTCGATCGTCATCTCACCAATGCGCGAGAGCGATACGAGGTGCCGAAACGCACGATGCTGCTCGTTCGTGCCCTGTTTGACGGCACGCTTAGTTTCTCAGACATCCTGCCCTAGCGGTACCTTTATTCTCATGACTGTGAAGACCAAGGTTTGCATAAAGACGCTTTCTTGATCTTCTCCGACATGACGGGCGAAGCCGGGCAATGAGAACATGTGCGAGAACATGCGCCGGTGCCTTTAGTCACGAAGCGACCTGGACATTGCATCGGCTACCCGGCCATCGACGCGCCGTCGTTCAAGCGCACGTCACTTTGCCGTAATGATGCCCGACGACTAACCTCATTGGTAGAACATTGATGCTGCCGGTGAGGTTAAAACTTCAGCAAACGGCGTATGACTGGAGTGGATTGAATAACGTCTGCTGTCGTCGCCGCATATGGAAGAAATCGATCAATCAATCGTTCAACCTCTCTCAAATCAGTAACGTAAGCCTTGGCGACTAGGCAATGATCGCCTGTCACGCGGTCAGCTTCCACCATTTCAGGGGTTTCGGTGAGCATCGCGACGATGCGTGGTGTCTCGCCAGCCATGGGACGAAAACGAAAATGGACACCGACAGGTTGTCCGACCACCTGATTATCGACTGTGATGGTGTAACCAGAAATTACCCCGGAATCTTCCAATCGACGCATTCGTTCCGTCGCGCTTGGCGACGATAATCCGATTATTCGAGCAAGCTCGCGTATCGTAAGACGCGCATTTTGGCTTAGTGCAAGGCAAATAGCTCGATCAACAGGGTCAAGTGCGCGTGCGATGTACCGGCTTCGGTTCATGATGAAACGGATGCTCCGGGCGCCTATATTTGGACATACCGGGAAAGAGGGATTGACCCCATTCGTGCGCCGGCCTTCGCAATCAATCAAATTGACCAGACCGGGATGCGGGCAGGTTCGACGCCTAAGTGATCGCGCGTGCAGTTCGCGCACTGGTGTCGTCGCGGCTTTCTGCATTGGCGTAGCCTTGCGCCGCAAATCACAGCCATAGGCGGCAATGCCAGTCAGCTATTTGTAATGCTCCCGGGCATGATCTTCCCTTGCCTTGCGAACGGCGCGCAATACCTTGACAATCTCCCGCTCGACAGCCGTTTCGCTGATACCGAGCCGGTGCGCGATACGGTCGTATCCAAGATTTTCAAAGCGGTGCATCAGGAACACCTCGCGGGTGCGCTTCGGCAGGCGTGCTATCGCGCACTCGATCCGCGCAATCTCCGGATCGACATATTCGTCAAATCGTGGAACCACCGGGGGCGGAACCAACAGGTCTCGGATCGTGCGCGCGAAGCGGGCGGCCATGTTGTCCTCAGCCAAGAGCCTTCCTCCGCCTGGGCCGAGAGTGTCCGGTTACGCCACGCACATGGTCCAGCAGTTCTCTGAGCAAGAGTGGGATGTTCGGCAGCGATGCGGGGACTGGGGGCCGCGATCCGTGGATGTCCGGATTTCGCCATACGTTGTAGGGCGAAAGCACCGTGGCCAGCCGCTCTAGTTCCGGGGATTGATAATTGAGGCCGGTCGCATTGGCATATGCCAGTGCCGTGCTGATGTGCAGGCCGATGTTCCGGGCGCACCATTGATCATCAAAGCCAACATCCAGCAGATGTGAGCTTAGCGCCATCTGGGCCACGATGCCGGTCTGGTAGAGAAGGTCGCCCGTATCGGGGAAACGCAGTTCCTCAATCGGGAAGGCGAAACTCTCGCCGTTCCGATAGCGAGCTTCGCTTAATACCCGGCCCTCGCGTGATCTCACTAGGACGGGGAATGCGGGGAGCCGCTCCTCCAATGCAGGCGAAGCCAACATGGGCGCCGGTTTGACTATCCTGATCGACTTCGATCGGGCGCTAGGGGCTTTGTGGGTCATGTCGCCTCCGTCGCTGGCGTGATTCGGCCTCAGCTCATCTTCCGCCCAAAGCGTAAGCTTGTTTACGCTATCGTTTATAGCATAAACGGTAGCGTATATGCAAATAAACGATGTCATTAACGCGATTCTCTTTGAGATTGAGCACGACGCCGATAGCGACGACGGCATGGGACGCCCGCCGCTCGGAATGAAAGCCACGACCATCCGGCTATCCGTGGACACGATCCGCCGGATCGAAGCGCAGGTCGGAAACCGTCAACTTGCGAAGTTTATTCGCGAGGCGGTCGAGCGGGAGCTGCGGCGGCGAGAAGAAGAGCAGAAGCTTTAAGCACCACAGCGTTGATAGACTGCATTTCGCCTCGCTGTCGCATCGGTCGAAATATTGCTCCACGCCAGTCTTGCTTGGGTTTGAACCACGACAGCTTCTGGCCGTTTGGAGACGGTCCGCTTGCTTCGCGCGGCGCAGCATGCGACCAGCCGCTAGGGGAGGGTTCGTGGCGCAACGCAACAAATTAGAGGATATGGTAAAGTCGCTCGAAATCTCGGGCGATTACCGGGTGCTTCGCCGCCTTCCGTCCGACATTAATTCAGGTCATACTGAAGGTCCTCTTCCGCATATCGGCATAGTTCTTGACACTGAAACCACGGGGCTCGACCACGAGCTCGACCAAGTGATCGAGCTTGGCATGGTCAAATTCCACTTTGCCTCCGACGGGCGGATAAGCCCGATCGTCGATCGTTTTCAGGCATTTCAAGAGCCTGAATCGCCGCTTAGCGATGAGATTGCTCGACTGACAGGTCTGACGGCGGGAGATCTTTGCGGTCAAGCCATCGATCCGGATGCCGTTGCCGAGTTCGTGAGGGAGGCGGCACTTGTCATCGCACACAATGCTGCCTTCGATCGCCCCTTTTCCGAGCGCTTGAGCGCTAGCTTCGCCAATCTGCCCTGGACCTGCTCAGCAACAGACATAAACTGGAAAGCGGAGGGCGTCAGTAGCTATCGCCTCGAGAATCTGCTCGGGCATTTTGGCTATTTTCACGATGCGCACCGCGCGATCGCCGATTGCGAAGCGCTCCTATTCATTTTGTCGCAGCCCCTGCCAGTTTCAGAAGGCACCGGCTTTGCCGCCCTTCTGCACGCCGCACGACGCCCCGCTGCGCGGATTTTTGCGGAGGGTGCTCCGTTCGACGCGCGCCATGCCTTGAAGCGCCGCGGCTATAGATGGAACGATGGTCAAAATGGCTATCCGCGCGCCTGGTGGCGCGATGTAGACCCTGATGCTGTTGACGATGAACTCGCATTCCTGGCAAGCCATGAGACGCATCCCGAGGCGCTGGTACTGCGCATGAGCGCGCGTGACCGCTTCCGCTCAATGGTGCGCAATTGAGGATGGCTGCACGCCGGCCTCGCCTCGACTGGTCGGCAGCGCGATCTGTCCCCATCCTGAGGGCCGCGCACTTGCTGGGCGCCGCACTGGTAGACAAGCGCCAACAGTGTTGTCCGTTCGAGGATCATCCCGACGATACGCCATCCTTCTCCCTCGATTCATCGAAAAATCTGTTTTTCTGTTTCGGCTGCGGCTGCAAAGGATCGGTCATCGAGTTTGTCGCTGCGTACAAAAAGGTTGGCAATGCCGACGCATGCCGCTGGCTCCTCGGCCTGCCCGCCGATGCAGCGCCTTCACTACCGGCAAAGCCAATCCGCTCGCCGTCGGCTACACCATCTGCGGCCGCAGATCCCGAGATATATGAGGCGCTTCTCACCCGCTCTCCACTAGGTGTTTCGGGTCGCACTTATCTCGCGAAGCGTTGCATCAGCTCAGCAACGGCGGAGCTGTTTCGGGTTGCGCAGATCGCCAATCCCGCGGCGACCTTGCGCGCGCTGACCGATCAATTCGGAACGAAACGTGTCGCCGCATCCGGCCTGCTCGCGGCAGGTGGCTATTTTCGCTTTCCACGCGACGCCTTACTGTTCGCGCATTGCGACCGCGGAATCCCGCTCTTTCTCCAGTCAAGGCGGCTCGACAGTGGCACGCCACGCTGGATGGGGCTGGGCGGCATCAGCAAAATACCGTTCAATCTCGATGCAATCGAAGGTGCCAGCGACGTGTATCTCGTCGAAGGCGCGATAGACGTGTTGTCCGCGCATGAGTTGGGACTGACAGCGATCGGCTTGCCAGGGACCTCGGCTCCGCTTTCCTCGGATATCTGTAGTCGGCTGCGGCACAAGACCGTGTACATTCTGCCCGACAAAGACACACCGGGCGCACGCATCGCAACAAGCACGCGGGAAACACTGCTCAGCCACGGCGTGCTTGTCACGATCCAGCGCTTCAAAGCCGGCAAGGACCTGAACGACCATCTAATACAAGAGCGCGGTCATTATGCGTAATTACCGTGACCTCATAACCAGCCCAGAAAACATGGCTTGGGCGTGGCGGAAGGCGCGGCGCCTCTATCTCGAGGCTGATGGCTTCGTCGATTTCGGCGAAATTGCCGAGTTTGAACTCGATATCGAGCGGCAGCTGGAATTGATTGGCCGCGATCTTGCGAGCGGGGCTTACCAGTTGACGGAGCTTGCGCATCTTCCGCAGCCCAAAAAGCCTGACGAAAACGGGCCGCGCATGCGGCAGTTTTTCCACATCGCAGTGCGCGACCAAGTCGCCTGGCTTGCCATCGCCAATGTCATCGGGCCGACGCTCGATTATAAGATGCCGAAATGGAGTTACGGCAACCGGCTATACAAGGCGGCCTGGTGGGAAGAGCATGGCGGAAGCGATACTCTCCAGATCGGCCCATATCGCCATTCGAGCGGGCGCCTGTACCGCAAATTCCAGCACAGCTGGCCGTTGTTCCGTAGACATTTGTCGCTCACGGCGCGGGCCATGGTGGATGGCATCGGGGACCCGGAACTGCTCGACGAACCTGAAAGACATGCGCTGCAATATGAAGAGAGACCCGCCTATCTCTTTCCGGACTATTGGCCTGCGCTCGAAGGCAAAATGCTGTTCCACGCTTCGCTTGATCTCGAGCGCTTCTATCCCTCCATCACCACTCAGGCGATCCTGCGCGCCTTTGAAAGCCATCTCGACGGGTTCAGCGGCGACCCCTGGCTGACGCCGGTGCTTTCTAAAATGCTCGCTTTCACGATCTCGGACAAAGCCAGCTGCCGGCTTGCCGACGACCTCGTCCAACCGGTAACAAAAGCTGGCGCTTTCCCGCACATCCCCACCGGGTTGATGGTCGCGGGCCTTTTGGCGAATGCCGCGATGCTACCGATTGATGACGAGGTGGAACGCGCGCTGCTTCTAAAGCGCAATATCGCCCATTTCCGCTTCGTTGATGACCATGCGATTCTCGCCCCCGATTTTGACGCGCTGATCGCCTGGATCAAAGACTATGAAGCGATCTTGAAGCGCCACGACATCGGCGCCAAGATATCGGCAAGCAAATATGAGCCTGAGAGGCTCGCCGCGGTCATCGATGGGAGCGCCGACCCGGCGGTGACGAAACAGGTGGCCAAGGAGGCTGAACTTGACGGCGCCCAGCCCGTACGCCTCATTACCAAGACACTCGCGCTGGTTTCAGACCTCGCCAACGCCGATTTCGACATTTTGCCGGAACAGTCGCGCACCCAACGGCTTGGTGAACTGGAATGGCTGCTTCTTGCCAGCATGCCCGATACCGAGATCCGTGCCGACACCCGCGCTGCGTTCGCGGCGGGTAAGATCGCACAGCTCGTTCCCGTCGCCTTCAGTCCCTCTCCCGACCTCGTCCAGGCGTGGCGCAAGCTCAGCCGTTTGCAGGCGGTTAAGCCTGAACTGCAAGCGCCAGACTACGCCGAGACTTTCGCCGGCGCGAAAGCGAAACTCACCGAACATTCGACCGCTGATCTAAAGCGCTATCAGCGGCTGATCGGTCATTATTTCAAACTCGTCGAGCGCGCATTTACCGATCATCCGAACCGGGCCCGCCTCCTTCTTCGCCTCTTCCGCTACTGCCGAATGACGGGCCATGGCGGGTTTGCCGATACACTAGGCTGGATCGTGTCACAGACCGAAGGGCCGCACGGGCCGACCGCCGAATATCTTTCCGCGCTCGCACTTCAAGCGCTCGCGACCAACATCGCCGCAGCAGCGTTCGACGTCGGGGACCGCGATCTCCTTTACCGCGAGCGGGTGGCAGCGCGGCGCTTCCTCCTTGCTGCTGGCAACGGCAAATCCGTGAAGGCGGTCCGCGCGATATTGGCGAGTGCGCGCGAACGGCATTGCTGCGACGCGAGCGCGCTGGCGGCCTTGCAGGCGGCGGTCGCTTTCGCGCTCGCGGTCTCGGCACGAAAGTCACGATTCGCTCCCATCGCGACGCGCATGACCGTACTCGCTGAGGCGATCGCCGCGCCGCGCCTGACTTCGGATTCAGCTGACTGGAAGGATGCGACGGGGCGGCCGATCGGGGTCTGGGTCCATTATCTCGAAATGCTGGGACGCGCGCGCGAGCCTTCCCTGGCATGGCGTATTTCAGCGCAGGGCCATGATCCTGCAGAGCTGCTGGATTGGATCGACTTGCGCAAGCATCCTGAAAAATTGCCGCCACACGCTGCGGAGTTTTTGCGGACGCGTCCGCCGCGCGATCTCACCGCGAGCGATGCTGGCTGGCTTCTCGATCATCGTCGCTCCCCTGCCGTCGCAGGCTCCTTGGCGATCGAAGACAGTCCGGCGGGTCTCAGCGTGAAAGCATATGACGAAGAACGCCGCGGGATGGACGGTTTTCTATCGCTTTTGGAATGGACTGCATTCCTTGGCGCCAACAAACAGCCTTCGGACCCGCGCGCAAGCGAATGGACCGCCCTCGAAATCATTCGGCGGCTCCTCGATCATGTGACAAGCTTCGGAACTGGCAGCATCGCAGACCTTGATGAACTGCATCCTGCGAACATTCTGCTTGATCATACTTGGACCGAAGGTCCGGCCAAGGGCACAATCAGCACGGACCGCTGGACGTGGACGGGGTGGCATGCTCACGCCAGAAGCGCGCCACTCGCGGTCGTCACTCAAAAGATCGAAGACTACCGACGCCAACCGCTCAGCGGGCCGAATCTCGATCCCGCCGAGCGATGGACCTATCAGTTGCGTGGCTGTGGCCTGCTTCTACTAGGCCTCGTCACGAAGGATTTTTCTCTCCCCGCATGGTGGAATGTTCGTGGTCTCGAGCGCGACATTGCGGCTTTCGTGCGCCATCGCCTCGAAGAGGCGATCATCTCCTCGCGGTCGCAAGCCATCATTGAAGCCGCCACGCTTCCTCGCAGCATCGAGACGCGACTTATCCAACGAGCGCCTTGGGCGTTTTTCGGCGACCGAACGACTGCAGTCATCACCGATACGCGCAACGATCCGCCTTTGCTGCGCGACATCGAGGATTTGAAGGTCGCAATTGCTAATGCCCAAGCTGTACTTGAGCACAACCAGCTCACAGTTCTTAACCATGCGCCGCGGCAGCTTATCCCGATGAACATCATTCAGTTAAGTCAGAATGCTGTCGCGATTCCGGATATAGAGGCATGACCCTTACCTCTTTCGAAGATGCGCTCCGCGTCGGCATCATCCAGACTACCATTGAGAATACCTCGGCATGGACCGAGAGCGTGCATATGACCCGTTATGAGGAAGAACGTGTCATTGCCGAGATTCAGCAGCATGTAGCCTCCCTCGCGCTTGAGAAGCCGCGCCCACACATAATCCTGCTTCCGGAGCTTTCCGTGCCCAGGGGCTTTCTCCAGCGGCTTAGACGCATTTCAGCGCAGACCAATGCGATCATCATCGCAGGCATGGATTTTCACGTCTCCGAGCGGCGGCCGGCGAAGAAGGTAGTGAACCGCGCTGCCGTGATCGTGCCCGACGGCTGGGGCCGGCGCGATCGATCGACGCGAACGACGATCTCCTATGTGGGAAAAACCTATCCCGCTTGGCGTGAAGAACAGTTTCTCGCAAAACTGGGGTACGAATTTCAGAAGACACCCGAAGTTTGGCTATTTGAAGCCGGACCATTCGGGCGTTTCGCGGTCGCGATCTGCTACGATTTTCTCGATCTGGAACGCGTAGCGATGTACCGGCTGCGAATTCAGAACCTGTTCGTCCTTGCCTATAATAATGATCTTTCCTCCTTCGAGCATGCCGCGGAGGCGCTGGCGCGGATGATCTACTGCAATATTGTAGTGTGTAATACCGGCCATTTTGGCGGGTCGGCGGTCCTCTCGCCATACCACAAGCCTGAAAAACGACTCCTCTATCGGCACCAAGGCAACGGGCTGTCGACAAGCCAGACGGTTAGCCTGCCGATCGCATCGCTGATCGAGGCGCAGTCGGGGGGCGCAAAAGGGGACTTCAAAAGTCTGCCGCCAGGCGCAGAGGCCAATCCGGGGCTTGTCGAGATCGAGACGTCGATCCTTCTTTAGGGTGCTACGATAGCTGCGGGAGCAAAAGTCGGCTTTCGGCAAGCGACACGAACTGCGCGAACGACAGAGATCAGGCGCATCGCTGCGCTTGTTCCCGACTTCAGCGACTCCTCCGAAGATGCCCGCTCAAGTGCAGAGCCGACTGTGCCGGTCGGGGTGGTCTAGTTACTCCCGCAAGGCGTATTCCGCGAAGCGCCGGTCCAGCATAGATTGGCCGATGCCAGCAGTGTCTGCCCCGACCTCGCTGAGGAGCGCCATGTGCGAGATCGTCTTCACAGTTTCGGTGGCATCCCATAGGTCCGTACCGCCAAGCACTTGTTCGTCGCGGTCAGTTCGGTGGGCATAGTGATTGCGGGTTGCGGCCACGCGTCCAATGAAAGTTTTGCGCTTCCCGGCAGGGCGCAGCGTCGTGATCTCCGGCTCGAATTGATCCCAGTAGTAACGTAGCCGCTGCCTGAGTCCCGGCTCATGGGCGTGGGCTAGCACGCCATTGACCCGGTCGACGACATCGTTCGGAATTCCAAGCTCTCGCAGGGTTTTGACGATCGGAGCGCTATCTATCGCTAACGCAACGGTCGGCGCGATGCGCCGGTGCAGTGCCTCTAGCGCCTGAATGAAAATCTGAAACCTGAGTTCGGTCGGAAGCCGCCGCTGCTCAAGCCCGCTCATATGTAGGCGGATCGCATCGCCAAGTTCGTCGTATCGCGACAACCAGCGGTCGATAACAGTTGCCAAGATCTCGGCCGTGATACTTGGCAGGATTGGCTCGGCCGGCTTCTCAACTGCCTCAGTCGTGAGCAGCCCGTGAATCGCGACCTCGTGTGGGTTGCTATCGCTAGGCATTTTGATGGAGGCACTAGTGATCGGAAGCACCCGGCCCATCACGAGCGATAGACACTCCCGGACCCTGTGCATGCTGCGGAGCGCTACCTCGACGCTGACATCTTCCGGGAAGACAAGGTCGATCGGATATGTGAGCGTGAGTGTTGGACCGTTGATCGGATCGCCGCCCGATCTGATGTGCTGGCCAAGCCGGAGGGTCAGTTGGGCTGATGGACATGCGAGGACCACCGCCGGCGGGGACGCGACCGTGTAATTCATGATCATCCCGCCGGTTTCCGGCAGGATGATCTGCTGAATGACGCCGTTAACGTGGAGGATCTTGGCGACGTCGCCGACGATCATGCTCCAGATGGGCGACTTGATCTCATCCTCGGTATCGAAGTGGGCGCTCTCGAAGGCGAGCCTGACGCTGTAGGTCGACAGTCCGCCGACACCCAGCCTCATATTATGATTCAACCGAAACAGGTTAGTCAGCGTGAAGTAACCGGTGTTACTTCTGAACCGTATGATCTCAAGTCGCTCGGGCATCCTGTGAGCCTGATCGGTGCTTGCGATTTCGAGCGAAACGCGCCCCGGTTCAAGGTTGAGCGTAGCGCCAAGTTCGGCTTCACCGAGTTCAACGTGGCCGCGATGGACTGTGCTGGTCATGGACTGTAGTTGGTGCCGGGAGTGCTGCCATGCAAGACCGCCCGGGTATGCCGGACCCTGCGGATCAGCCCGGACGACTGAGCGATGTTCAAGACGTGGAGCGGGCCGAAGGGCTTACGATGCGTTCCGCAGCGTCGACGCCGGACCAACTTCACTTTTTAACCGATCATACCGGGCGCGTGCCGTTCAAGATGAAGTGCCCAGTAGATTCTAGGAATGTCAGTCGGAGCGCTGAACGAACAATATGAGGCAGCGGCCTCGGCTCGAGCATCGGATGAATGACTGCTTTCGGGCACAGCCCGATCGGTGCCGGAATGGCCGAGATTGGGAAGGGTTTCGGGCGCTTCAGCGTACGAAAGCCTCTGATGCAGGAACCCGCGTGGGCTCTGTGACCGGGTTATGGGGATTTGTGCTTTGGCCTG
>Ga0209232_1000581_pt1 | contig 22091 bp, 20 predicted proteins | sample ETNvirenome_2_60_FD_184066 | JGI IMG/M metagenome (GOLD analysis project Ga0209232, IMG submission 184066) | Marine viral communities from the Pacific Ocean - ETNP_2_60 (SPAdes) (version 2) | ecosystem: Environmental > Aquatic > Marine > Oceanic | place: Pacific Ocean | collected 2013-06-22
GGAACCGTAATTATCTGGAGTGAAATCATGGAAAACCGAAGGAAACCTGCGTCTCTCGCCGCCACGCTCGACATAAACTGCGACTGCAAAGAATATGTCCTCGACTATCTTGCGCACAGCTTTCCGGTCCAGCTTTACGAGCCCTGCACCGACAGCGAAGGCAATCTCGCGTCGCGCGCCGCGTTCGACGGCGACGGCAATCCTATCGTCAATCGCGAGGCCTGCCGCAGGCGCGATGCGATGATCGAAAAGCTTGCATCGCTGCCGCCGGTGCCGGGGGCGCTCGACCAGATCGTCCAGCATTTCGGGACCGACGTGGTCGCCGAAGTGACCGGGCGCTCGCGGCGCATCGTGCCGGTCAAGGCGGGCGACGGCTCGACGCGCTTTGCGGCCCAGAACCGGCCCGGCGGCGCCAATCTCGGCGAGACCCACGCCTTCATGGACGATGAGAAGCGCATCCTTATCTTCTCGGAGGCAGGCGGCACGGGGCGATCCTATCATGCTGACCTGGGGGTCAAGAATCAGCGGCGGCGCATTCACTATCTGCTCGAACCCGGCTGGAAGGCCGACACCGCGATCCAGGGCTTCGGGCGCACCAACCGCACGAACCAGAAGCAGCCGCCGCTTTTCCGTCCCGTCTCGACCGATGTGAAGGCGCAGAAACGTTTCATTTCGACAATCGCACGGCGTCTCGACACCTTGGGCGCTATTACGCGCGGCCAGCGGCAGACGGGCGGTCAGAACATGTTCCGTCCGCAGGACAATCTGGAATCCTCCTATGCGCGCGACGCTCTGCGCCAGCTCTACCAGTTGCTCGCCGACGGCAAGGTCGAGGGCTGCTCACTGCTCGCCTTCGAGGCAGCGACGGGGCTGTCGTTGGTCGACGACTGCGGCCTCAAGGACGAGCTGCCGTCGATCACGACGTTCCTCAACCGCATGCTCGCGCTGACGATCGGCCTCCAGAACATCCTCTTCGAGACCTTCGAGGGCCTGCTCGCAAGTCGGATCGAGGGAGCGATCGTGTCGGGGACATACGAGATGGGACTCGAGACGCTGCGGGCAGAGAGCTTCCTCGTGACCGGACGCGAGACGATCTACACGCATCCCGGCACCGGGGCCGTGACCCAGTTGCTCACGATCGAGCGCAAGGACCGCGTCGCGCCGCTTCTCCGCGCGGACGCGCTGGAGCTTGTCACGTCATGGGGCGGTCAGCTCGTCGTCAACGCCCGCTCGGGCCGGGCCGCGGTGCAGCTTCGCGCGCGCAGCCTGATCGACGACGATGGCGCCGTTCATCGGCGCGTGGCTCTCCAGCGCCCGCTCGAGAAGATGCATATGCTCGCCGAGGATTTCGAGCATTCGCACTGGCAGGCGGTCGACGCCGAGGCATTCGGCTCGGCGTGGGATGGCGAACTCGCCGAGCTTCCAAGCCATGAGATGTCGACGCTTCATATCGTCGCGGGGTTGCTGCTCCCGATCTGGAAACGCCTGCCCAAGGAATCGACACGGGTGTATCGCCTGCAGTCCGATGGCGGCGAGCGGATCATCGGGCGCAAGGTCTCTCCCGCATGGGCGGCGAGCGTCACCGGCGATGCGCCGGGACGGCTTGCCGTACCCGAAGCTTGGCGAATGCTCCTGGCTGGCGACATCTCGCTGTCGCTTGCCGAAGGCCAGACGCTGCGGCGAGTTCGCGCCATGAACGACTGGCGGATCGAGCTTTCGGGATTCAACGATCTAGGGGTCGAGCGCCTGAAGACGATCGGCTTGATTTCTGAGATCGTCTCGTGGCAACTGAAGCTCTACGTGCCGGCAGGGGCTGCTGGCGCCGACGTGTTCGCTGCGCTCGTCGATCGGTTTCCGATCCAGCGGGTTCAGGATCGCAAGGCCGCCTGAAGGAGCCCCGCATGACCAGTTCAGCATCAGATATCGCGCGCCGTCTCGGAGAAATTGCCGAGGCGGTGTGCCGACGCTATCTTTCCAACGGCCGACGCGAAGGCCAGTATTGGATGGTCGGCGACGTCCGCAATACCCCGGGCCGCAGTCTCTATGTACGGCTTGCCGTCAACGGCGATGGCGGCGCTCCGGGAAAATGGACCGATGCCGCGAGCGGCGACCATGGCGACCTTCTCGACATCATCGCCGCGAGCTGTGGTCACACGGGCTTTCGCGAAACATTGGACGAAGCGCGGCGCTTTCTCAGTCTGCCGCCATCACTTGAGGGACCACGAAACCCGGCACCGACCAAGGCGCGGAGGGGTTCGCGGGAATCGGCGCGAAGGCTGCTGGCTGCTACAAAACCGCTCAGGGGCAGTCTCGGCGAGGCCTATCTCGCTGGCCGATTGATCACCGATTTTCATGCCGGGGATCCCGTGCGATTCCACCCGCACTGCTTTTACCGGCCGTCCAGCGATGACGCGCCCCAAGGGCGGCCGGCGTGGCCGGCGATAATCGCGGCTGTCACTGACCTCGCCGGGATCGTCACAGGCGTGCATAGGACCTGGCTCGATCCCGACACCAAAGACAAAGCGCCGGTCGCCTATCCCCGTCGGGCTATGGGTCATCTCCTCGGCAATGGCGTCCGCTTCGGTGCCTCGGGCGCGGTCATGGCAGCGGGCGAGGGCCTTGAGACCATCCTCTCGCTGCGGCAGGTAATGCCGACCCTGCCGATGATCGCCGGTCTATCGGGAGCGCATCTTGCCGCCATCGCTTTTCCGGAGCGTCTCAAGCGACTCTATGTTGCGCGCGACGATGATCCCGCCGGCGACACCGCTTTGGCGAAGCTCGGCGAGCGTGCGTCGGAATGCGGTATCGAGGTCTGCCCGCTCGAACCGCAGCATGGCGACTTCAACGGCGATCTGCGAGCGCTGGGCCGAAGCGCGATGGCGGCTTCGCTTCGCGGTCAGCTTATGTCCGCCGATCGCACGGAATATCTCTGAGCGCGTCGGGATCGCCGGGACGGGCAGGAGATGGCGGGAGCTGCGCTAGCTTTCCGCTGCAGGCGCGCCCCGGCCTTCGTTAGAGGGCGACTGCGGCATGCAGGGCAGCACCGCAATGGCGGGCGCGCGGCTATTTTCCGCCGGGGCCACGCGGCCCCTTTGCATCGCGAGGCAAAATAGCCGCGCGCCCGCCATCCTCCGCTGCGCTCCAGTCGCGGCAAGCCGCGATGCGGTCCCGCCCCGAATGCCGCGAGCCGTCGCCACGAAGGCCGCGCGAGGCGCGGCTCAGACAGACGGAGACCCAAGATGCACGGCGATGCCACCTCCCAAGACCAACCCGCCGAACCCGGCACGACTGCCTATCTCCTCCAGGAAATGCAGCTCTTCGGTCACCGACCCTTCGAGGACGAACCCGATCCGAGGCCGCTTCCCGACGCTCGCCTCGCCGGCGGCGCGATTGCTGATATGTTCGACGCGCTGGCGGGCTGCCTCGCGGAAACGCGTATCGAACCTGACCTCGACGACCTCCTCTGGAACCTCGTCAACCTCTTCCACCGCGCCGGCGACCGTGTCGAACGCGCGCTGGACGACAATGAGCAGCTGCAACGGCGGCTCCAGCGCGAGCAGGACGGCAGCGAGATACGCTCGGTCGAGCTTGAGCGGGCCACGCGCGAAGGAATTTCGCTGATCGAACGCCGAGACACGATGGAATTCTTCCGCGAGGGGGCCGCCGAGCAGTTCCGGATCCATTGTCGGAAAGCCTGGGCACCCCGCAGCGGATCGCGGGCGCAGCACCGGTCGATGACCGCGGCACTGATCGACGGCCGCGATTTTCTCGACGCGCGGTTGCGTCAGAAAGCGGCTGCGCTCCTCCCCGAGGGCACGCGCATATTGTTCACCGGCGGCGCCGACATCGACGATCACCGGGCGATCTGGGATGCTCTCGATCGCGCACGCGACCGTCATCCCGATATGATCCTGCTCCATGGGGCTACGCCGACGGGGGCCGAACGCATCGCCGCCTGCTGGGCCGAAACCCGCAAGGTGACGCAGGTGGCATTTCGGCCCGACTGGAGCCGGCACGGCAAATCCGCGCCGTTCAAGCGCAACGACCGGATGCTCGAAGCACTGCCGGTCGGGGTCATCGTCTTCCCCGGCACGGGAATCCAGGACAATCTCGCCGACAAGGCTGCGAAGATCGGCCTTCCCGTCTGGGATTTTCGCAAGCGGGCCCGATGATGTCAGTCGGGGCATTCGGAGGCTTTCGGCTAAATGGCCCCAATCTGGTTCTATCTCCCGAATATATTTGAAATATATTCGTAACATCCGCAAAATTTACATCATTGTAGATCGCTATGACCAGCGGCGATCACCCGTCGCCGGCGGGACGGCCCATTGAGAGGGCATCGCTCGCAGGCCATGACGAGGAGCAGGGACGGTCGGCCGACTTGGCGACGACTGCCGTCTGCTGCCATGGGTCGCAATGCCGACGATGGACGCTGCGCATGCTTTTGCGCTCGACGTCACGCGGGTGAAGGATGCGGCGGGTCTGGCCGATCTGCTCGAGGAAGCCTGTGCGCGCATGGGCTGTTCCTGGTTCGCGCTGAGCCACCATGTCGATTTCCTGGCGGCTCCCGACAGGGGCGTTCGCGTCCACAACTATCCCGAGGATTGGGCCCGCTGGTTCGACGAGCGCGGCCTTGGGCTTACCGATCCGGTGCATCGCGCCAGCCACCGCAGTCTCGAGGGCTTTTTCTGGCGCAACATGAAGCCGCTTGCGGGCGAACGGCCTGAAGACGAGCTGATCCTCAGCGAAGCGCAGCGGCACGGGATCGGTGACGGTCTGACCATCCCGGCACACATCCCCGGGGAGGCGCATGGTTCGGTGTCCTTCGCCTGGACGCCGGGAATCGCGGCCAACGACAGAGCGCTGCTCTTCGCCCGGATGATCGGTGGGCCGGCCTTCGAAGCTGCGCGCCTGCTCGCCAATCCCGAGCTCGCGCAGGTCGGGCCGCGACTGACCGATCGGCAGCGCGAATGCCTGATCCTCTCGGCCAAGGGCAACAGCACTCCGAAGGTCGGACGGATCCTCGATCTCAGTCCCGACACGGTTCGCGAACATCTTCGCAACGCGCGGCAGCGCTATGAGGCGAATGGCGGCATCACCCTTACCGTGCGCGCGCTTTATGCCGGCGATCTCAGCTTCGAGGATATTGCCAGGCGCTGAACTTTTTTCGTCGACACCCCCCGATCGTGCTATGGTGCGGGTCCCCAAAGCGGTTCAATTGGATGGTCTCTTTCGAAAAGGAGACACATCCATGCTTTCGGTAATCGACCATTCCAACCGCGCACACGAGCATCAATTGCTCCGCGCGATGTTCGAGGCGCGCAAGCGCGTCTTCATCGATCTTCTGAAATGGGACCTGCCGGTGCTCGCCGACCGGTTCGAGATCGATCATTTCGACGATCCCCACGCGACCTATCTGATCGTCGGCGATCAGGACGGCGGGCATCTCGCTTCGGCGCGCCTCCTTCCCACCACGCGCCCGGCTCTTCTCGATGGTCTCTTCCCCGGCCTCGTTAACGGCATCCCGCCGTCCGGTCCCGATATCTTCGAGATCACCCGCTTCTGCCTGTCGCCTGGGATCGGTGCGCGGCAACGCCGCACCGCGCGCGACACGCTTCTTGTCGGGCTGGTCGAATATGCGCTCGCCAACGGCATCCGCTCCTACACCGGCGTCGCCGAGCTCGACTGGTTCGCTCAGATCCGGACCTTCGGCTGGGCCTGCACGGCGCTCAGCGAACCCGGCATTTACGATGGCCGCGCGCTGACCTCCCTGCGGATCGAGATCGACGCCGATACCCCCGCAAGGCTCAAGGCGGCGGGGATTGTTTCGGGCAGCGCTGCGACGCCGGTCGCGGCCGATGCAGCGTGAAAGGAGCGGGGCCATGATCACCAACATCGCTCCAGTCGATAGCCATCAGCCACCCTCCGCTTCGATGCAGGCGCTCAAGGACGACGGCTATGCGATCGTCCGCGGGGCGGCGCCCGCCGAACTGATCGCGGCGATCGATCGCGACCTCGATCCGCGCTACGTCGCCACGCCGTTCTGCGAGGGCGGCTTCTATGGTGAGCGCACCAAGCGCTTCGGCCGCCTGCTCATCCGTTCACCGCATGTCGGCGCGCTGGTCATGAACCCGGCGATCCTTGCCCTCGCCGAAGCCGCGCTCGGCGAATGGTGCGAGCGCATCCAGCTCAATCTCGCCCAGGCGATCGAACTGCATCCGGGAGCGCTTCCGCAATTCCCGCACCGCGATCAAGATATGTGGCAGGGCACGCTCGGAGAGGTCGAATATCTCGTCAATGTGATGTGGCCGCTGACGCCCTTCACCGCGGAAAATGGCGCCACAATCATCTGGCCGAAGAGCCATGGGCTCGAGGCGCTCGTCGAAGAGCCGGCGGAGGAACCGATCATTGCCGAGACGGTGCCGGGCGATGCCATCGTCTTCCTGGGTTCAACGCTCCACGGCGCCGGCGGCAATTGCAGCCCGTCGGTGCGGCGCGGGATCATCATCAGCTACTGCCTTGGTTGGCTGAAACCATATGAGAATCAGTGGCTCGTCTATCCACCCGACGTCGCGAAGGACTTTCCGCCCGAGCTGGCGGCCTTGACCGGCTATGTCCAGCATCGCCCGAACCTCGGCAACTTCGAGGGTCAGTGCCCCTCGATCCTGTTCCGCGGCTATCCCCCCGACCCGATCGCAGCCGTGGATGCGCTCCGGCCCGACCAGCAGGCGCTTCTTGCTGACTATGTCGGCGAACAACGATCGGCGGGCGGAGACGGGACGCTCGCGGCATGAGCCCGGGCACCACGATGGAGCGGGTCTATCTGGACCTCAAGGCGCGTATCCTTTCGGGCACCTATCCGCCCGGTATGCGCCTGGAGGCGGCACAACTCGCAAAGTCGCTGGCGGCCAGCGCCACCCCCGTTCGAGATGCCCTGTATCGCCTGTCGGGCGAGCGGATTATCGAGAGCTGGCACCAGGAAGGGTTTCGGCAGCCACTTCTCAATGAGGCGGATTTGGTCGAACTTTATTGGTGGACCGGCGCCCTTCTTTCCCTGGCCCTGAAAGGGAGAACGCCGAGACCCGACTTGCCGGGCGGACTGATCTCGCTCGCGAATCACCAAGCTTACCCGGAGGGACTCGATGGCCTCTTCCGGACCATCGCAATCGGCAGCAGCAATGGCGAACTTCGCGCTTCCATCATCAATTGTGTCGAGCGAAGCATGACAATCCGCACATTGGAGGCTCGTGTCGACGGGTCCGCCAATGATGCGCTCACCGCGATGGCGGACGATTACCGGTTCGGCCGGTGGAGCGCTTTGCGTAGCAAAATCACGCGCTTCCATCGCCGCCGCGCCTCCTATGCCGGCCGTGTCGCTGCCGAGATCCGGCGGCGGTCTGAGCCACTGGATAATATTCGGAGAATATGAGTCGTATTAAATTCCTATACGGCGCGGCCTCCCTAGCTTCGAACGTGCCGCAATTCCGCGGCATCAACCAAGGAGGGTCCCATGGACCGCAAGGACATCGAGGCGATCGAAGAGCTGGGCATCGCCAGCGTCGAAACCCAGGGCGAGGAATTCCCCGTCCCGGAAATCGGCGGCTACGACCTGAAGCAGGGCGGCAGCATCTCCGCCGACTGACGGCCAAGGGGACGCGGCCGCCATGCAGCCGCGTCCTTTGCTGTTATGACCTACTCCCTCGCCCAAGGAATCAGCTTTGGCATGATCGGATCCGACGCCGTGGTGCTCGATCTGACGGCGGACCGCTATCTACGTCTCACCGGCGCGCGTGTGGAAACGCTGGAACATTTGGCGCGATCAAATACGGCCCGCTCATCCGGCACCGCCGATGGCCTCGTTGCGGCCGGCATTCTGACTCGCGATCGAGGCGAGCCTGTCCTTCCCATCGAAGCGCCAGTCGTCGTCACCAGCATATTGGAGCGATCACTATATGCCGAGGCCGCGCAACACTCGTCTCAGGTGAGCATCGAGAAGCTTCCGGCTTTTGAGGTGATCAGCGCGCGTGTAATCGCCGGCTCGTGGATGCGCATCGCGGGGTTGTCGGGCACGGTCGACCGATGGCGAGACCTGCGCAGCCGCCTGGCGCCGGGACGGGTTGACGCTGCTGCAGCTGCAACGAAAATATCCCAGGATTATGCTGGGGCTCGCAGCCTGCTACCGGTGCAACGGCGCTGCGTTCCCGACTCGCTAGCGCTCATTGGCTGCCTGTGGCGCCGCGGAATCCCCGCAGAGCTTTTTTTCGGCGTTCGGCTGGCTCCCTTCGCCGCGCATGCGTGGGTCCAGACGGGAACTCTCCTTCTCAGCGATCCATTGGATAGCGTCGCCGAGTTCACCCCGGTGTTCCGCTTATGACTTTGGGTCTCGCCTTCATTTCGGAGCGGGCGTGGCCCGATCGCCTTCCCGTTGGCCTCTTCGAGTTGGGGCGTCTTGGCTCTCTGCGGGTCGTCGGCGCACCTCGAGGGCCACACTTCATTTCCCGGTCGGTCGCGTTGGTTGGGTGGGCGTTCCGCCGTGATAACTTCGCCGCTTACGAGACCCTCGCCGCCGCTGACGAACAGGCGATCATCGCCTCGGAAGGGCAGTGGGCCCTTCGCCATCTGTGGGGTCACTATCTGCTATTCTGGATCGACGAACACGGCGACGGCTGGATCCTACGCTCGCCTGCGGCGGGGCCAGCAATCTATCTTGCGGTAGAGGAGAGCTTGCCGTCGGGCACGGGGCGAGCTGTTGCATTTACCGATTTAAGGCTTGGAAGGGCGCTCGGCTTTGATCTTGATCGGCCCGATGCGGCTGCGCTGGACGCCCAGATCCGCTTTCCTCTCCTCCGGGGGCGATCGACAGGCATCGCAGGCGTAAGCGAAATATTGCCGGGGGAGATAGTACGGCTGAACGACGGCACGAGATCGAAAAGAGGCTGGTCGCCTTGGGACCATATCCGAACGCCCCCGGTCCGAATCGCCGCCGATGAGCTTCGCGAAATCGTACGCAATACGATCGGCGCCTGGTCCGATCGCTTCGAGCGCATTCAGCTCGAACTGTCCGGAGGCTTGGACAGCTCCATCGTCGCGGCCTGCCTTAGTGGCAGAAAAGGATCGTGGCGCGCCGCGAACCTCGCCACCCCGGGCGCTCCGGGAGATGAGCGTCCCTATGCACGGGCTATGGCCGAGCGAGCGGGCGTGTTGCTCGACGAAATCGTGATGCCCGACGTACCAGGCGATCCGCTGGCTGCTTTACCGGTGATGCGCACCCGCCCCGGCGGCTTCGGTCTGCTCGGAACAAGTGACGCTGCACTTTTGAACGCGGCCGAAGAATTTGGGGCTGATGCAATTTTCACCGGAGTCGGCGGCGACAATATTTTCGGCCTGATCCGCCGGCCGGATCCCGTCGTCGATGCTGCGCATTTCGCGGGGCTTCGCACCGCATGGCGAACTGCGGCCGATCTGGCCCATATGACTCGCGACAGCGTTTGGCGCGCGATATACCTTGCCGCCCGCCGCGCCATCTCTGGCCCGCGCGCTTGGCCGCGTGATGGAACTTTCCTCGCCCGGCAATTTGCCACCGTGAACCCCGACCATCCCTGGCTCGAGGCCGCGCCGATGCAAAATCCTGGTCAATTCGGCTACGGCAGGGCCTTGTTACCCATCCAGCCCTTCGTTGATGGCTATGATCGGGCCTTTGCTTTCCCGATGATAGCTCCCCTGCTTTCGCAACCGATCGTTGAATTCGGTCTCGGCGTTGCCACCTGGCTCTGGTGCGAAGGTGGCCAAGATCGCGCGTTAGCGAGACGAGCCTTCGCCGAAGATTTAGCGCCGGCCGTTCGCAATCGACGCACCAAGGGCCGCGTGGAGTCACTCATTGTTCCGGCGTTCGACGCGAATCGCGCGGCGATCCGTCGCTTTCTACTCGACGGGTGGCTTGCCAGTGCAGGCGTGCTCGATTGCGCGGCCATCGACGCTGAACTCGAGCGCCCGGCGGATGCGCGCGATGCCGTTTATATCCGTCTGCTTCAGATCGTCGATATCGAGCGCTGGGCACGATCATTATCTGGTCGGCGAGATTAAGTGGAGCCGCCGGCCATCGAATTGGCGGTGGGCTTAGGCAGCTATAAGTCCGCGCCGGGCGGTCGCCGGGGAACGTCCGCTCGGCACGGACTTACGGCGCGGGAGCGAGCAAGGATTGCCCCGCGCTATAGCTTCGCCAGCGCGCATATTGGTCCGACTTTTGCGGATCGGTGTCCTCTTCTCCCTTAAGCCAGAACCGATACCAGTCGAGGTTTCGCTGATAGACGGCGAGCTTGTGCGTTGGCTGCTTCTTGATGTGCGGCTCGTCGGCGAACGCGTAAAGCTCGGCTGGCTTTCCGGCCCGCTTGAGCTTGGCGTGCAACTCTATGACGAACCGAGCTTCGGATTCTGGGAGTTGCATCAGTACCGGAGTGTTGATCCCGCCGACATCGTCAAGTCCCGCGAGTTGCCTCCAACGCTGCTTGTCGACGTCTGGATCACCGATCTTCCAGTAGCGATCGAGCATCTCGGTAAACCCTCGGCCTGGGAGCGCGTTCGCCCAGTAGTAGATCGGAGACATCTGCCCCGAGGCGAGCGTCGCGGCGGCGAAACGCCGTGAGTGCCGAATAGCCCACAGTGCCACCTCGGATCCGAAGCTGAGGCCCCCGATCCCGACCCGCTCGCCATCGATCAGGCCATCCGCGTCCAGCCCATCAAGCGCAGCGTCTATATCGCTCAACGCCAAGGCATAGCTCTGGTCAGTACCGCTTCCTTCGGGCGCGCGAACGCGGTCCATACAGAGCACTGCTATGCCACTCTCCACAAGCGGGAGCATCGGTATCTCGTCGCCTACCCCGCCCTTAAGAAAACCTGCGCAGTGGTAATATTGAACAACCACAGGTGGCCGCGTGGAAGTTGCGCGCGGCCGGAGCAATATGCCGGTGACGCCGCGATCCCATTCGAATGATGTGGCGACAGCCACAATTCGACTGCGAAGCGCTTCATTCGGATCGGCAAGAACGCGCACGTATCCAGAATAGTCGATCGCGACGAGCTTCGGGGGATTGATCGCGCTGGCTTCGGCGCAGATCATCTTGTCGGCTCCGACTGCACACCGCGGTGGTCTCATCTCCGACCGCTGAGCGCCATCCGTTTCGGCTAGGCGCCGGGCCGACGTCGCGCCGATTTTCCATAGCCATATATTCTCCCGGGCACTTCCCGCTCGTTCGAACAGCAGGAGCATGTCTTTCCCCGGTCGCCAGGCAATCGCCGCGACCTTTTCGCTTCTGCACAGGTCGATCTCGCAAATGGTTCTGCTGCCGTCCGGACGCGTAATGGCCAGCGCTTTGGTGCCTCCATCATGTTCAAGTTCTGCGATGGTGCCATCGCGAGACTGAACGCGCCGACCTTGCCGCGGCCCCTCGTCGGCGAAGGTGGGCAACGCTGACGGGCTATCGGGCCGTAGATTGATGACGACAGTTTCTTCTGGCTTCTCCGACAGTAGACGGCGTCGTTCGAACCAGTTCCCGGGAAGCCGCTGCATGATCCGCTTGCCATCTTCGATCGTCCCGCCTGCGATCGGCTCCATGATGTCGAGCTGGTGATCGACAAGCGCTCCGTCGACGTAGGCCTGCCTTTCCGCATCGGCGATATCTTTGCGCGGCGCTCCGACACTATATCGAAGATGACTGCCATCCTGCGAAAGTGTCATCGCGGAGATGTCGCCGGGCGCGACAATCTCGCGCTCTGCTTCGCTCCCTCGGCGCCAGTGCCAGATTCCCACTGCGCCATCGACAAGCGCCCGGAAGCGAAACCCCCCGGAATCCAGATCCCAAAGCGCGGCTTGCTCGAGCAGCACACCGGAGCCCCCATGCTGCGCGACGCCGCCGCTGCCAATGCGGACTGGCGTTCCACCCGCCAAGGAAACGACATACCAGTCAAGCGCGATCGAATTGGTGGCCACTGACGCACGGCTGACACGGAATGCCGCATATTGCCCATCAGGAGACAGGCTCACGCCGCTGATTTCACCGACCTCGACCAAGTCGCGCGCACTGATAGGAAGCCGGGAGCGGTCAACCTCCGCCACCCCCGGCCCGCTGACTTCTGCTCCCGATGCGGAACTCGCGCAGCTCACCAGCGCGGCGCCCGCAAGCATCCAATTCCGTGTCACCACCCGATCACGGCCTGCAGCGCGACCATCCGACCGACAGCGCTCGCCTGCTCTGGATCATATCCAAAGGCCGAGTTGCTGGTAAGAAACCGGACGTAGGGCGGATCGCGGTCAAGAATATTATTGACGGTCAGCGCCAGTCGCAGTGTGCGACCGTCGGAGCCGGACGCAATTTTAGCTCCCACTTGCAGGTCGAAAGTGGTCCAACTCTTCACCTTTTCGGCGGGGGTCACCGTGAGGTTCCGGTATCCGCCGACATAGTTGAAGCCGACACCCGCATCGAAAGCACCTAGTAAGACACCCAACCTGCCGCGCATGCGAAGCTTGACCGGATTGCCCAGCGTTCCCACCACATTGATGGCCGGAGCTGTATCGGTGACCTGGCTGTCGATCTTCAGGGTGCGCGTTCCGCCGATCGAGAAATTGATGTTGCCGTTTCCGATTGGGCGTGAGTAGCCAAGATCGAAATCCACGCCGGTAACCTTAGAACGACTGAGATTGAGTGTGCGACCGTCGACGATCGCCCCAATTTGACTCGCGGTCACCCCAAGTGCGTTGGAGAAGCTTGGATCAGCGAAATATGCTGCAATCGTCGCGGGGTCCGGGCTTTCATCGATGATACCGCCATAGACATCGCGGCGAACAAGGAAGTTTTGAAGGTCTGCGCTCGCACTTGCGATACGGTCGCGATAGTCGATCCGGAACCAGGTCGCGGAAAACTTGAGGCCCGGCAAAGCGCGTGGTTCGGCATCGAACCCGGCGGTCCAACTCACTGCCTTCTCGGGACCGAGATCTGGGCGGAAGCCGAAAAGACCGAGCACGACCGTTTGGCCCGTCGGGGATTGTGGATCCGGCAAGCGGACTGTCTGATAAAGTGCATTGGCGCTCCCAACCAGCTCGGTGAAATAGGGGGCGCGGAACGAGCGGCCATATGATGCTCGAAGAGCCAGCCCGGGGAGGGGTGTCCAGCGTGCGCCGAATTTCGGATTGGAAGTGGCGCCGACGTCCGAGTAATCTTCATATCGTCCGGCGGCGCTCAACGCGAAGGTGCCTGGAAAATTGTCGCCCGCGTCGAAGACTGGGACAATAAGCTCGCCATAGAATGCGCGGACGATCCTTTGATCCGGCAGGCCAGGCACGCCCGAAACTAGAGGTACGTCGCTCGTAACGTCCGTGATCGCCTGATAGCGTAGCCGATCGCGCCGATATTCCGCGCCGATCGCTGCTTTCAACGGGCCGGCCGGCAGCGTGAAGAGCGGTCCATCGGCGCGCACCGCAGCCGAGAGCACCTCGAAGCGAACGTGGCGGAGCTGCCCGCCGCGCAAGCTGTCGATAAGCGCCGTGTCATTCACCGCTCCATCGCCGAACAGATTGATCGCTTGGGCGCGATTGGTCGCCGCCACCGCACGCGAAAGGCGTAGTCGGTTGACGACATTGACCCCTTTGTCGCGTTCGCGCTGGAGGCCATACCCGCCCGACAGTTCAATTGACCAGTCGCCGAGCGTTGCTCGTCCGCCGACGAGGCTGTTAAGCGCACGCACGCGTCCCCGCGTTCCTTCCGGTCCGAAGTCGGCTGAGGGGTCGTAATAGACAGTGATCGGCTGGCTCGTGCCAATCGGATCAACATAATAGGGATTGGCGCTCGTGACACGCTGGGTCGTGATGCCGAAGAGGCGGCGACGAACCTCGAACCGCCGCTCCGCGTAAAGCGTCCGGGCAAAAAGGCTTATGTGATTACCGATGTCCTGATCGGCAGCGAGATAGAGGCTGGCGGTCTCCTGTTTTGGGAGAAGGTCGATGTTCCGGCGCGTGTCGCCTCGGTTGAAACCGCCAGGGACGAGCTGCGCGCGCGTCAGGTTCGTGCCATTCTGCCCGCTGGGAATGCCGAAGACCTGCCCGTTTGCGGCGAGGATCGATCCCGGATTATTGAAGTTCGATCTTAGGTCGGGTCCGCCGAACGGGCGGAGATCTTCGGTGGCGAAGTCGCGGCTAGTCGAAGCAAGGTTACCTCGCGTATAATATTCGCCTGCGATGACGAGATGTCCGCTGCCCCAGCCGAAGCCGGCAATTTGGCTCGCTTGATACTCGCCGAAGTCGCCGCCCGCTGAACCTGCGCGCAGTCGTGTCTCGAACCCGTCGAAGCGGTTGCGAAACCTCAGGTTGACCACGCCCGCAATCGCATCGGAACCGTAAATGGCTGACGCGCCATCGGTGAGGATCTCGATTCGCTCGATAGCGACCGAAGGCACGAGCGAGAGATCGGTGAAGGCACCCGCTCCGCCGCCCAGCGCAGGTCGGCTGTTGTCGAACAGGGTCAGGGTCGAGCCGCTTCCCAGACCGCGGAGATTGATACCGCTCCCAAAGCCGAGATTGGTTCCAGCATTGCCGCGTGCGCTCGACCCCGTCACGGCCTCCGTGGGGCCACCGGAGAAATTTTGGGGGATAGTTTGAATGAAGTCGGCGAGCGTGGCGCGGCCGCTCTGATCGAGCCGATCCCGATCGATCGTAGTGACAGCCGAGCCAACAGGCCCGGCTCCTCGAATCCGCGTGCCCGTGACGATGATGGACTGGTCGGACGTAACTTCAGTCGATCCAGTCTCGACTGCATCGCCGTTTCCCGACCGAAGCACCCAGGCGCCCTCGACGAGTTCGATCGTTAGGCCCGTGCCGGTGAGGAGGCGCGAGAGGGCGGCGTCGGGAGACAGGCGCCCGCGAATTCGGGTGCTGCGTCGGCCTTCCAACAGGCTCGAAGCCGCAATAACCTCGCGGCCGGAGATATCCGAATATTTGCGAAGCGCGTCGCCAAGGCGCTGTGCCTCGATGTTGTAGGTCTGCTCGCCAGTCTGCGCACATGCGCTGGGTGCATAGAGTGCGGTCGCCGAGACGCCCGAAGCCAGAACGGCCGCGAAAAATTTCATCGTCATTCATCCCTCCCGTGCGGCCGATTTTGGCCGTCTGAAGGGAAAAAATGACGGGTGCTCCGAACACCCTATGGGTTTTTCTTGGGTGTCCTACTCGGATTTAGCGCCGAGAATTGGTCCGTTGGCACCGAACTCGACCTTGAGATCGAGCGCGGCGCCAAGCTTCAGCGCAAGTTTCCGGGCGTCGGTCATGTCGAAGCGTCCCGTCACCTGCAGTGAGGCCAGCGCTGGATCGGCCAAGCTGATCTTGACGCCATTCTCGCGGCCCGCGCGGTCGAGGATCGCACCAAGCGGGAGATTGTCGGCCCACAGCGATTTGGTCGGGGCGTTCGCCTCCTCGCCCGCTATCTGTTGGGGGCCGGTCGACCTGACCTCGGCGCGTTCGCCGGGACGGAGGCGAAGTGCCTTTCCGCCCTCAAGGCGCCGCACCTCGACCGAGCCTTCGACCAGTGCGATGCGCGGGACATCCGCGCGGAGATCGACCTCGAAGATGGTGCCGAGCGCGCGCGTGACCGAATCTCCGGCCTCGACGAGGAAGGGACGCGACGCGTCGTGTGCGACTTCGAACCTAGCGCGGCCATCATGCAGGATGACGCGGCGTTCGCCGTCCGTGAAGCGTGTCTCGATGCGGGCGCCGTCCATCAGCGTCACGCGCGTACCATCGGCAAGCCTGTTCTCGCCTTGCTCCGAATTGGTCGCGACAATCGGCTGATCGCTGTCTCGACCGACCAGATACCAAGCGAATCCGACCGCGATCACCGCAGCGAGTATCGTGGCGAAAGCCCATCGCCGCCCGCCGGGTTCTCGCTCCCGAGCATCGGCCCGGACATCGGCCTCGATCCGGGACGGCGACATGGCGGCGGCCCAGGTCCAATTGTCGCGCGCTTCGTCATAGGCCGTGGCATTGCCCGGCTTGGCCAGCCACTCCTCGAACGCTTCCCGGTGCAATTCGGCATCGGGTCCCATCATCTTGTCGAGCCAGGCGGTGGCTTCGCTCTCGGCGCGGCTCACTGCTTACCCCGCGCGCGCTTGATGGCGGCAAGAGCTTTGGTCATGTGGCTTTCGACCGTCTTCACGCTGATTCCCTTGATTCGAGCGATCTCGGGATAGCGTAGTCCTTCGAAGCGATGCATCAGGAAAATCTCGCGCGTGAGCGGAGATAGCCTCGAAATGGCTCTTTCTGCCCGGCGAAGGACGTCGCGCGCCTCGAGCGCGGCGTGCGGGTCGCTCGCTCCCTCATGTTCATCGCTGAAGCTGTCGTGTTGCGACCGGTGACGGCGCCCGTCGGCGCGACCATATTCGGCGAGGAGCATCCGGGCGCTTTTCACGAGATAGGCGCCGGGGCCTTCGACCAGCGCAGCGAGGCCGCCGCGTGCGCTCGCAAAGCGGCTGAAGACTTCCTGTACAAGGTCGCCGACATCTTGGTTCGGGGCGCGCCCGCGGAAGTAGCGGGTGATTTGCGGCCGGTGTTCGGAGTAGATCGCCTCAATGCGCGCCGAGCGCCCGACCCGCTCCCAATCCTCTGGCGGCAAGGGATCGCCGCCGGCAACACCCGGTCGCTCGCTGTCCTTGTCCTCGAAGTCCATACCTGCCGCCTTCCCGTTCGGGACGAAGGCGGCAAGCCGGGCGTTGAGAACTTGCTTAGCGAACAAGCGCCGCCGCCTTTAGCCCGAGGGCTTGGACATGCGCAGCGGCCACCCGGCAGGATGGAATAGGAAAACTAAGCTAAGCAGGTTCTCACGCCTGACACCGTGCGCCTTGCCCGATGCAGTTCGAAGCATAGCCTTGCCGCTGCGGCATGCAAGCCGACTGCACCGAGATAGATCCAGATCTAGTCTATTCTCCGGAAACGACGGCAGAGCAGCTTCGGTGCCGCGGGGCTTCGACTATTTCGCTTCGGCGGTTTCGCCCGAGGCTTTTGCAAGCGCGATCCGCTCACGTCGGCGCCGCGCCCAAATGTTGAGCCCCTCCACCCCAGCCGAGAATGCCATGGCGGTGTAGATATAGCCCTTGGGCACCTTTGCTCCGAAGCCATCAGCGATCAGCACGACACCGATCATCAGAAGGAAGCCGAGCGCCAGCATCACCACGGTCGGGTTGTCGCGGATGAAGTTTGCCAATGGGTCGGCCGCGAGCAGCATGACGAGAACCGCCGAAACCACCGCGATCACCATGATCGGAAGATGTTCGGTCATGCCCACAGCGGTCAGGATCGAGTCGACCGAGAAGACGAGATCAAGCAGCAGGATCTGGACGATGGCCGATCCGAACGTTAGCGCCTTCTTGCCCGCGTTGAAGACATCGTCGTTCGGGTTAGGATCGACATTATGGTGGATTTCCGAAGTCGCCTTCCAGATCAGGAAGAGGCCGCCGGCGATCAATATGATGTCGCGCCAGGAAAAGGCGGTCTCGAAGCTTGGCTTGCCATAGGCATCCGGCGCGCCCTGCAACCCGAAATCGACGACGATCGCCGTGAGCCCGACGAGCCAGGCAATCACCGAAAGCAGCGCGAGGCGCATGACTAGGGCCAGCGAGATGCCGATGCGCCGAGCTCTCTGGCGCTGGGCTTCGGGCAATTTGTTGGAGATAATCGAGATGAAAATGAGGTTGTCGATGCCGAGGACGATTTCCATCACCACGAGCGTAAGTAGTGCCGCCCACACCGCGGGATCTTGAAACAGGGTGACCAAGCCTTCCATGTCGAACGCCCTTCCTCAGCGATGCTGCCACTGAACCGGTCGCGCGAAGGTGCAGATCGATGGGAACGCAGACAATTGCACCGAGCGTCGCTCGATGCGGTCCGACATCACGGCCGTCGCTGTACGACCGTCAGAGGGGCCCGGCCCGCGCTTCGCGATTTACGGCAAAGCCGTCCTTCTCACAAGGGCTTCGCGGCGGATCGCCGATCCTCGCTCAATGATGATAGAGTGGGAATTGCCGCGCAGTGACGGGGCATTCGCATGGGGCGAGCACCGATATCGCTCGCGGCAGAATCCGGAAATGCGCCGGCGTCGCGGTGACGATCTCACCATCGGTGTTCACCGGCATCGGTCGCCGCGTCTCGATATCGAACTCGACGCATTTGGCGGTGCGCACTTCCTTCCACGCGCCGTGCGTGCCGGACCGGAAAGCGCGCAGCATGAGGGCGAGCTTCCAGAGGTTTTTCACCTCGAGACTATAGAGATCGAGGGTGCCGTCATCGATCGCGGCATTTTCCTCGACGACATTGCCACCGCCATAGAGGCGCCCGTTTCCAATCGCGACCTGGTAGGTACTGACGGTCCTCGACTCGCCTTTCTCGCTGATCCTCGCCCGGAACCGTTGGGCAGCCAGGATGACCCGCAGCGCGGCGACGGCATAGCCGAGGCGCCCGAACCTTTTCTTGATCACCGGGTCGAGCTTCTGCGCGAGCTCGCTGCTGATCCCGATGCTCGCGACATTGAAGAAGGCATGGCCATTGACCGTGCCGACATCGATCCGCCGGCTGTGACCCTCGACAATGACGTCGGCCGCCGCCGCGAAATCGAGCGGGATCGACAGTGTGCGCGCCAGGTCATTCGCGGTTCCGGCGGGAATGATCCCCAGCGGCAGGCCGCTCTCGATCACTGCCGGCGCAGCGGATGAGATCGAACCGTCGCCGCCGCACACGACGATGATATCGGCGGTCTGATGCAGGCGTGTCACGTCGCGTGCAATTTCGGGAAGGCTCTCGAACGGTTCGACCGTCACCAGCAGGCCGCCGGCAGCGAGGCGCTCGCGAACGGGAACGAGCGCCTGCTCGCCGTGCCGCGCCTTGGCATTGTGCAGCACGAGGGCGCGCGTTCCTTTGGGCCACGTCATCTGCTGATCCCTGTGTGGAGGAAGAATTCATGCCATCGCCGCGCGCTTTGAAAGGCGGCGCGCCGATGGACGTGGCTTATACGTCGCCTCTTGAACACCGGGAAGAGCTTGCGATGGGACGGGATATTTTAAGGCTCGTGCCTACTAGATGCGGAGCGGCGGCGATGAAGCTGACCAGCGGTTAGTCCAGTGCGGCCGCTACCGTCGGTCGCGCGGTGCGAAATTGCGGCCATGCCTGGCTGAGAACGCGGATCGCCGACCGGAAGAAGAGGATGGCAATGATGCTCCCGACAAGAATGTCAGGCCATCCCGACCCCGTCAGCCAGACGCCCGCGGCCGCCACGATCACGCCGGTGTTGGCGATGACGTCGTTGCGCGAGCATTCGAAAGTGCTCGACATGTTCACGTCGCGGTTACGGTGCTGATAGAGCAGCGCGAGGCAAGTGAGATTGGCTGCCAGTGCGATGAAGCCGAAAATGCCCATCGTTCCAGCCGTCGGGACGATGTCGCCGGTGAGTTTGAGGACAACCTCGATCGCCACCCAGATGCCGAAAGCTGCGATGATCCCGCCCTTGAACAATGCGGCCCCTGCGCGCCAGCGGAGGCTCCGTTCCAGGGCGTAAAGACTGAGAATATAGACGAGCGCATCGCCCAGCATGTCGACCGAGTCGGCCATCAGCGCGGTCGAACGGGCGAAGACGCCCGCGGTGAACTCGGCGAAGAACAGCACAAGGTTGATGACGAGCACGATCTGCAGGACGCGGCGGACGTCCGCATAGGCGCCGAGCGCCGCGATCTCGTCTTCCTTTGCCGAGCAGCAATCATCCCCGGCGAAATGGCGCGGCGCTTCGACGGCAGGCGCGTCGGACGCGGGGGCCTTCGCAGCCGTGCTGGAACAACCCGAGGCAGGTGCGCAGCAGCTGTCGATCACCGGCGGATTCGGGGCCGTCTCGCCGCAGCATCCGCTCTTTTCGGTGACAGGTTTCGAGACGGCATCGCCGTCGTCGCAGCATTTATCCATGATCGCGTTCCATGTTTGGCAACTGGTTCGCGCAGGCCTATACGACCTATAGCAACTATAGGTTCAAGCACTTTATGCAGGAAAGCTTCTCGATCGGCGATTTGGGCCGGCTTACCGGCTGTCAGGTGGTGACCATCCGATATTACGAGAAGATTGGCATATTGGCCGAGCCTGGGCGCAGTGGCGGCGGGCACCGCATCTATGGGCCAGAGCATCGCGACCGGCTCACCTTCGTGCGAAAGGCGCGCGAGCTGGGATTCTCGCTCGACACCGTGCGCAGCCTGTTGTCGTTGTCGGAGACGCCCGAAGGCACACCCTGTGCCGATGTCGATCACATCGCCTCGCGGCATCTTGTCGATGTGCGCGAGAAGATTGCTGCCCTGAAGTCGCTTGAGGGAACGCTCGAAGGACTGCTCGACATTTGCAGCCACACGACCGTGGAGCAATGCCGGGTCCTCGACGCACTGCGGGACTGAAGCGAAGCAGCAGCCCGATTGTCGTGAGGCGTTCTTCCCGGGTCTTACGCGCTATCCTCCGCTAACTTGGCCAACCTGCCTCGAGGCCAGCTTACGCTACCCACCGTCCTTCGCTGAATGTCCTGCGCGTCCGTGACCATCCTGAGGCGCTTCGCCAAACTGGACGGCGGCGGCTGCCGCGCAAGCGGTCCTTCGTCCCGCTCCGCCGCTTCGCTTCGGCCCTGCGGGTGCGCGACTGCCTTGTGCCGCCGTCCTGCCCGGCTTCACGCCCGGGATGGTCTCGGGTCGACTAGCAGGAGACCGGATATGGCGAGCATCGGCATCGTCAGCGGCAGCATCGAAAAGGGGTTTGTAGGTCAGCTCATCACGCTGTCGATCAAGGCCCCGGTCGAGATACGCCCCAACCGCGGCAAGGCGAGCGATGTGCAGCCCGACTATCGCGTTTGGTCCGATGGCGTCGAGATCGGAGCCGGCTGGATCCGCGTCGCCGAGCAATCCGGGCGACCCTATGTCTCCCTTTCGCTCGCGACCCCCGAGTTCGGGCCGCGGCGCATCTACGCCAATCTCGGCCGCGCCGCGGGGCAGGATCGCGACGATGTCTTCGCGATCATCTGGACACCCGCCGACTGAGCGGCAGCCATCTTGCGGCATCCTTGCGCATCGGAACAATCTTCCGGGTGCAAGGGTGTCGCCACCTTGTTAGGGTGACCCCAATGCAGAGCAGCCTCGAACATCTTCCCCCGCACAAGCAACGCGAGATCGAGCGCGTCGTCGAGATCATCTTCGAGGAATTCGAGGATGCGCTGGCGCTCGCGACGCAGGACTGGAAGCGCAAGGGCCGGATTTCCAAGATCATCCTCTACGGCAGCTATGCACGGGGTGGCTGGGTCGACGAGCCGCACACGGCGAAGGGCTATCAGTCCGACTATGACCTGCTGATCATCGTCAACGACAAGCGGCTGACCGATCGGGCGGACTATTGGTCGAAGCTCGACGATCGGCTCATTCGTGAGCTGTCGGTGACCAAGCGGCTCCGCACGCCGGTGAACTTCATTGTCCACAGCCTCGACGAGGTGAACTCCGGACTTACGCAGGGGCGCTATTTCTTCATCGACGTCGCTCGTGACGGGATCGCGCTGTACGAGGCCGACGGGAAGGAGCTCGCAGAACCCAAGCCTATGACGCCGCATGCAGCGCTCGAGATGGCGCAAGAATATTTTGACGAGTGGTACTCCGGCGCGACGGAATTCATCGAGGGTTACAAGTTCTACCTGGATCGAAAGAGCTTCAAGAAGGCGGCGTTTCTCCTTCATCAGGCTGTCGAGAGCTACTATCACTGTGTATTGCTTGTTGGCACGCTGCACACACCGCACATCCATAATCTTGCCTTCCTGCGCACGCAGGCTGAACGGATAGACGCGCGCCTGTTCGAGGCATGGCCTAGAGAGGTGAAGACCGATCGGTCACGCTTCGAGAAATTGAAGGAAGCGTACATCAAGGCACGCTACTCGAAGTTATGCCGAACTCGGCATAATTTCGATTATGCCGAGCGCCACACTATGCCGAGCGGGCGCGGTAGGTCCCGGCTTTCCAGCAACTTTGCGGTGATCGGCTCGGCATAGTTTTACGCTCCTCCC
>Ga0209232_1000582_pt1 | contig 22058 bp, 30 predicted proteins | sample ETNvirenome_2_60_FD_184066 | JGI IMG/M metagenome (GOLD analysis project Ga0209232, IMG submission 184066) | Marine viral communities from the Pacific Ocean - ETNP_2_60 (SPAdes) (version 2) | ecosystem: Environmental > Aquatic > Marine > Oceanic | place: Pacific Ocean | collected 2013-06-22
ATAATACAGAATCATTAGCTGCAGCGGGCATCTTTAGCCTCTTATTACGAAGCTCCCCTGCTACAAGAATATCAATCTGATTTGCATGCTTAACAATTGTCTCAGATGCAAGTTCACCCTTACAAATTAAGGTAGAAAAGGCTAAAACACCCATACATAAATACTTAACCATATAAGTATTTATGGTGAATTTATCCAAATAAACTGGGTATAATAGTAGCTTTTATAAATTATTGCGCTTTATAGCGCTTTTTTCTACCGCCTTGACCACGATATTTTTTATGTCCCTTGGAAAGCTTACCAATACCTTGTGTTGTTTTTTTGCCTCTATATTCTTTGTTTGTTACTCGTTGTTTAGCCATTTTTAAATTTTTCGTTAATACTATTATCTGGTGTTCTAATAATTATACTACCATCGGAGCCCCAATACGTAGTGGTGTCAATATCTTTCTTTTTTAAAGAAACTACTCTGTCATATGCTTTTTTAAATTTACCGCCAGCTGATTTTGCCCACATTTTTAGATCTTGCGGGAAAATATACTCTTCAGTTAGCTTCTGGATCGGTTTCATCTTCGACACTTTCTTCTTCATCTTGCTCCTTTGCTGATCTTTTACCAAAAATAGCATCATATCTTTCTGCATACTTTTCATAGCTCACAGAAAGTGGTCTCCGTTTATCTCCTTTACCGGCCATTATACAACACAAGTTAATTTTATATAGCTATTAATATCAGTCGGCCCTCTCACATTATCATACACTTTAATTTCATAGGGATATGCTGGGGCGTTAATAGGTGGTACGCGTTTAGGTGTACCATACATATTAAAAAGCATACAGATGCCCCATGCTGAAAAAAGCGCAAATGCTGCCGCTGCTGTTGCTGCTGTATTTGCAAATGCTGCTGTGTTTTTGGTCATTTGTATTATTATCGCAAATAATACAAAAAAGTCCAGCGGCTATTTGTTATTGGCAGGATTGAAGTATACTTCCCGTTCTAGCTTCCGGAAGCGCGCATCAGAATGCCACACCTCATCAGTTTGCGGAGTGTAAACTCCTGCTTTACTCTGAATCGGAATCCCCGCCGCAAGATTTAAGGTAGAAGGCTGATAGATGTTCAAGGTGCCGCTTTTCGTCGAGGAGTTCGTCTCGCAAGAGGTCAGCCCTATCATTGCCATCATTAGTGCCAGAAGTGCGTAATGTTTCGATTTCATTTATTAGATTTTTTTGCTTGTTGCGTGATTCTGTGACAACTCGGTGATAATGAGTTTTATTTCTCAATTCCAAGTATGCAGTTAAGGCGCTTAGAGCACCTTTAATCAATCCCAATATTCCCATTTACTTCTTTGTAGCTGCTTCTTTTTTATCCTTGGCTTTTCCAATATTAAGAGCGAGAAATTCTACTACTCCGTATATTTTTGCTTTCCAAGAACCTTTTTCAGGTGTTGGAGTAGCGGCGCAAAAGGCTGCTGCTCCAGCAATTACTGCAGCTATAAGACCAAACCATGGCTTATCACTAATAAAGTTAAGTACTGTTTCCATAAAAATATTTATTCCCGGATGTACTTTTTTATGCTCCCAACTAAATAAATTTATTATGGCCCTTAAAGACGATACAAAGAAGATACAAGAAGCAGTAGGAGCTACATCAGATGGAATTTATGGTAAAAATACAGCTCTGAAAATTATAGGTAAGTTAGATTTTTCGAAAGAAGATCTGACAAAAATTATTCAAAAGAAAACAGGTAGATTGCCTGATGGTGCATACGGCCCTAATACGGCTAAAGGCATTTTAGAAAGTCTTGGTCTCGGAGAGGGAGAAAAAGTTAATGTAACATCAAGTGCCGTAGATGGATCTTACCCGGAAATAAATAAGCCTTCGCCTAATATATCTTCGTCAAGAATTAGACCTGAAGGTGTTGTGCTACATCACTCTTCTGGGTCTTATGGTGGGTCTGTAAGTTGGATTTGTCAATCAAAATCACAAGTGTCATATCATTGTATTATAGATACTAACGGCGAGAGGACATCTTTTGCAGATGATGATAGAAGATGTTGGCATGCCGGTAAATCTAGCTTTAATGGTAGAACTAACTGTAATGGATTTCTCTTAGGGTTAGCATTTAGCGGTAATACAAATACTAGAGAGCTTACTGATGATGAAATAGCATCTGCTGTTGAGTGGCTGGTTCCTAGATTTGAAAAATGGGGATGGCCTAAGGACTTATCCACGGTAACGACACATAGAGAAATTTCCCCCGGCAGAAAAGATGATGTAGATTCTCGTGCAGAAGCAAAAATAAAAGATGCATTACGAGCAGCATTAGATAAATAATATTATGATAACCAGACTATCAGAAAATAGTGTTAAAGTATGCTGTGGTAAAAATGGCTGCCCGGTAGTAGAAAAAATTGATGATGATCACTATCAGGTTACAGATGATGACGGTAATAAGATTGTTGTCAAAAAAGAAGAGCTCAAACTTATGGGCGACGCGGTTACTACCATCGACGGCGATGATCAATTAATTTGTGGCTGAATTAATTTTATATACTTTAGCTTCTTACGGACTTTGCTATACCCTAATGGAGGGTAAAATCTTTAATTATTTTAGAAATAGGCTCACTAAAATAAAATTCTTTAAGGATCTCTTAGCATGCTCTTTATGCACAGGGTTTTGGACAGGGTTAGGTATTGGTTACTATTCCCCCTACGACTTTATTATATTTGGTTTTTATAGTAGCGCTTGCTGCTACCTTATTTATCTTGTTAATAGAATATTATTAGATAAAGTATACTCTAGCTAGGATGTATTTTAATGCCTAATTTTTTAGCTAGTTCATGAAAAGCAAATGTACAATCCGGATTAGCATCTTCTAATTCTTCTACAATAGCAGCCCTAACTTGAGCAACTGACAGTGCCCCTTCTTCCTCGTCCCCGGCGTGTGGAATGCGCCTGGTTAACATTTTACCCGTAGCTCCAGGGCTAACGGTAGGTATCTCATCCTTACCATAGGATATAGGCGATGCAGCTGCGTTAAGCCCTTTAGAATATTGCATATTCTGACTTCTATTACTAGTGCGTAGTCCTCTTAAATCTCCACCAACCTTGTTATATGGAAACGGTGACTGACCTACACCCTCTTCATATACCCGTTGCATCTCTTCATAGTCGTTCACGTATATATTTATTGTTAATAATTGAAAAGTGAAGAAATTGATGTATAATTAATGTATGGATATAATCAAATATTCTTTTGATGAAATTAACGCTATGTCACGTTCTTTAGCCTCTACAGCTAAAAAACATAATTTTACTAATGTTGTAGGTATAGCGCGTGGTGGCCTAATACCTGCTGCTATTATTAGTTATGAGCTAGATATACCTCTACTTACTATAGCGGTAAGTTCTTATAATAAAAAAGAGAAGAGAGAGTTTAAAGTTATTCAAGATTTTAATATAGACACTTTAGATGAAAATAGTAATATACTTATTGTAGATGATATATGTGATACAGGGGAAACAATGGGATGGGTGAGTAGTAAATTATCACAAGCGCGTATTAAAAATTCAATAACATGCATTTTTACTAAACCTAAGCATACTGAATATCTAGATTTTTATGGAAGTGTTGTACCTGACAATAAGTGGATTGTTTTTCCCTGGGAATAATATATAATATTACTGCTATGTCGACAAGAAAAATAACGTGCTTAGTCACCGGTAAGAGCTATACATTTGGCAAAGATTATTTTGACAAAAAGGTTAAAGACTATATTGATGAATCTAATTTAAAAAAGTATTTTATTACTAAAAAAGCTAAGAACTATCTCAATAAGGGTTATTCAGTACAAGAAATAAGAAATATTTTAAGTGTTAATGATGCAGATTTACCAGGAGCTGATTCTCAGGCTATACAAGATCTTATTGAGTTTCATAAAATTCAAGCTTCGCATACAGCAAAAAAAATATCAAATACTTTAAATTTTGCTACACATAAATCAGACTCTGAGGTAGCAGAGTTTATAAATACTATCAGAGATTATGAATAAGGAAAGACAATTTATCGCACAACAAGGATCAAATACAACAGTAAAAATATTTGATGCCTCTACAGGTCAGTTATTTAGAGTAATTACTGTAGGCGGTAATATTGTCTCACAACCTTATGCTTCTGGGCATCTTATGACTGTTACTGTGGAAGCAGGTAGCGGTGCAAAAGTTGTTAAAACGTTTTCTCTCCCACACGGCGGTCTAAAGAACATAATACCTGTTTAACCTATAAAAAAATATTTTTATAAATGGACGAGAGTACTATATTCACAGAGCAAGTATCGAGAAAACCTAACAGGTATCCATGGACAGATCAGTTCATTGAGGCTATGCATAATGGGTTTTGGACCGATAAAGAATTTTCTTTTAAGTCAGATATACAGCAATTTAAAGTCGAACTATCTGATCAAGAAAGAGAAATTATTGTCCGGACATTATCAGCTATTGGTCAAATTGAAGTAGCAGTAAAAACGTTTTGGGCTAAGTTGGGTGAGAATTTACCTCACCCCTCTTTATGTGATCTTGGATACGTTATGGCAAACGTCGAAGTTATACACAACAATGCTTATGAAAGATTATTGCAAATACTGGGGCTCGAGGAAATATTTGAAGAAAATTTAAAGTTAGAATGGATAGAAGGTAGAGTAAAATATTTACGTAAGTATACACATAAGTTTTATAAAGATAGTAAGAAACAATATCTTTATGCATTAATATTGTTTACTCTTTTTGTTGAAAATGTCTCGTTATTTTCACAATTCTATATTATTAATTGGTTTGCTAGAAATAAAAATGTTCTTAAGGATACAGACCAACAAGTAAAATATACTCGAAATGAAGAAAACATTCATGCTCTCGTCGGTATTAAAATTATAAACACTATTAGAGAAGAGTATCCAGAGTTATTTGATGAGGAATTAGAAGAGAGAATTTTACATGAAGCTGAAGAAGCATTAAAGGCGGAGAGTAAAATTGTTGATTGGATGGTAAACGGATACAAAGAAGATGGATTAAATGCTGAGTTACTTAAAGGTTTCATTAAAAATAGAATTATATCTTCTCTAGATCAAATTGGTTTTAAAGCACCATTTGATATGGATAATGATGCACTTGAGGCTACAATGTGGTTTGAAGAAGAATTAATGGGCAATAATATGGCAGATTTTTTCCATACAAGACCTACAGAATATTCAAAGAAAAATCAGTCGTTTGATGAAGAAGATTTATTTTAAATATGAAAAGTTACAGTTGGTTAAATGCAGATTCTAAAAAGTTTCTTAAAAGGGGATATCTAGAAGAAGGTGAGACTCCGGAAGAGCGTATCGAGACAATTGCAAAGACCGCTGAAAAATATCTTAACATAAAAGGATTTGCAGACAAGTTTACTGACTATATGTCGCGGGGGTTTTACTCTCTTTCTTCCCCTATATGGTCTAATTTCGGTAAAAAAAGAGGGTTACCAATTTCTTGTTTTGGAAGCTTTATTCCGGATGATATGGAGAAAATTCTCACTAAAGTGGCGGAAATAGGAACAATGTCTAAAGTGGGTGGAGGAACCTCAGGCTACTTCGGCTCCGTTAGGCACCGTGGAGCACCCATATCATCTGGAGGCGCCGCGACAGGTGTGCATCATCAATTAACTGTGTTTGACGCTCTTATAAATTATGTCTCTCAGAGTAATGTACGGAGAGGTTCTTTTGCAGCTTATTTACCTGTCGAACATCCCGATATTGAAGAGTTTTTAAGAATTAGATCAGAGGGTGATCCTGTTCAAGATCTATCTTTTGGTGTATGTATAACAGATGAATGGATGCAAGCTGTTGTAGACGGAGATAAAGAAAAGCGTAAGCTGTGGGCTAAAATAATTAAGAAGAGATACGAGACTGGTTACCCTTATATATTTTGGACCGATACCGCTAATAATACGGCGCCCCAGGTTTATAAGGATAAAGATAAAAAGATACACGCTAGTAATCTATGTACGGAAATATTTTTATCTTCCTCTGAAGACGAGTCGTTTGTTTGCGATTTATCTTCTTTAAACTTAGTATTATGGGATGAAATTAAAGAGACAGATGCTATCGAGACTTTAGTTTATTTTTTAGATGCTGTAATGTCTGATTTTATTAAGAAGACTGAAGGTGTAAAGTATATGGAAGCACCTCATAATTTTGCTGTACGACAAAGAGCGTTGGGTGTCGGTGTTTTAGGGTGGCATACATATCTTCAATCAAAAATGATTGCCTTTGAGTCTTTAATGGCAAAAGGCATCAATCAAGAAATATTTGTTTTAATAAAGGAGAGATGTGATAACGCTACGAGAGAATTAGCGCAGTTGTTTGGCGAACCAGAGCTATGTAAAGGGTATGGTATACGAAACGCAACTACAATGGCTATAGCCCCTACTACAAGCAGTTCTTTTATTCTCGGTCAAGTCTCTCCTTCTATTGAACCACTAAATTCTAATTATTTTGTTAAAGATTTAGCTAAGGGTAAATTTACATACCGTAATCCTCATCTCGTACAGCTATTAAAAGAAAAAGATAAAGATAATGCAACGACATGGAAGAGCATTTTGAACCATGGTGGCAGTGTACAACATCTAAAATTTCTATCTGAGGAAGAAAAAGATATTTTTAAAACGTTTGGAGAGATATCACAAAAAGAAATTATCATTCAAGCTGCCATGCGACAAAAGTATATTGATCAGGGGCAGTCTTTAAACTTAATGATACCACCTGATACGAAGCCCAGGGAAGTTAATGAACTTCTAATATATGCCTGGCAAAGTGGAATAAAGTCGCTATACTATCAGAGAAGCGCCAACCCGGCACAAGAGTTAGCAAGGAATATATTAAATTGCGCTTCTTGCCAAGGTTAATTTGTAATGAAGTGGAAATACCAAAACGAAGAAGAAAAAGAAGAAGAAGCGCAACAAATAGTTACGATTAATGCTGGCCCGGCAGGAGGTGGCGGTGTAACTAAAATAGTTGAAAATAATCTATATTTTTATGGTGATATTACAGAATCAAATGCTTTAGAATTAAATGCAGCGTTATATGAAATGGATAAAAAACTTTCTGTTACAGATCTTTTTCTTAATGTTAAACCTCACATTAATCTCCATATTAATTCTTATGGCGGGTCTCTTTTTGCTGGGCTGGCTACGGTTGATGCGATAAGAAACCTTAACTGCGAGGTTCATTCATATATTGAAGGAGCAGCTGCTTCTGCTGCTACATTAATTTCAGTTGTGTGTAGTAAAAGATATATTGGAAAATATTCTAAGATGCTCATTCATCAACTTTCAGCAACGAGTTATGGTAAGTATACTGAATTAGAAGATGATATGGAAAATAATAGGCACTTAATGGCTACCATTAAAGCAGTATACAAAGAATATACAAAAGTGCCTATGAAAAAGCTTAATGAAATTCTTAAGCATGATCTCTGGTTTGATAGTAAAACTTGCTTAAAGCTGGGGTTGGTTGATGAAATTAATTAGTCTTACCCAAATTCTGCTTCCCACTCTTCGAAATCAAAATCTTGCCAATCCGGATGGTCTCTGCGTCGTTGATCTGCGCGGCGCACGCGGTTTACCCACACTTGCTGAGGTGTAATTCGGCCTTCAAGGATATCTATATCTTCCTGATTCCATAAATTACCTTCTATATTATTTGCATCAATAATATTATCACCTGGATATCCTCCTCCTTGATCTCCTTCACCTTTTGCGCCCGGGCGCATCCACCATGGAATATCGTCTCCAGGTGGCTCTGGAATAGGTGGTAATATTAATGGCGGTAACCCCGCTTGTTCGCGAAATTCATTCCAGGAATTCCATTCATCTTCTAGTTGTTCTGGTGTTTTTAACCCGTCGGCGACCGCCTCTAAATCATTATCAATTCTTATTTGTTCTTCAAAATTAGGTGGCACGGGATAGAGCTGCAATCCGCCGCCTCCATCTGGAGGTGGTGTACCGTTTCCATCTGGAGGTGGTGTACCGTTTCCATCAACTACCCCTCCACCGACGCCGGGTCCGCCATCGACGCCACCGGGGCCCGGGCCACCTCCACCAAAGGGATCATCTACTCCTCCGCCATCGGATGTAAATGTTGTTATCCGGGTCATTCTATTTGGTTTAGACGTTGTAGTAGTGGTAGTGGTAGTAGTGGTAGTAGTACCAGGAGGCTGTGTTGGGGGCGCGCCTCCACAGTCTTCTCCCTTAGGAGGGCATGGTGGAGTAGTAACCGGTTTGGAAGTTGTTGTAGTTGGAAGAGCTGTAGTACACCCGCCCCTTATACCAGAAGATGCAATTGGTCTGTCGTTAGTACCTGTCCTAGCATGTGATATCCGATCATCCCTATTAATATACTCGCACATAGCTATTCTTCGTACGTCGGCATTAGTAGCCATCCGCCTAACCGGTAAACTACCATATGTATGGGTATGACCATTTACCTTAATTAAATCGTCATCCTTTAGAGCATATACCGGGTACCAGCATATCTTTTCACCACTAGAGTCTGATGAACTGCTGCCACCATTTAACCTGTCTTCTTCTGGCCGGGGATCAAAATCATCAGCCATTTCATCATTCCAATCACCCGGGTCATCAGGCACTAAAAGATCTCCATTATTATCTCTTTCTCCCCGTAAATGCTGATCAAGCCGGCGCTCGTGGTCCTGACGAGCTGCTTCAATAATCCAGACCTCTTCCCCTAAATCATCAAAATTTTCATTAGGATCTAACCGCGCATCTTCAAATGCTTCTTCCGCAGCCTCTAGTCTAGCTGCATCTCGATCCTCTTCATCCTGTTGTTCTGCAGCTACTTCAGATTCGACCGACTTGAGCTGCTTTGATAACTTTTTAATGTCAATAGCTGCTTCTGCTACCTTTAGCTGCCTATCACAGTATGTATTAAATTTACCTAATACTTCACCACTAGATGATGTTTCTTCAGCAACTATTGGAGCTGTAATATGATGAACATACAGCTCCCCTTCAACATAGGCACCGCCGCCCACTTTTAAATTATGTTTTACTCCAAGACTCGGTGATACTAACACCTGCCTATTAGATCTTAACGATACACTTTTTTGAGCTTGGATTGCTACAGCTGTTTCACTAGCGATATGTACACCTGAGCTTGCTTGCATTGTAACTTGACTTCCGGCAATTTTTGTAGCTGTGGCACCTATTTCCATAGCTCCAGAAGTTTTTAATTGAACTCCGCCGGATCCAACTAACATGTTATATCGGTTACCTACATTTAATGTATAATTACCAGCAGGAAAAGCCATGTCGTTGTTAACTTCTTCCGCGTGTGGAATATAATCCATATTCTCATATGAAGTATTCTCACTTACATCAATACCTATTGGTTGGGATCTACCATAGGGGTCAATTCTAATAGAGGGATAATCATTAATAGCAGCCCCGATTGTCTCTACTTTGTGCCTTTTAACAAAAGTTATTTCATCGCCACCGTTACCCATTCCTACTTCATATGGGTTTAATACTTCTTGCGTTGCAATTATTTTCTGTTCTTGGGCATCACCAACAAAGAGTGGGTTAGGTGCCCAGCGCCCTCCTTCTGTAGATGATGACCATTCAGATCCAAATTCAATGACACCCGGGGCCTGAGATCCATATATATTGTTATTATCCCACACATTACCATTCATTTCCGGATCTGGAACTGGATTGCCACCAACACCTTGCACACCTCCGGATCCATCAGATACGTCATCTACTGTGGGTACTATTTCTTCTACTTTTCCATTATTTACAACCGGCTTTTTATTTTGATTGATAGGGTTTAAGGTAGGATTTTTGGCTCTTCCATTAAGCCAGAGCTCGTCACCTGGTGACCCGCCTGCACTTTTAGGAGTCTCGACTCCGTTTGGAAAACTAAATCCCCCTCTCAACATCTTAAACTGGGAATTGTCATCCGCTATAGATTTAAATTCTGCCTTCCAGGGCCCAAAATTTCCTATTTGGGAATTATCTGCAAACCCTCTTAATATATAAGTGTTTTCGCTTACTCGCTCTACTTTATCTTTTCCTATATAAGTATTTTTATCGCTACCTACAGACTCAAAACTATCGTTATTTACCTGTATTTGCTTGTTATTAGTAGCTAATTCACTATTAACAACATTAGTTAAGGCGATGTTAGAGCCGGAATATTGCGAAAGTTTAAGTTCTTCTCTATCTGTAGAATTGTTTATTTCAACAGTAGCGCCTCTTTGATTAATGACAGCCTTGTTGCGATATTCATATTTTTCCTGATCACCGGAAGAACTACCAGGAGAGGTATCACCTATAGGGGTACGTGATGTTTCTACCTTATCAAAATCTTCCTCAGCCATGTTTTAATATGTTATTTATGCCTTGTTTTCAAATACTCCCGGGTAATCTAAACTCTGTACATCTTCTATTTGATTGCCACCGCCGGCGCCTCCATACCCCTGCGCGGAATCTGAATCAGTTATAAGGCAATTTCCTCTAAAGTCATGTCTACCTCCAATATATACCGGAAAATTATAGTCACCTCTATAATGAAACACCCATACTTGGCTTCCTACAGACGGGACACAAAATACACCTTTAGGCTTATTTACCTGATTAGACGGTCTATATTGATAGCTATAAGGATTATTTTTTGCAGTAAAATTACCTTCACTTGTCGGCCTTACAAAAGCATCTGATTTATTTGTATTAAAATTTTCATACCAAAAAGAAGGTCCAAAAGAACCATCCTTTTCAGTTGGCGGATCAGTATCATTTGTTCTAAATCCCTCGACGTAATCACCATCTGTCGTAGTTGCTGTTGCTTCTGGTGCTAGATATCTACCCGGTGAATTTTCTCCTAGAAGCGGAAAGCATGCTTCGGCATAAGGAAGAAATTTAGCAATCTCTTCAAAAATAGCAGTATCATTCCATACATCTTGCTTATTATTATACCCCGGGAATCTAAAATCTAGATCCTTAAATCCCTGGAGCCAATCTTCTAATGGTTGATTAGATATTTCCGGTACATATACTTTTATTCTATAAAGTTTTTGAGGGTCCCAATTTTTAACTACAATTCCCCTAAAAAAGGAATGATCTGGCCTTCTATAATCACCACCATCGTTGTTTCCTGTAACGAACACTACTATTATTTAATCATTGAATCTTTAACTGAACATCTTATAATACATATATGTTAGTAAGTCATGAAACACCTATTAGTTTTTTAGAGGAATCACGAGAATATAATGATTATGATTATGCATTAGTTCATTTATTTGAAACTCATCCAGAGTATTATTCATTTTTTAAGTGTTCTTTAGGTATGGGAAGAGAGGTACTTTTAGATAATTCTATTTTTGAATTAAAAACAGCGTTTGATCCGGAAAAATTTGCTAAGTATGTAGAAGAACTTAAACCAACCTATTATGTTGTACCTGATGTTTTAGAGGAGTCCTTAAGGACAATAGGGGCATTTACTAGTTTTAGAAAGAATTATTCTAAATTACCCGGATTAAAAATTGGTGTTGTACAGGGATCAACGTATCAACAATTAGTAGACTGTTATAGATATATGAGCGATTATGCAGATTATATTGCAATTTCATTTGACTATTCTTGGTATCAGACAGTTGGTTATTCTAAAAACCCGGGTAAGGGCATACGGAGAGCTAATTTAGAAAGAATGTGTAATGGTAGAGAATTTTTAATTAGAAAACTAATTAGCGATGGTCATTGGAATCATAATAAACCACATCATTTATTAGGCTGCTCTTTAGCTAAAGAATTTAAAAATTATAAAGATATAAAAAGCATTAGATCTTTAGATACTTCAAATCCTATTGTTGCAGGTATTAGAGGTCGAAGGTACTATAAAAATATTGGATTATTAGGCAAGCCAAATATTATGTTAGCCGATTTAATTGATCACGGGGTAACAGCTGATCAAGTAACAGACATTGTACATAATGTAAAAGAGTTCAAAAATCTTATTTCTTAATAAATATATTAAGTGAACAGCGAACACCAGGAAATAATTATTCGCGCTAATGATAAAGAATTTTTTCCTTTAGTTAGTAACTTTATTTTAAGATTTCTACTTTATATGCTAGTATGGTTACTAGGTATAGGTGTAGCAGTTGCACCTGCTTGGGCAGCAGTAAGCTTTTTTACTTCGAAGTAGCTCTATAAATTGTATCCCAGTCGCTATCTAGATTAGACTCTTCTAGTAGATGTATCCTCTCTCTCATCATACTATAATATGTTTCAAGATAAGGATATGTCATAATGTTTAATTCCAACAAGTTTAATGCACCTGACCAATTACGCTCTCGATAAAAATCTAAAAACTTATTATGGTGTGAAACATCTATTCCATCATCTAATACAGTAAAAATTTTAACACCTTCTTTTTTACCTTTAACTGCAATCATATCCAATTCAATAAAATTAAATTTGTCTTCTATTCCTTTTACTGTGCCGTGACCGGCAATAAGACCTACACCATATTCCTTTGTCTGGCCCTCTAGCCTCGAGGAAAGATTTACTGCATCACCTAAACACGTATAGTCAAATCTTTGCTCTGATCCCATGTTACCTACAACTACATCTCCGGAATTAATACCTACCCCAATTTTAAGCTCTGGTAGTTCTTGATCCTTTATCTCTTCATTAAGCTTTTTTAATAAATCAAACATTTCTAACCCGCAATTAATACAATGTACTTTGTGATCCTCAACATCTAGAGGCGCGTTCCAAAATGCCATTAATGCGTCACCGATAAATTTATCTACTGTACCATTATGCTGTATTACACATCCTGTCATAGGGGTTAGGTACTTGTTAACTAATTCTGTAAGCCCTTGAGGGTTTGCTTTAAAGTGTTCGCTTATTGTTGTAAATCCTCTTAGATCGCTAAACAATATAGACAGCTCTCTTGTTTCCCCTCCTAATTTAAGTAGCGATGGGTCTTTTTGCAATAGCTTAACTATGGGCGGAGCAAGATAATGTTCGAATTGTTTTTTAATTTGTTGCTTTGATTTACTTTCGGTTACAAATCTTATAAATGTAGCTACTGACCAGGTTATAAAAATACATGTGGCTGGCCAAGTATAATCAATTAGCCACCCGTTACTATTAAACAACCAGTTACCGATATAAGGACCAGCAAACAGTGAAACAGAGATTATAGCTAAGCTAGCTATGTACGATAACCACAAAGCCCCTATAATAAGCAAAGAGCAAAATGCTGCTGTTATTAGTATTTCATATACTGTTGATTCAACAGGTCTTTGTAATCTAGATTCGTCAATTAACATTTGCAACGCTGAACTAGTTACTTCATGCCCATATTTTACACCAGTTGAAGTAGCAATTGTATTAGCAAGCCCCTCACCTGTTAATGCTATTACGGCAATTTTACCTTTAACAGCCGACCAATCTTCATCTGCAAACGATACTTTATCAAATTCGTATTTGTAGTTTAACCACACTCTAGAGTTTGCATCTGTAATAATAGGATCAAATCCAGGTACTCTAACAGCTTCCACTCCACCAAGACCAACTTTAGCTTGATAGGACTGTTCACCAGCAAACAGTCTTATTACCTCTAAAGGAATAGTCGGGTAAGCTTCTCCTTGTACATGTACTATTAGAGGCAGTCTTCTTACTACACCATCTAATTCTGGAGCTGTTAACATCATGCCGACGCCTGCTGCATGCTCCCCTAATTCTTTTACAGGTCCTATTGCCTCCGGATAATCATACAGCCACCCATCTAAACTTTCTCCTATATTAGCAAGTCCCCTAGGGACAGGCTTTCCCTTACCCTTTATACTAGCTGACTGTCCTATAATAACCGGTGCCTCACTTAGTACATTAGTAAAATATTCATCACCACCTAATCGATCTTTTTCTGCAAACAGTATTGGAATAACTACTAATTGCGCTTCATTAGCAAAGGCCTTTTCAACACCGTTAGCTATTATTTCTCTGCTCCATGGCCATTGCCCATTTTTATCTAGACTTGCTTCATCTATTTCTATAATAGAAATATTTTCTGATAATACCTTTTCTTGTTTTGTTTGATAATAATCTATACCTTTTAATCTCAATGTCTCAATAAAGAACGGATCGACCATTCTTAATGTAACCAATAGCATAGTAAAAAATATGCATATAGTATAGTTTTTAATATTAAACGTTTTCATTGTTGCTTAATGTTAAATAAAACATTATTACCTGAGTTAAATTTTGCGTTAATAATGCTGCCCCGGTTATCATAATTTACTGTTACATTGCTCCCATCCTCAACTATGAGAGAAATCATATTGTCTTTATCTTTAGAAAAGAAAACATATCGACCATCATTCATTTTTAAAAATGTGTTCATAATCTGTGTTTCTTTTTTCTTTATTTTAATTTCGTCAAATTTATCCTCCTCTTTTTCATCTGTAGGCTTTTTATCTTCGTTATTATCCTTTTTCACGTCTCGTTTTTTACCATTTACTGCTCCATCCTCCTGTATAACCTGCGGGGGCGATGGCGGTGCAATTGCTGTTGTTACTGTAGTTGCTTCATATGCTTGATCTAAAGTAACTGTACCACCTAGTGTAGAAACATCTATAGACCCAACGTATGAGCTTCCATCTGCATCTGTAGAAGGAAGAAGTAAAAAACTAGTAGCACCATCTTCTTGCACATTCATAGTAAAATCTGTGCCTCTGACGGATACAGAAGCCGTAGGCGATTTAATTTTTACATTTTGCCTAGAATTTTTTGCGATCTTACCAGAAGAATATCTAATAGTACCTAAAGCGGCTTTAAGGGAAAGTTTACCGGTCTTCTTTTCCGGATTATAAACAAATTCATCTATTAATAACTTTGAGTATTCTGTGACACTTACTTTAGTATCATCAACAAATTTAATATTAGCCCTACCTTTAAGAGTTTGAATTAAGTCGCGCATCTCCACGGGCGTATTAACTTCAGTTAATATTTTATCGCCCTTTCTAGTGATTTGCGCAGCTCTAGTTTGAGAGGTGATATTACCTATTTCACCAAAAGCAGGTGTTAGAAATAGTAAGAATAATAAACTACTCGTTACCGCCTTGACCACCGGCTTGCGGAGGACCATCTGGGTTGCTAAATTCATTAAACGGAATGACATTATTGTCAGTTTGCTCGGGCATAAATGTCGGATCAAACGCACCATCTGTTTGGAATATTTGGTAGTTGTTTTCATTTCCTAGAATAGAGAGCTCAATAAACTGACTTTCAGAGCCTACTTGTGATACCAATAAGTTATTACTACTACCAAAAATATCAACTAGCTGTGAATGTCCAATTAGACCTCCGTGACCTTCTTGATAACTACTAACATCATTTAATGATCCGGCAATATGATAATCGGTAAAGGTATATGATGTATCAAATAATAATAAATCAACATCATTAGACGCCCCTTCGATGTTTAGGTTAATTAAACCATTATGAACTGTAGCTTTGTGTGTATCATCTTCATTGCCGGCGATTAATACATTGTTAGAGTCACCAGCAATGAATGCGTTTACTTCATTTTTATCACCCTCTATCGCGAGAATTAACTCATTTGCGTCGCCTTCAAGATTTAAATTTACTATTTCCTCATTACCAATTGAATCTATATCGATAAGATTTTCATTACCAATTGTAGCTACATTAAATATAACTTCTTCACCTTCAATTCTTGATCGATTTGTACCTTCGCCTAATTTGTTTGATGAACCAATTTGAGATATGTTAAAAATACCCGAACTACCGATTTGATCTAAATAAATTTCGTTACTAGCAAAGAGAGCGCTGCCAGCATATAAACATAAAGCAGTTAAAAGAGATTTGAATTTCATACAAGTATTTAGTCAAAAAAATACTCTTTATTCTGTTTCCTCTTTAGGCTCTTCGGTAATTTCAGGCTCCTTAAATTTCCACATCTTCTTTTCTTCGCCCTTATTAATTAAATTTAATATTGCTAAATCGATGGCTGCTCTGGTAGCTACTGAAACTAATTCATTTTTAGCAAACCCTATTTCTATTTCTAGTGGGTTTAATGCATCTTTGACATACTTAAACATGTCACTGCCCAACGCTGTAGAATATATAGTTTTTGAAACTGTAGATGATAAAAGGATTTCACTAGTTAATGTACTTACCAGTCTTATAGAAACTGTTACAACGTCCTTTCTATGTTGCTCATGAGCACCAATACCCAGATATGCTGCGCCAATCCCGCCAGATACAGTGTTAGTGTCATAGGAAATAATACCTCCATGTACCAGAAGCCCTGCAAATAGCATAGGCTTTAACCCCGTGTCATCGTCATCTGTAAAATCTTGTCGCGTTTGTTGTACTACTGCGCGCTCACGCATAATACTATCAAGTTGGCCTCTTTCTAGTACCTTAAACCACCCGTTTGATTCTAACAGTGATTCAATTAACCATGCTTCAGCTCCTTGAGTTACAGCAGCAGAAAAGCTAGCATAATTATCAGACTGTTTTCTTTGACCAGTTAAATCTTTAAAATTAGAAACACCTAAATAAATTGGTTCACCATCTAGTTCCGGTAGACTATTTAGTCGTTCCGTTAATGGTGCCGGTGCGATAAATGGCGGTTGTTTTGCACCTTGAAAGGCTGTGCAACCGGAAAATAGTAACGTCGAGGCTAAAAGGCTATTCAGTAGTGGCTTCATTAGGTTCCGGTAATAAAAGGGATCCTACAGGTATTAGTATAGTTGTAAGATCTCCATCAGTATCTGTAACTGTTAAATTAATTTTATCAGCTAATTTATACCAGGATATAATATTACCATCTAAATCAAATGAACCCGAATCATTACCAGTTTCAGCAAAAAGCTGCTCAGTAACTTGTTTTGAGAGTTCAGAATAAATTCTAGATTGGAGATTTGTTAAGAATACATTTAATGGCTTCCTACTGTTAGCTAAATTAGCTTGGATTGATAAAGACTTTAGTTCATCTTTTATAGTCTTTTTTCTAGCGGCGGAAATATTTTCTAGATTTATTTTATGAGCGCTATAACCAATACCAGTAAAAGAAGGTGACTTAAACCTAAATTTTAATTCATTTGCCATAGTACTACCACTCATTAATAATAATAACCAAATATATTTCATGTCCGTATTTATCTCCTATTAATATATAATCTACAACTCATCAGATAGAACATTTTCTTTCCGTCTATTCTGTCTTCTTTCTGTGCGCAATAGCTGCTCTTGTTCTTGTAATATCATCTGTATCTTTGTGTTGAGCCTAATCATGTCATTGTCTAACATTCTAATTCTATCTATTAATCCTATTAACGTACCGGTGGATTCATCTAAAACCGGCTTAATATCTTTAACTACCCAATTCCATGTATAATAAACAAAATAACCAAGCCCCGCGGCGGCAATCACCGGAAACCCAAAATCATTAATAGCTTGTACTATTTCCTCGCTCATTAATCCTTTCTGGCATCCTCCTTTCCTTCATTTGCAGCTAATCTATCCAAATTAGGTTGTTTGTTAAACGCATAAGACACTAATGTATCTATCTTTACAATATCATTATTCATTGTCTGTACTCTATTTTCTAAGGATTTAATCATCCCTCCTATACCTTTCACCCCACTAGTAATTTCATTAAGTATAAATTTTAGAATAATAAAAACAAAAGCACCACACCCTAGTGCGCCTGCAATCGGAAATCCAACATCAGTTACCACCTTTAAAAAATCTTCCACAATATTATTTATAATAGACCTTGAAAAAGCGGCTTCCCACTATAAAATAATAATAATAAATATGCTCCAATTAATTCTACATTTGATTGGTGACTACCTTTTCCAGAGTGATTGGATGGCGCTAAATAAGACCAAGTGTAATAAGGCTGCAGCTGCGCATGCTCTTACATATTCGCTCCCGTTTTTAATTTTATGCCCTTCTGTATGGGCGTTGCTAGTTATTTGTGTAACTCATTTTTTTATTGATCGATACCGGCTTGCAAGATATGTTGTATTTGCTAAAAGTAGACTAGGGCCTAAGCGCTATTGGCATAAATGGGAAGATTGCAAAGATACTGGATATCATAAAGAAGTACCGGAATATTTATCTGCATGGCTTTTAATCGCATGCGACAATACTATACACTTGATTATTAACTGGTTGGCATTAACATACCTATAATGAGATATAAAAATTGGGTAGCTTTGTTTTCACAAACAGGATCTGAGATAGTTGACCTATCTACAAAGTTAAGTAGAAAACCGGATTTTGTTATTACCAATGCTAATTTGGACAACGTTAATCCGAATATAGAAGTAGATTTTAGAATTAATAATGACGAAGCAAAAACATTGGATATCCTCGAGGATATAGAATTTGATAAAAGAGATACTCTCATTACCTTAAATGGGTGGTTAAGAATAGTGCCTCCGGATAAGTGCAAGATGTATAACATATATAATGGGCACCCGGGACTTATAACAAAATATCCAGAGTTAAAAGGTAAGGATCCCCAAAAGCGTGCATGGGAAAATATAGCTTCATACGCTAAAATCGGCAGCGTAGTTCATAAAGTAGTAGCAGAGGTTGATGCAGGTGAGGTTATAGTAGAAAAATCTGCAAGAACACGTGATGTTCTTAATATAAATAGAACCTATGATACATTAAGAAAGACATCTTTTGATGCTTGGATAGAATTTTTTAAGGAACACTTATAATATATAGTATGATCTTTTCGTTTACGGGTGCACAGAGTACGGGTAAAACTACTCTACTAAACCATTTGCATAAGTGCAATGGTGATTTTCCTTTTGAATTTGTACCGGAGGTTACGAGACTGGTAATGCGTGATTATCAGATGCCTATTAATGAAAACGGCGGAGATTTAACTCAAATGCTCATTATGACAGAGCATGTTCGAAATGTTTATAGAAATAAAGCTGATCATCTAATTAGAGGCGTGCACCAGATTTTTGATAGGTGTGGATTAGACGGCATTGTATATTCTCTATGGTTACTCGATAACAATAAAATTAGTAAGTGTTGTTATAATGCATGTGAACTAATTTGGCAAAATTTAAAAGATAAATATGACATTATTTTTTATACATCTCCTAAAGATGTAAAGTTAATAGATGATGGAGAAAGAAGTGTAGATAGAGGATTTCGAAATCAAATTATTAATATATTTAATATATATTTCGAAAAAGGGGATATAGATAGTGAAATTGTAATACTTGAGGGTAGTGTAGAGGAAAGATTAAAGACTATTAAGTCGACTCTTGCTAAACGTGATATCGATATTAAAATTTAATTATGGCTGAACTTGATAATAGTAGTGTTAGTAAACATTTAGGACAAACCTCTGAGTATAAATCATTATATGATCCGGGTCTTCTTGTACGAGAGCCTCGTCAATCAAATAGAACGCACTTAGGATTAAAAGATAGTGATCTACCTTTTGTAGGTAATGATACCTGGAATGGGTATGAAATTTCTGCTCTTACCAATAATGGATTGCCGGTAGTTGGTGTAGCTAAGATTGTATATTCTTGTGATAGTAAGTATATTGTTGAATCCAAGTCTATTAAATTGTATTTTAATTCATTTAATATGACTAAACTAGGTGATACGGCAGGCGATGTTTTAGATGAAATTAGTAAAATGGCAGCATCTGATTTAAGTGCACTCCTTGAAACTAAAGTACTAGTTAAAGTGCATAGTAATGCCCGGGTTTTAGGTGATGTTAATATGTTTAACGCTAAACTGGAGTGGATGCATAGTGTAGATTGCACTCCTAATTATATTACATTAGAAGATGAATATCCGGTAGATGAGGTAAAATTTTCTGTCTATTCAGAAGATCCAAGCTTGCTTCAAAAAATAGAGGACGCTCCTTCAGATAAAGTTTATTATCACAGTGCCCTACTTAAGTCTAATTGTCGTGTTACTTCGCAGCCTGATTGGGGGGATGTTTATATTTATATAAAGGGTAAACACACGGTAGACCCTATTTCGCTGTTGCAATATATTGTTTCTTTCAGAGATGAATGTCATTTTCATGAAGAAATTTGCGAAGCTATTTACAAGCGTATAAAGGACGCAATCAACCCGGAAGAGCTAAATGTCCGTTGCTTATATGCTCGTAGAGGCGGTATCGATATTAATCCGGAGCGCGCATCTCATAAAAAGTTGCTACATCATACTTTAAGTGAAGTTGATGTGCCGCATATAAAAACTCCTAAGCAGTGATTTAAAATAACACATTATGTATTAAATAATTAGTACATAATGAGACTGTTTAGCGAAAAGGTAAAACCTACCTTTACTAGCTCCAATCTTAACATCCTAACCATTGAAAGCTTTGAAGAGGTTTTCTTTGATGTTTATGAATTAGAGATAAACGGTAGTAAGTTTATTGCAGAAAAAAAGAGCGATTATAAAGGCTCGCCTGTGGTAGATATACCGGTAGTAATAGGTAGTGAGGAGTATTGTGCACCCTTTGTTCTTGCAGAGGGCAAATTTGAGGTACTGTTTAATGAAAACAATAAAGTTTTCATTGGGTCAACAGAAGTAACTGAGAAAGATCTTAGCATATTTGAGCAAGAAGAGGTAGTAGAGGATATATGTTTAGAGGAAAGAGATAATATTCTTGAAGATATAATAGGTGCTAGGGAGTATTCCTTAGCTGAAACCGAACTAGAAATTAAAGAAATAAAAAATGATGTTAAGTCTAATACAGAGATTAATGATAATGTTATTAAGGGTGTTAATAAAGCTTTAAGTAGAATAGGAAACGTCAAAAAGGATATTGCTAGTGATATATCGACTTTAAAAGAAACTATTGATACTAAGTTTGTAGACGCTGAGCAAAAAGTTAAAGACTATTATGATAGTAAAATATCTTTAGTTGAAGCAACTCTGGCTGGGCTGGTATCTGCCCCTCCTCTACAGGAGTATAAGCATCTTATTGAGGAAAGTAAATCTAGTTTACTAGCTAAAATTTCTGACATTAAGACTGATACAACAGATGTTATTGAAGAAAAAGCTCCATGGGATAAAAACGTAATAATCGATCCTGAAAAGGTTCAAAAAGATATAGAAAAGAATCTTAATCAATCCTTTCAACAGCAAATAATATCTCTAAAAAAATCCGTCGAGATGATGGGTGGCGGTGGTTCTGTAGCAAAGCAGTTTGCTGCAGGTGGTACAATGGATGGAGATTTAAATGTAGTAGGTGGTATTTTATCCGCCGGTACTAACTTATATGATATATTTTCAACAGGTACCGGGGATGTGGGTGGATCAGGTACAGCTAATTATATAGCGCAATGGTCAGATACAGATACTCTGACAGATAGTCTCTTGAGTGGTGGTACAGGCCTGGTAACTGTAGCTGGTGATATTGGTATTAATCAATACATTCATCATAATGATGATCCTAACACTTATATTAATTTTACAAATGATAGAATTAGATTTAATGTCGGTGGTATATCATATATAGATTTAAACGATGCTGGTGCCCAGCCACACGATATTACATTCAATGATGGTGGTAATAATGTAGATTTTACCATTAAAGGTAATTCTAATAATCCTTTATTTAAAACCGATGCTTCTGCAGGTAGAATAGGAACAAATGGTAAAGGCTCACCAGAAGCCGATTTCCATATGGGTGGGGACCTAAAAGTAGATTCACACATAACTACATCAGGTAATATAAGTGCACAGGGTAATCTTAGCGCTAGTGGAGATGTATACATAGACGGAGATTTATTTGTTACAGAATACATCAAACATAAAAACGATACAAATACAGCAATCCGCTTTACTGATAATAAGATTAGCCTTGATGCTGGTGGTATGACTTTCTTTGCAGTTCATGATGATGATAGTGCTCCTTTTACTGCTACAGTTAATGGTGGTAGCAATAGGATTAACTTCAGAG
>Ga0209232_1000583_pt1 | contig 22053 bp, 24 predicted proteins | sample ETNvirenome_2_60_FD_184066 | JGI IMG/M metagenome (GOLD analysis project Ga0209232, IMG submission 184066) | Marine viral communities from the Pacific Ocean - ETNP_2_60 (SPAdes) (version 2) | ecosystem: Environmental > Aquatic > Marine > Oceanic | place: Pacific Ocean | collected 2013-06-22
ACCTGCTTTTAAAGCAATTCCAGAAACAGTTGTCGTTCCGTTTTTAGTGACGTTTGTAGAAACCAAAGTAACTGTTGAATCTGTTAAGCAAGTGATCTTCGCAAATCTGCCAGTATGAGCAGCAGTGTCGGTGATGATATTCGCTCCTTTAAAGCTAGAAATTCCCATTGGTTTGACTCCGTTTGATTACTACGTTACATGACTCACTTATTCTAAGACCTGTCATCAATCTTTCATATATTTCACTTCTTTTTCTCCCAGTGCTTTACTAAAGCCTCTAGTTCTTTAATTCTGGCTTTAGCTCTAGCTATCTGTTCCTCCATCCGTTTGGGTCTCTCTTAGATACTTCTAATTTAGCAATATCTTTTTCTATAGCATTTAAACGATGAAATATTTCACGAATGTCACCCTGCCTTCTACTGGAGCGATTAGCTAGAACCATTAACGCTCCAGAGATAGCTGCCCCAATCAAGGCTGCAAGTAGTTCTTGAGGCATTTTTATCCTTTTGCAGTAATCTTAGAATATTGTTGTTATTTTTTCATGCCTGAGAAGCAAAACCCTGAATCGAAGCCTACCAACAAGAATCCTTTACAGAAATTAAAAGAAGGCTTAGAGGATAAAGAAGAACAGCTTCAAGTCTTGTCTACATTCGTAAGACTGGGAGTTGTTGTTTGGAGTGGATTTATTCTGACTTTGAATTATGTGACTATCCCAGGATTAGGAGAACAAGAACGCATAGATCCGACTTTTATTGCATCTGTTTTCACTGGTGCGCTGGCGAGTTTTGGACTTGAGACAGCAAAAAAGAGAGGTGATGGAACATATAAAGCTGACGAGGAAAAAAAGAAAGCAGAGGCAGCAACAGGAGAATTTGCTAACGGAGTACCTTACACAATCGTCAGGGTTGAAACTCCTATTAAACTGGTTGCACAAGAACCTAAAATTGACCCCATCACAGGGAAAAAAGTCGATCCACAATCAGGCAAACTCACATGAAGAAACTTCTCCTATTGCTCCTCTTAGCGGCTCCTGCTAGCGCAGATATGACGCATAACATTACAACTTCAACTCAGTTGACAGTTAATGGAGCTTACACCGACTCAAATCGTATAGGTAGTACTTATGCAGTCTCAGGTTCCAATATTAAAGTTGCAACTGATGCTCACTTCGGAAAATTAACTGCTGGTACTGCTACAACAGCAGCAACATTAGATGTTGGAGCGTATGACATAAACACCACAGGTGCAGCGTATTCGTTCTCGGAAAGCTGGACTCAAGGGGACGCCACAAATCCCATAGGATCAGGGGTTGATGTAACTTCAGGTGTGGTAGCAGACATGCCAGCTTACGGTGAAGTTTTAACGATGTCTGGTGGAGTTGCAGGAACCCTTGCTGGAACAATTACTTCGGCTGGGGTTGTAACTTTAACCGCTGGAGGGGCAAATACTTCGGCAGTGGGTTCAGTGGTTACAAGTCTGACCGTGAAGTGATGCACTTACCAATAATTCTTGTGATCTTAGGAGTTGTTTTTGTAGGCGCATTTAATTATTACATGTGGCAATATTACACCAATAAATATAAATAATGAAACGCTATCTGCTGCTGTTTTTATTATTAAATAGCTGGCAAAAGCCAGTCATAGCAGTGCCAGTTGTGCCAAATTTTTCTAGTGGTACAATGTCCGCCGTTACACGCACCACACAAAATGTTACTGAAACTATTGTCTCTAACGATTTCAACACTGGGCATACTTATTCGATCACTGGAACGAATATTGCTATTGATGGTGCGACCCTTGCACCGCCGCCATCTGAAACAGTCGAAACGATTAACGGAGTAAGTTATACATGGACAGGCGCGGATTTAACAAACAAGCCCAACGTCACGATTGCAAATCCAGGCCAAGCGTTCCAGTACGCAGAAAGTTACATTGGTCCTGGTCTATCGAATATGACAACAATCAATCGAACAACAGTCTTAGAAAGCGTTACCGAAACAACTTCAGTCTTCTCGCAATAATATTATTTAGTGGACAAAGTGCGTTAGCAAATGTAAGCCAAACTGCTGCTCCCGTAGCGAATACGTCAGCCAGTCTGACCAATATGGCAATACAGACATTGAATGGAAATCTCGTTCAAAATCAGTACGGAGGAGGAGTAGTTTGTCAAGGACCAATGCTTACTTTTTCGCCCTTTATAACTGATTCACATAGCTTCTCTAAACCAAGAGAATACTGGTACGAATCTCCAGTCTATAGCGATGAAGGCGATCTTTTGTTTTACCAAAGCACACGCACAGGGCAGAAGGATAATTTCTCACTTAATGTTGGTGCTAGTTTAACTTTTTCAATGCCACTTGATCGGAGATTTCAAGAGCGTTGCTTGAAAAATGCAAAGTTACAAGGAGATCATCAACAGCAACTAATTGATAATAAAAAGTTAGATTGGCACATCGCAAGACTTCGTGAGTGCGGAAAATTAAAGTTAAGCGGAATTGAGTTTGCTCCAGATTCTCCTTACTTCCATCTCTGTGAAGATGTTGTCGTTAAACCTAAAATGGGTCAAGTCTTACCACATAGGCACGTTATTTCTTCTCCTTTAAAGGTGGAAGACCCCTCTTCTCCCGATAAGAAGTAGTTCTTCTTTCTGATAAGTTTGGGCGTTTTATTTTCTTGCCTAATATCTTTTTAACTTTATTGACTATCTGTTTAATAATCGGTTTAACAGCCTTCAATAATATTGGTGTAGATAATGCAGCAGTAGTAGCCACAAGGGTTATCGACCCAGTTTTTACTACTTGAGGCACTGTGGGTATCGCATCAATTATCTGTTGTTGAACATTTAGTTTTTTATATCTAGTTACACAACGGTTCCCTACCAATTCATACCTAATAATTTGTTTAGTATTTTCTTCAACCTTTGTCCCAACTTCAGGCGCACCATCGGGAGGACACTCTTCTGCTTTTTGCTTTGGCACTTCTGGGGCTGGAGGTATCTCTGGCTCTTGGTGTCTTTGCGGCTCTTCTTCTTTGATAGGCACAACCCTTAACGGTTCAAAATTTATAGGCTCATAGCTTGGTGTCGGAGCAGTACACAAAATCAAGTTATGTTCTGGATCGTTATTTATCAACGCATCATTCTCACCACTTCTCCTTGCCTTTACACAAGGCATTTCAATGACTGGAAAGCCTATAGGGACATTGATTGGTACGTTGGGAGGATTAACGATAGGAACATTAATCACATAACTATTAATAGGTGTAACCCTTATCGGATCTACACCAATCTCAGGAATCAAAACTTAGGCAAATTAAATGCTTTCTTTTCTTCATTCTTTTGCTGTGAAGGACTTAACGCTCCAGTGGGCAAGGCAGGTCCAGATAATCCAGGCATTTTCATAGCCCCCATAACTTTTTCCATTGCTTTATCTTGAAGCATCTTCTGATTATCTTCATTTGTAATCCATAGATAACCAAATACCCCGCCACCAGTGATTGCTGCTACAAGCACAAAGGAAAGTACACTGATGATGTTGAGAATTTTTTGCATGGTAAAAGAAGCTATTTTAAAAGCTATTACTCACACTAGCTTAATTATGACTCTTGGACTTCTGCCTCTGTTACCTCTTCCTCTACTATTGAAGCTGGCTGCTCAACGGCAGGAATCGGTATCTTTTCCGCAAAAGTTAATCCACCAGTAATCAGTAGGATTTGCTGATCGATATTTTCTAATTCTTTTTGATGTTCGGTAATAATTTGTATTTCATTCTGCTTCTTTTGTTTTTGATCTGCTAAGGCAGCCTTCCACTGATCGATTTGCTCTTCTATACTCATTTGATTTTGTAAACTAAATAGAATATAGCGTATCAGAAGAAAACTACCAAGGAGTACCAACAGCCGTTGTAGATGGAGCAAGATTCGCGTCCATAGCAGCTTCTTTTTCCTCAACACCGTCTGTCCCGATTGCCGCTTTAATCCATCCAATGCAAGTAGCCGCATCTAAAGAATCATAAGATTTAAAATCGGAAGGAAGACTAGACGGTTTAGAAAAATTAAGTTCACCCGTTATTCTTGTTTCTTCTACTTCCTTATTGTCGGCATCATCAATTGCTTGTAAGTAATAAATTATTTTCCTAACATAACCATCCGACAAATCACGCTCCAGTTCGCTTATTCCCCAGACTTTGTTGATCGCCATTTTGTGAAATTATAAATAAAGATATTCTAACTTGATTCAAGCGCGGCGACTTTAGTTTCTAATATCTCTATCTTATTTATTGCTTCTTGTAGTGCGGCTGTTAGTAAAGGAACTATTTTTGATTGATCGATACATTGATATAAAGGAGCGTTTGCCTCTTTTACATCACCGACTTCTTTGCCTTCAGGAATATCATCTGATTCGACATAAGTTAAATCATGTGTCTCGTCTTTTGTTCCAGTGATTGCTTCAGGAACAGCCGTTACTTCATGGGCAAAAAAACCATCTACTGTTACATCAGGATCGGATTTAAAATTAAATCGATACGGCTTGAGAGTTTTTAATCTTGTTATTCCATCAGAAATTGCGACTGCATTTTCTTTTAATCGATAATCGGAGCTAGTGTGATAGCCAGTTGAAGTCCCACTTGTACCAATATAACCGACTCTTCCATTCGGGTTGAAGAAACTAACAGCCGTTTGTCCTCCTGTACCATTTGCCCGAACAGCTAAAGAAGCAACTCCAGAACTTACAATTTGAACCGCAGCATAACTAACATTATCAAAGGCATAACCGTCGTTATAACCACCGAAACAAACTTTGCCGCCATCTTGACTTCCTATTTTAAAATAGCCCGTTCCTCGGTGGAGGATAACCGATGTTCCATTGGCACCATCATTTCCTCTAAGAAGTCTTAATCCATAATCGGCGTAAGTTGTATCTCCTATTAAATCGATATATGCATTTTGATTTGAATTAGCAGTACTACCAATCTCCATGTGACAATCGCCACCTTGATTCTTTATGAAGAAAGTTGAGCCATTTAAGGTGCTTGTTATATAACCTGCACCGTTTGTTAATTGATTATTATTAGTAACATTTGTTGCCCCTGACGCGATTCCATCAAGTTTGTTTTTGAGAGTCGTAGTGAAATTGTTATCTGTCTGAGATGCGACTGCAAAATCTAATGTTCCATCCGAATCTTGATATGTAACTGTAATACCTGTTTCGGTATTGCCTGTGACCATACCTCCGACATAATCTTCAACCTGTTCTTCGGTCAAAGTTGCTGTTATATATCCAGCACCGTTTGTTAGTTGATTATTATTGGTGACATTTGTCGCGCTAGAGGCAATACCATCTAATTTTGACTTAAGAGTATTTGTAAAATTATTCTGAGTTAATCCTCCATCACCTACTGATAATTTGTTAGTTAAATCCGTATAAGAAATATCAATATTAGCCGATCCATTGAAAGAAGTTCCTGCAATAGTTCTTGATGTTGAAAGAACGTCAGCTTGAGCAGCAGTGCCCGTTGTGTTTTGACTTCCTGTTGCATTAACACCTGGAAGATTAATATTCGCAGAACCGTCAAAACTGACTCCTCCTATTGTTCTGGCAGTAGCAAGTGTTGTCGCTGTTGCTGCATTTCCCGAACAAGCCGCAGAAGTTCCAGAACTTGTTATATAACCCGCGCCATTTGTTAGCTGATTGTTATTAGTAACATTTGTCGCGCTTGATGCTATGCCGTCTAATTTATTTTTTAAAGTCGTTGTAAAATTATTATCGGTTTGAGAGGCAACAGCAAAGTCTAAAGTGCCGTCTGAATCTTGATAAGTAACAGTAATTCCAGTCTCGGTGTTACCTGTGACCATTCCACCGACATAATCTTCAACTTGTTCCTCTGTTAATGTCGCGGTTATATATCCAGCACCGTTTGTTAATTGATTATTATTAGTTACATTTGTCGCGCTTGATGCAATACCATCTAACTTCGATTTAAGAGTATTTGTGAAATTGTTCTGAGTTAATCCTCCATCACCGACTGATAATTTATTTGTTAAATCAGCATAAGAAATATTAACATTAGCAGAGCCGTCAAAGCTGGCTCCAGCTATTGTCCGAGCCGTTGCTAATGTTGAGGCTGTAGAAGCCGCAATACCAAGTGCATCTATATCTGATTTCGTTTGGTCGGCAGTTGCTCCACTCTCAATTCCATCTAGTTTGGAACCATCACTTGCAATGTCTCTACCATCAACCGTTCCTGATACTCCTATATTCCCTGTTACATCAAGACCAGCACCTACGTCTAGGTTGCCAGGTATAGTTGCTTGTCCACTTTCTTCAAGCTTGAATAACTCAGTTCCAGTTCCACTTGCTCCGTTATAAAGAAATTTGAAAGTTCTATTAGTATCGTCATTATCAGTATCAATATTAAACGTCATATTTTCGTATGCGTTTAAATGACCTGACGATGTATTTGCTGTTCCTAGCCTTAAGACACCTCCTGTTATATCTGCCTCTCCACTAATAGTGGCACCAACTGAACTTGTTGCGAATTTTTTTGAATTATTAAAATAGAGGTCTACTGAGCTACTAACATTAGCGTCTAGAAAAGTATGTCCAGCAGCAGTATTTGTTAGTTTTACTCTTTGCGAAGAAAGATGCAAAGTACCAGTATTATTCTTGAGCGCACTGTGGGTTGAATCATGAAATATTTCTAGGTCATGTCCTGTCCCGAAACGAACTTTTACATCATCATTAAAATCTATACCTGTCGAACCACCAATAGTTCCTGCTCCTCCAATCTCCTTAACCGTCCCAGAATCATTGATATAAAGTTTCTTGGCAGAGGTATCAATCGCAACCTCACCACTGGAAATATCACTCGTTGATGGAGTGCTAGTTCCTCTTTTTAACTTAATTGTGTTAGTCATTTGACCTACCTCCTATGTAGTAATTGTAGTTAGTAGGTTCCTCCGTCAATGTCAAAACCTGAAACAGAACCATTCTCAAGGAACGTAACCAGATCAGATAAAGCAACCTGAACCATTGTACCGTTATCATTTATTACCATTCGATCAGCAGTAGCCAAAGTCGTTGAAGTGGCTGACGTTCCACCATCAATAATATTTAACTCAGCAGTCGTTACGGTTGCACCATCAAGAATTTCTATTTCCGTTGAAGTGAGTGCTGCTAATGCTGCTGCACCACCAGATTGACAACTAGATAAAGCTGTTAAATCTGCGTCTAACGCTTGCTTTGCGTCTAGTTGTGTCTGGATCGCAGAGGTGACACCATCTACATAGTTGAGTTCTGTAGTACTTAAAGTCGCTCCATCGAGAATTTCAATCTCTGTTGAAGTTAACGCAGCTAAAGCCGCAGCTCCTCCAGATTGACAACCTGACAAAGTATCAAGATCAGCATCATAGGCTTGTACGTTTGTGCCTATTGCTAGTCCTAAAGAAGTCCTGACTGTAGCTCCATTCTCTATAACGAAATTAGATCCATTTCCAACAATAAATCCACTATCAGAAGGTGTAAGACCAGCTATATCTGCTAATTGTGCATCATAAGCTTGAACATCCGAACCAATGGCAACTCCAAGTGCTGTTCTTGCTGCACTTGCTGATGTCGCACCTGTGCCTCCATCTCCAATTGCAAGCGTTCCAGTGATTGAACTAGCGTCTAATTTAACCGCCAATTCTCCTGACTCAATAACAACACCACCATTGCTCTTCAAATCAGCAGACATTGTATTGCCTGACTTCTGAAGACCATCACCTGCTGTTATCTGACCTGCACCTGAGAACTGAGCAAATGTAAGGTTATTTGTTCCTACAACTGCTGAACCTTTATCAGACGTACAAACAAAACCATTCTCTGCGTTAGCTGTTCCTTCTTCTATAAATGTAAACGCACCAGCCGCATCTACTCCTGTAGCAAGATCATCTGTTCTCGTCCAACTTCCACCACTTACAACCTTGTAAATACCATTCTGACTTGCTGTTGATTGACCTGCTGCAAGAACACGGTCATTAGCTACAACAGAAACACCGTCTATCGTTTGAACTCCACTGAGAGTTATGTTCGAGGTGGCAACAACAACACAAGAATCTTTTATATCAAGACCCTGTGCAACCCCATCCACGTATCCCTTGTTTGCTGCGTCATTATCGGAAACGCAATCTGCAAGGTTTGTGATCTTTTGGCTATTGGCAGAAACAGCAGCCGTTGGAGCTGCCATCTGATCTAACCTATTTACCCTAACTCCTGCATCAAAATCAGATATTTTTGTATGAGCTATTGATGGAATATCAGCAGCAACTAATGCTCTAAATGTTGGAGCTGCTGCACTTCCTGTCGTTGGTCCACTAAGAATCGTATTAGCTGTTCTTGTGTCTGTCTTATTAAAAAACGCTCCAGATCCACCAACTGTGATAATCGAAGTTGCCTCTGGTGGCGTACTTCCGTCATCTCCAAAACCGTAATACAGTTTTAAATCATTTTCATTAAAAGCTAATTCTGAAGGCAGAAGGCTTGATGGTGCGCCCGCCGAACCACTAGCAGCTCTTTTCTTTATCCTTATCGTGTTAGCCACTAGAAGTTACCTCCGTTGGTGAGTGAGCTTGTTGTCCAAGTTGCGTCAGCTTTAAGACTTGACGATGTACTGTCATAATAGACTATAGATTTGTTAACAACACTATCCAGATTAATCGTGTCTTGAGGACTGGCTCCTTGAGGTCCAACCGTGGCAACCGTTATGACTGAACTATTGCTTTCGTCAACAGTTACAGTGTTTTTGTTGCTCGTGATATTAACTGTGGTCATGCGGTATATCCTTGATCCATATAAATAGTACCTTCTATCCAGTATTCTTTCAGCCCTGAACCGTTAGTTAATAACACATCATATTTATATTCATCTAAAGTAAGCAATGCTGTTTGAGTATCTGTCAACTTCCAATCAAAAGCTCCTCCTGTCGCACTTGTAACAGTACAAGTTACGTCTGCTGCTTTAGTCGTTCTTGAAGGATTCCAAACTTGAGAAGCAACAGTGTAGCCTGTCAGGTTCACGGCTGCATTACTTGAATCTTTTAGCGTCACAGAAACATTATGATCCGATCTCCTCTGGATCGTCATATCATACGTGCCAGGTGCTATTGCCAAAATGTCACCTCCTTAGCTAAGTCGATTGATATAAGTCTAACCCTAAACCGCTTTTATTATAAACATTAGAGCTACGTTTCTAGGTCTAATTTCATCATTCATCCATTTTAAACTCATAACAGCCGAATCATTAGCTTCCCAATGTCCAGTAAATAATCGGTTGCCGCCAGTCGGTGAATAGTTGGATGTATCTTTCCCCATATAAGCCTCATGGAGATAACCACCTCCAACAACCGCCTCGGTCTTCAAATTAAAACTCTTCCAGTCTTGGGCTTGAGAGTGACCCAAACCCCGACCCGAATCAACACCTCTTCCGTGATCGTATCCTCTTGGAAATTCACCCCTCATATCGGGAAGATTGAAATGGTTTGAGTCGGCTGCACCAAAAGTAGTACCAATGACTGCAAATAAAGCGGCATAAGTTCCAACGCGAGCAAGGCTTGACCCCGAACATTCCCTCCATCCACTTGGGACACTTGCAGTGCACCACATCATCACCGCACCAATAGGAACAAAGTTCAAAGTGGTGAAAGATAATGCACCACTGCCATTTGTAGTCAGAGCCGCACCATCTGTCCCATCAGCCGAAGGAAGAGTGAACTGTTGATTACCCGAAAGAGCTGCTGGAGCTTTAAAAGCGAGAAAGCTAGAACCGTTTGATGTTGCTTCATAAAGCCGAAGTTCTTTCTCATTATCTAATTCGGCATGAACTTTGAATACGCATAAGGTGTCTTCCACCCGAACTCTTTCCACTCCGTTTGTTGCAGCACCTATTTTATTAGCTGAGGATTTATAAAATCCTGTGTCGGTGTCCGATCCAAAAGTAATAGAAGGTAAACTAGCATTAGCGTCAGGAAATAAAATCGGCTCGGTAGTTGTTATTGCAGTTGTGCTGACAGTTAATCTTGCCGTTCCTCCACAGCTAATCGCTAATTGATCTGCACCCGCAGAAAAAAGACCAGTATTAGTGTCAGAGGTTGGATGTATTGAAGGATTTGCTGCCGAGCCATCAGGAGTTAAAACGGTTCCATCATGTTCTCGATATGAAACCCAACCATTGTCAGCTAAATTTCTTCTCTTAAAAATATTGTTACTTGTATCAGCCCAAGAGGTAAAAACAGCTAGTCGAGCAGTAGGTTCCGATGAACCTGCATTTTCTGACTGTAAAGACTGCAATGCGGCCTGAATATCTGTTCTAACGGATGAACCCGAACTATTCTCAATCGTGTAATCATGTTGTGTGTCGCTCATCTCAATAAGTTCTTACTTTTTCTACAGTTTAACCCCTCTTGCCATATCCAACTGCTGTCCAATAAAAATTCCGATTAACGGTTGAACTTCCATTTTTAAAAATAACAGTAAACCCAGTAGCTGAAACGGCTGTAACATTATAAAAATCACCTGACTGCATATTTGCTGCAACTATTCCGACACTCGGTAATTTTGTATTAGATCCACCTGTATTTGCATTACCTGTAAAGAAAGCATGGCCGAAAGTAATTGATTTTCCATTTGCATCGGTTCCACTGGCTACATATCCATCACTATGTTCGAGCCTTTCGTCCAATGTTGCGTTATACCCTAGTCCGTCAACAAGAATATTTTCTTCAACCGATCCGCTTGTTAAATCTAATTTAAACTTAAATGCTCTTGCTTTAAAAACTCCACTAGCTAATGGTTGAAAAGCACTCCAAGTTGGTGAACTTGCAGGATCATCATTTGTTGTAGCTATGGAAAGAATACCATTAACCGTTTGAGGAGTGTACCCATCCCAATCGGTTCTTGCATTTACATCAGGCCAACTATCCATCAAATCGGTTAATGTTGCACCCCGACTTACAATATATCTTTCAATATCTATCGGGTAAACATGTCCTAAATCTAAATAACTGTCGAAATTATAAGTACCGCTACTTGCAACTTGATTATTAGAAACCGATAATTCCAAGACATCACTTGATGCGTTATAAGTAACATTTGTTTTGCTAGAAACTCCACCACTAAAAGGAGTTGGACTTAGTAAATCTTGCCGATCATTTTTTACTATTAAATCTCCTTTTCTTTGCGTTTTAGTAACTATTACACTTGCTTCGCCAAGACTTAATTTTCCAGAAGAATCGCCAAATTTTACTATTATCTCACCTGAAATATTTGGGACAATAGCTTCGGTTGCATTACCAGCTTTTGCATCAATTAAATCAACTGAATTACTCCATGTGCCTGTTCCGTCTAGTTTTCCTGAATGTCTTACAAATACTTTTCCTCCAACTTTTACGTCTAAATCTGTAGACTGATCCCACCTAAGACGACCTGAGTTTTCACTAATTGGCTCAAAGGTTAAATTCTGAACATTAGCAGGATTAGCTTCTTTTCCGTCTATATCAAAATCTTCAACATTACCCTCACTTCGCTTCTGGGTATAACTTATCGCCGTAACCTTTACATATAATTTACCTGTTCTTAATTGCTCTAAGGTTAGATTTGGAGATGTGGTCGTGATTGTTTGCCAATTTTCAGTATTCATTCGATAATCAACTTGGAAGGCATTTGTATTTCCAGCTCCAGAAGTCCAACTTAAATTGAACCCAACAAATACACTTTGACCTCTTTGGTATAAAAATTCATCACCATCAACATTTTCAACAGCAGGAGGAGCTTCATTTAAATTAGTAACATCTCTTACTTGGACTTTTAAATTATTTTCTACTGCATCATAAATAGTCGCATTATATTTTAAAGCTGTAACACCATAGATCTCTCCATCTGCTTCAGTTATACCTATAACCCTATATTGTTGGGTCAAAATGTCATCAGTTAAGATAACAAATTGAGCTTGAGAATTAGGAGCCTCACTAAAAGCAGGACTTACTGTAATCTCCTTAGCATTAACTTGTTCGACATGAGTAATAACTCTTTCTTCAGGTATTCCAGTCGGCATCATTACTATAATTTTAGGATTTTCATTTTGATCAATTTCCCCAAAGTCTGTCCGACTATCAACTGTTAAAACTGTTGTTGTAGAGGAAGACACTAAACCTGCTCTTCGATATCGAGCTTTTGTTGGGTCTGCTATATCTATCACCATCCCTGGTTTTAGAATCATTCCTGATTCAACGGAAACAGAAAAACTAACTGTTTCGGTTAAATATTGTTCAGCTAGAATTGTCCACTTTGCGATTCTGTGTGCTTGCCCTTGTGAATAACAACCTATTGCCCTGATTTCTTTTTTTATTATTCCAAACTTTGAAACAAGGTCAGCATCTTCAACATTCTCATATTCAATCTCACCTAAAGCGTTATAACTTTGATAAGCAACTGAAACGGATGTATGTCTTGTTGTTTGCGCTGTTCCTGAATAAATAAATAAACCATCTATGACATTTGATGGTCCTAAAACATATTGAGAGTCGGTAACTTTATCTTGCAACATAACCAGACTTCCTGAAGCGTAATAACTTATCCCCCGAAAGATTGAAGCCATTGTTGAAATTACATTATAAATTTCGGCCTTTTCATTAAGTACAAGATTACAAGAGAACCTTGGTTCTTCTCCTCCTCTTCCATCAGGAACAAGCTCATTGCAATATTGACTAATTGAGTAAAAATCCCACTTATCTAAATTGCTTGCAGGTATGCCAGCCCCATATCTCTCGTTTGTCATCAAATCCCATAAGCACCAAGCAGGATCATTACACCAAGTAGCTGCACCAAAAGAACCGTTCCAAACGCCTGAATAAGTAACTCGACCAATATGAGTTGTAGTATCGACAGAGGCATTGCTTGGAAGTTGTACTTTTATCCCTCGAATTTTGTATTTACGCTGAGGAATACTTCCAAAACTTCTAGAATCAAACCTTAAAAAAGCCAATGCAGAGAATGGATATTTGAATTTCTCCTCGACAATTGTTATGTATTTGTCAAATCTTAAATTATTGATATTTTTATTCTGAGAAGACGAATCTTTAGTAACTCGACTTACTCTTATTACACAAGATGAAGAAAAACTTGAAAGAGCAAAACGATAATCACGTTTATAAATACTACTACATTTCCCTGTAATCTCTCTTCCTGTCGAAGCAGACCCATCTTCATTATTTGGGAAAACAGTTGCAAAGTTACCACTGTCATATTTAACTTCAATCTGAAACTTAACTGAATTTCCTCTTATATCACCATCATCTTCTACAAGTTGAATACCTCTAGGAAGACTTATTGTTACTCGAACAGCATCAATATTAGGATCGTTAATTGTTGCAAGACCTGCTCCAGCAATTCTTTCAGCATCATTTCCTGTTGTATTTCCTATATCAATTTCTGGCGTATAAGTTGTAGGCGTCCCCTTCATCATCTCTATCGGTGTTTGATTAAGAACACCTGGCCTGAAAGCAGTCGAATAATTCTGAAAGTTTGCAACACCATTATCATTTAGTATCGGTGTCCCGTCTAAGAAAATACTTTTTTCATCGCCTGTATCTAATCCCTGAATTTCACCTTCACTTATAAGGTCTAAAACTTGAGCAAATTCTACCGATTGCAGAGTGTCATTTTCTTCTGTAGGCGTTCTGCCTCCGCCTCCTTTGCCACCTTTTGATCCTCGAATAATTGTCATAATAATTGATCCACATCTAAGTCAGCACTGATAACGGCACTTCCACAAAACACACGTCCATAAACTATTGGAACGGGAACGCCAGCTTGTGCCGTATTAGTTAGGCCACTAAAAGTATAGGCGGTGCTCCGTTGAACTTCTTTTAAATCAAAAGATTGAGTTGGTGAAATTATTTCGGCAATACCACTCAAAACCATCGAAGCTCCTATCGAGCTAATCATCGTTCCAAGTGCTGTTCCTACCGCCGAACCAGCAGTGAATCCAGTCATTGTCGTTCCAGCAGCTATTTTCCCAGACATTGAAACAGTTCCAAACATCCCTGCACCAGGGAACATGAAGGAAGCACCTATTAATGCGGCTCCAATCAAAAGCTGAGTAAAACCTCTTCCTGAACCTGTGATAATTGGAGTGATTTCAAATATTTCACGATCACTATATGGAAGTCCTAAATCAAGAAGGTTATCTTCATGAATAATCGTTTCACCAACTAATACTTTATAAGCAATCCCGTCTTTAGCACTATCTACAAGCCATTTATCAAGTCCTTTAAAATTTGACGTTAAAGCTCTAATTGCTTCCGCAGGAGTATTAACATCAAACTGAAAAGTATTCCCCCCAACTTGTTCAGCTAACGCTCCATGAAGTTTAATGGTTTTCATGCCTTAATATCTTTGCAGTTACCTTTTGATAATAGCTTCCATAAACATCACGAGAAGAGAGTCTTCCTTGAACGTGATGAAGAATTTTATTATCACCAATATAAATAGCAACATGATTAGGGACTGGAGAGATTAGGTGCATGAAAATAATGTCTCCATAAATAATTTCATCAACCGTAATCTCATAGAAATTTTCTTTTTTATAGTTATCTAAATATAAATTCTCACCCTTATCCCACCAATTATCTCGCCTATCATAATCCCCTAATTTTATATTTAATTCTCGCTCATACCAATCTTGAAGCAAGGTATAACAATCGACAATTCCATGAGAAAAGACTCTGCCGATATAAGGTAATTTAAAACCTGACGGCTTGCTTTCATTTATCTCTCCTGTGATCGGATTAACAACATACCAAGGTAATTTTGATTTTTCACAAGCAACTTTATCGGCTTCCGACAAAACTGCTTCGGTTGTCGGGTGGCTATGAACTACCCCGACAATTTCCCCTTTCTTTGAAACAGTTAAATAATCTTTTGGATCGATTATAAAATGTTCAGAAGGTGTTTCAGCAATATTATTACAGCTTTCATAGAATAATCGACCTTTAATAACAATTAAAAGGCCACAGCTTTCTTTTGGATACTGTTCTTTCGCATGTAATATTATTTTATTTTTTACGTCAGTTGAAAGCATTATCTTACCGTCCCCGCACCTGGAAAACTACCAAAAGGTAATTCTTTCCCAAATCTTAAAGCACAAGAGGAAAGTCTTTTACCACATTTGTCTTCAGATGAGCTTGTCACAGAATTATCGTTTACATCAAAATAATTAGAGCCACTGTATCCACAACCTTCTCCTTTATAAGCCCATTGGCATACATTGCTTAGGACTTGACGCTTAGGTAGTTTTTGATTGGGAAGATCAAACTTAGAAGCAAGTTCAAAAGTAACAGAAAATCTATCTTCATTAGCTTTTCTATTTACATACCACTTTTCTTCTGGGAATTGAACATTAGGATCAGCAGCAGATTCACCATCTAAATATTTTTTAATAGTTTTTTTTCTTTTAACAACAGCACCACAAAGGTCGTTTCCAGGTGATATGTCATTAACAGTGGCTAATAACTGACTGATATTAAGAGTTATATTTGAGATGGTAAGAGTTGGTTGAGGTAATGTCCCTTGCCCTGAACGAAACTCAAATCCTGCTGCTTGTACTGGAGCACTTTCGTACACTTCACCTGCCCACGTAATATTTGCAGTTGTATTCTCATTATGCCACCTGTAAGGAGTATTAGATCCATGAATTGCCGCAACTAAATGTAGCTCAAAAAATTGAATAATTGCATTAGGAGCAAGAACAGATAAATCTTCATAAAGGCTGCTAATTGCTGTCCAAGTTATCTTCTCGTTATCTACAACCGTCGACCCAATATCCGTAGGCCAAGCAGGTTCCGTTGAGGCACTTGTGTAAGGAGCACTCCCCGAAACAGCAGTAACCTTGAACAGTAAACCTGTTACCTGAGCAGTCGTTGCCCTTTTAATGTCACCTACTGAATAAGAGGCTCCTGCCGCCCATGCTGCAACTGCCATTAGGGTTCAAAAACCTCAGAGAATGTTGCTTGAATTGTAGCTCGACTTAAGTAAGGAATTGATTTTGACCAATTAGGACAAATCCATTTAGAAGAAGAACCCGAAGGAGGTGTCCAAGTAAAAGCTTCCTGTCCTTTTCTTGCTTCTAAAAAACTTTCAATAGCATCAGCATCTGTTTCAGAAATATTGCTCCAATTTAGATTCCATACTTTTGCGTCTTGATTTTCGCCAAACACAAGCCTTTTGGTGTAACCGTCACCAAATTGGACAGTCTGAACGTTTGGACGGCTTGTTTTTTTTGCTCCATAACTAGGATGTGGAGCTGAAGGATTGGAACTAGGGATGGGAAATGCTGGAGTTGTCATTATGAAGATAAAAGTCCCCCAGGACGTTTTTGACGAATTAATTCAGACTGAACTGCCACTGCTAGCATAGTTCCAAGTTGTTCAGCTTGCCCTCCATCTCCTTCTACTGACGAACCAGAAGCATCTACATTAACCACGATGTTTGCACTAGAACTTCCTAATTCGTGATTTGGAACGATATTACCGCTAGAACCTGGAATAAATAATTCTGGTCCTTTTTCTCCTACAATATAAGATTTATTACCTGAAACTGGTCCACCAGCAGCCATTCCTCCACCAAAGAATTTTTGCCAACTTTTGCTATTAGGGAACATACTTCCCAAACCAGTCGAAAGACCATAGTTAAGAAGCATTTTTGAAAGACTTCTAAAGACGCTACCTGCTACTTCTCCTAAAGTTTTAGTGCCATCTATAGCAGCATTTATTCCTTCGACCAATCCATTTTTAATCGTTGATCCTATCTGATTATAAAGAGCGTTTAGCTGTTGCTCTTGTTGTATGATCTCGTCATTTGCATCTCTAAGGTCAAATAGTGTATTTAATCTATCTCTAACTTGCTTAAGATTATCTCCTTCCAGACCTGCTGTCTTCTCTGCTAGTACAGCTTTTCTTTCTCTAATTTCATAACTTCCATGTTCCATATTCATTAATTCTTTTTGACCAGCTATTTCTCTATCTAAATCAGCTAATGTCTTCGCATGATCTTGTGCTGATTTGTTTTTATCTTGGAATTCTTTATATTTATCGTCTGCTTCATAGTAGGCCGTAATTGCTTTTGTCATTGATTCAAGTTGTTCTTTGTATTCTGTTGAACCAACTTTTGCTTTAGATTGCTTCATAACTTGATTTATTTCATTGTTAATCTTTGCTTGACGTTCACCTATATTTGGATCCATCTTTTCCTTCAAAAACTTAGTCTTAGATTGATAACCAGCAATAGTACTTGCACCGGGACCTAATAAATTTTGCGTTCTTTCTGATGCTAATTCTTGAATCATTGTATCGTCTATTTCATTATCAAGTCCTGAAATCATTTCTCTTTGACGGTCAGACAGTTTCCAGAAATTATCTGTTCCAGGGAAAATACTACCTCCAATAAAACCTGAAACATCTTTTACTTTTTTCTTCCAAGGAGTACCACCTACGTCATTAAGTGCTGCTTGTCTTTCTGTATATAAATCTACCAGTTTATTTTCAGAATCAGTCCGCTGACTAAAGTTTGGTTTGTTTTTAATAATGTCCTGAACTCTTCTTTCAAACATTGCATATCTATTTGCCCTTGATATTGCATTTGTCAAAGTAAGTAAAATTCCACTACTATTTATCAACTCAGCAACAGAAGCCTTCATTAAGGTGAAAGCTTTAGCCATTTCATTACCAAAATCTTGAGCATCATTACCAAACTGCTTCAAACTTTTTACTCCTTGTTGACCTATTAATTGAGTTAATTTTTTAGTAGCTTCTGCCATTGCAACAGCTTCGCCTTCTATAGCCTTCAACATTTCTATATGGCGTCCGTAAGCAGTATTCGTTACTCCTAAAGAATCAACAACAGCGTCTACGTTTGGATTTATATCATTAAATGCCTTTCCAAGCTCAGCAGTTTTAGCAACAAAAGCATCTATCTGTTGACCTATTGCACTAAAGAATATTTGCGCTCCAAAGCCTTGAGACTTAGTTGCATATTGTAAACCTGCACCAAGTAATCCTCCTCCTACAGAACCAGCTCCTCCTCCAAACAACAGAGGGAAACCAGCCCCTAACATTAAGTTTTCTCCAAGTCTTTGATTTGCTAGTTGTCTTGCTTGCTTTCTCTTTTGTACTTTTTCAATTCTCTGGTCTATATCCAACATTCGTCCATTTTGTTTAACTAATCTCTTATTTATTTGTTCATTCTTTTTCTTTACTTTGGTCTTTCTTTCTTCTAGTTCGGCTCCTTTCTTCTGCATTTCTAATGATTTTTTTGCAGCCTCTTGTACTTCCGTAGATTCAATACCACTAAGCTCACGTGTTGCTTTGGATGCTGCCTGAATCTCTTTTGTTATCTTCTGTCTCATTTGATAGACTTCACGCAGCCTTCTTGCATAACTCCTGTCTTCAGGATCAGTAGCAGCTAAATTTGTTTCTTTAACAGCAAGTCTTGCTTCTAAAGATTGTCTACGACTAGGTTTTCTTCTGGTTATCAATTCATCTGCTGCTGCTCCGTAACGATCTGGTCCATGACCAGGAGCGAAATAAGACTTTGCATCTTCAGCAGACATGCCTCTACCTCCCATCCACTCAGGCATCATCATCATTGCTGCGGAAGCCATCATCGGTAGCTCACGCACCATTTTGCCCATTGCAGAAAAAGCGTTTCTATAATTTCTCTCTACACTCCAAATAATATTTGCTGCGGCATCTTCAAACGCCATAAATCCTTTAATTGCCTTACCTACCCAATCAGCAGCACTTAAAACTTTCTGTAATCCAATAGCAGCACCTTTTACTCCAGCCACTCCTAAAATCATATTTTGGAGATGAGAAGATGCTATCTTTTCTGTCTTTCCCCAAGCAGGATTTAAAGCGTTAACTGCTCGTGCAAGCTCATGCACTAACTTTGTTATACCAAGTAGTGCTGCAGTCTGACCAACCCATCCTAGTGGACCTTTTCCTATCAAAGTCTTACCTGCTGCTTTAGCAACTTTCCATGCAAGTTTTAGGTTTTTTATGTTTAACTCATTTTGTTTTTTTGCTGCTTTTGCTAAATCGTTCTCTAGTTTTAATCTGTTTTTTCCAAATCGCAGCATTTCTTTCTGTACTTTCTTTTCTTCATCATTTGCTATCTTTCTATCCTTAGCAGCTTCTCTTTCTAGAGCATTTCCGTTATCTAAAATATTATTTACCTTTTGAATAGCTTCTTCTACTTTTTTATACTCTTTCCCTTGTAACTCGACTAAAGATAACGCTTTTTGAAGCTCGGCCTTATAAACATTTAATGATGCAATATTTTTAGCAATTCCCTTCTCTGTACCTATTGTGTCCGTCATCGCTGCCAAACTCAATGCGTTTGAATAACCTTGACCTGTTTGAGTTTTGTGTTGCCCAGAATAAAATCTACTTTGAACTTTTATCCTTGCTAATTGTTTAAACGCTAAGTCTTGTTCTGCTTTGGCAGCAGCTTTTATAGATAGTGAATATAAAGTCTGTTCGCTAGTAGCAACTTGTGTCTGTCTTGATATTTCCTGTAACGCTTTAGCCTGACGCATTAAACCTGCTTCACTTTTATTAAATACACCTCCAGCTTCAGCAAGCGTTTTAACAGTTCCTTTAAGAGTATCTAACTGTTTTATCCATTTGGCATCCGTTACTCCAGACCCAGAAAGTAACGGTCCTTCCTTTGCTATCTGTTTATTAAGATTCTTTATCTTAGTTAAAGTTACGACACCTTTATTTAATGCTTTTTGATTTAAAGGACTTTTCTTTGAGCCTTTATTTATGTTGTCTAGACTTTTAGAAAGTTTTACAAATTCCGTCCCTACTATTTTTAAAGATTTAGAAATAGCTGCGAAACTTTTATTTATATTGTCAGCTTTTTTATTTACATCAGTAAGACCAACACCTAAATCTTTAATCGCCTTTCTTACCTGCCCATCCTTGGCAGTAAACTCAACAGGAACGTTATAACCTCCAGCCACTCCTTTCGTACCAAACAATATCTTCTATCTTACCCTTTTTGAGATCTAATAGCACGACCTGTTTGCCTTGCTTCTTGACTTCTTTCCATTTCATCATTCTGGATCTTAAAAAAAGCAGCCCAACCTATCATTTCCTCTCTTGTCAAATCCCTTGTCAGTTCTTTAACAGTTTTACCTAATTCTTTCGCTAACGAGAATAAAAAAATCCACTCCTTATTCGCTTTTCAAATCAGCTTCAGCTTCGTCTACCTCCTTATTCGATCCAGATTCAAGCATTGCTAATTGTATCTCTTGTAAAACAGCAGCCTCTACTTCTCTACGAAGAGTTGCTCTATCTGCATCAGCAAAAAGTCTTTTACCTTTCTCATCTAATGCTTTTTCAATCATCAAAGATAAAGCAAAATTATTTGCATCTTCTGTATTGCCAGATTTCTTTTGAATAGATTCTCTTTCAGCAATTGTTAATGGATGCCAAAAAATAGTAAGAACAACTTCACCATCTTTCTTTACATCATGTTGATATAATTGACTGACTCCAAATTTATTGGATAAGAGTTCAACGGCTCTCATAAAAAATTCCTTACTTTAATAGGATAATAATACTATATTAGGCGATTGCTGAGAACTGACAAGTGATGACACCCAGGCAATGTGACTCGTCCTGATCATCAACTACAATCCCAGGACCAGATATTTCACTTACTCTTGGTGAGCAAGAATAAGTATCAACATAATCAGAAGCATTAATAGACGTTAAACCTGTAATAACTGACTCACTCACAGCAGCTAAAACAGAAGTGCCTTTATTCTTTGGAACGTAAACTCTGCATTGAACGAATCCTGCGTAAAAAGCACTTGCAGCACCTTGAGCTTGCTGAGTAGCTTGCCCGAAATTAACTGTCATTACTATATATTTCACCGTTTTTCCTGGTCTTGTATAACCAACATTGTCATAAACCATCTTTACAGTTGGATCGACATCCTTTACTGCATCTGTAACTGCTTTTTCAAAAGCTGCCCTTGTTTTTACAAGTGTCATACGTCTGTCCCTAATATATCTATATTAGGACGTTTATCAGTAAAGATTCTATCTACTTTTTGCCTTAACCCTTCTGTGAATGTACCCGATCCATTCAAAATGTAAGCACCAATTTGAGAGTTCTTAGACTGTAAAGCTCTTTCTGTATATTCAGCCCTGTTCCCAATATAAATAGGTTGATTAAATTTGTATTTTGTCGGAACTTTAAATCTTGGAGCAATGTAAGATGGAGCACCCTCTCCCCCACTTCTTTTTGCTGCCCTTCTTGATTCTTTGATTTTTTTCCACGGGTCTTTAATGAATTGATTATCTGGTGGCATCCTTGTTTTAGAAACTTGCCAACTAGAAGCAAAAAATCCACTATCAACAGGACTTACATCGACTAAATCACTAGCAACAGAATTAATAAATTGACTTAAATGAGCCTCAGATTGATCTTCCCAATCTTTCAGCATTGCTTTTTGTAAATCTTTATTGTTCTTAAATTCTTTTTTAGCCATTAGAACCTCACTAACAAAGTAAATAAATAAACTTGACCACCTCTTTTTGTATCTATTTCAAGAATTTGAGCTACATGAGTTGATCCCGCATAACTTAATGTCACCTCATCTCTAAAAGTAGGCTGGTGATCTCCTATTAAATCAGGCGTGACATATAACTTTGCTTCTCTTAATTCTCTTCCTTCGTCCTGCTCTGATTTAATAAATTCAATAGGAACCTTTATATCAGAATAAGTTGTTGTAACTTCTATTTGTTTCCCTGCCGCTACGTTATAACTTCCTTCTGTCTTTACAGAATAAGTAATCGTAGTATCTAAAGCCGATCCAAGGTCAGCAACTACGCTTTTAGCTAGAGATTTAAAAGCTGTGTCTAATGCTCCTGCCATAATTAACCTCTAACTACCCGAACTTGATAGCTGCCACTTCCACCAAGACAATAAGCACCAAGATAGGACTGCAACC
>Ga0209232_1000584_pt1 | contig 21970 bp, 20 predicted proteins | sample ETNvirenome_2_60_FD_184066 | JGI IMG/M metagenome (GOLD analysis project Ga0209232, IMG submission 184066) | Marine viral communities from the Pacific Ocean - ETNP_2_60 (SPAdes) (version 2) | ecosystem: Environmental > Aquatic > Marine > Oceanic | place: Pacific Ocean | collected 2013-06-22
GTGCAAGTGTATCCAACCTATCGTCATGTTTGACTGCACCTTTCTCACGACACATCCGACTCATCTGGTAAAAGAGCATATAGAGGAGGCGACTCTCAGATGGACTGTCTTGATTCGACCTATAGTCCCAGTCGATAACAGCACGATCCACAATAAGACGATGCTGGTTAAGGACAGGTTCAAGAGCATCAATAATCCTGTCTTCTTTCCGGACATTTGCACGAATCTCTTCGATATCAATATGTTGCCCTGTTTGTTGAATATGTTTTTTAAATAGTTCACTTACCATTCCATCTCCAAAGTTTGTTTCAATTACAAGTTTAGTCACTTTATACTTCTTACATCCTCTAAGTATATTAAGAAGTGTCTTGTCACTATAGCCGTCTCTGTAGGCTCTCATTTCATGTAGGTATAGAAAACCATTACGTTGACTTAAGAAGGCTGCTGCAGTTTCGTCTGAGCCTCTTCCAGAGGGGTCTATACTACATATTGTCTCAGCGTAAGGTCCCCACTCTCCTTGCAACTGCATTGGGCTATAGAAGTAGTCTCCCGGTAAGCCAACGGTAGGTGCATCTTTGATAACATTTGCTGGATCTGAACACCAGACCACGTTATCAGGAGCAGTAGTAGGATTGACACTAGTAACCACAAGGTCAGCCATTTTAAGAGGGAACTTTTCTGCATCTGATAAGCTTGTGTCAAGTTGAAACTGAAGCATGTAGTTGCTTCGACCCATAGCTGCTTCTCTTTCAAGTAGGTCGTCTTCACTAAATCTGTCTGGATCTGTAACTTCCCACTCTTCTGCACCCATATCTAGATCTTCTTGAATCTGTGGTGCTAGGAGTCCTTCGTACTGACTGAGTTTTTTACGTCTTGGGTATCTGCTGGGCCAAACAAAGGGACGATACGAACGCTCTGCCAGCTTACGATAAACAGTAAAAGTAGTCTGAGGAGTCCCGAGATACATAATACGGCTATCGTCTTTCGGGGTAAGGATCGACTCCGCTTCAGTACATAGTTGTAGTAATTTTTCACGCATTAACTCCGTCATACTGTTTCCCGGTACTTCTACGTCATCTAGTACAATTAAGTCTGCACGAGATCCTGTAAGTTGTCCGGTAATACCTACTGACTTAACAGAAGGTGCTTGGTGAGGTGCACAGTTTACATCAAATGATATACGTGACCATCTGCTTTCATCTGACCTTGGCTGTAAGTATGTTAACCATGGTGTGTCTATAATAAGTTTCTGTAAAAAGATAGACATGTTATCTGCACGTTCTTTCGACGCAGAGATAATCATGATCTTTCTTTCGGGGTCATTAAATAAAGTCCATAGAACAAAAGCACCAGTAATCCAGCTCTTACCAACTCCCCGAAATGCCTGGATTTGTAATCGCTTGGGACCATTCTGCAAGTAATCTGCAATAGCATATTGTGCCCTCGTAGGTTGTGGCAGACCTAGCTCTTCCCACAGTGCTTGTAGGAAAAGCTTGAAGTCTTGTTTTAAGCTATTTATTATTTGATTCTCATTCATCTACGTCTTCTCTTTGGGTTTACAACACTTTTAATAACTTGATCTAAAAGTTCAGGTTCAGCTAAATCTTCAAACAAACCCATTTGACCTGCACCTTGATTTTGCATTCTTACATCAAATTTATCAAGTATTCTTCTAAATTTAGCACCACTAACTCCTTTACTTCCATATAGCTGTTCAATTCTTGCAACTAATTTTTGGAAACTTTTTTGACTTCTAAGAAGTTGAGGACTAAATAATATCTCATCTATTAATTTAGGAGTTCCAGTTGGTACAGCTTTATGTATAAGAGCTATATCTTCTATTAACTTGTCGAACTGACGTACGTTATAACCACCTCTTTCTGCGGTTTCTCTAATAATAGGTTTGTAGTTTACATTATTTAATTTAACAAATCCAAGTTTTTTGCTAGTTACTAATCTTTCTAAAGTATTTTGTATATCTTTAAAATCTGTAGCTAGTGCTGCATCAGCAAGTCGTCTGTAAGCTTCTTGTGCTTGTAAAGCTACCTTTTCAGAGTCAGCTACAATTCTTCCTAACTCTCTAGCTTTAGATATGCGGTAACCATCATCTAGATTCATTTTAAGTAACACATCTTCTGTAAAAAAGTTTTCTCCACGTGTACCTAAAGCTTCATCTAAAAAGAAATGTGCAAGCTGGTGTGGAGATCCTTTATCAGCTGTGCCACCTACCAAACGTATAAGATTAGCTCTCTCAGCCCCCATACCACCTAATGATTCTTTCATAGCATCATTTACTTTTTTAAACATTGGACTGTTAAAACCTAGTCCATCATATATACCCATAGTACCTTTTAAGGCTGCAATATGATGTACGTTAGATACGTCCATACGACCAATCGTACGCAGTAGTTTTCCATCTGGACCAAGTGTTCGATTACCAGTCAGTCCTAACAGTTCTGCTGCTGGCCTAAAGGTTTCACGAAACTCAGCTATATCAAACTCTCTAAAAGTTTTAGTACCTTTACCAGCATCAGGTGCAAAACTTGTTGGCTTTAATATAGTATCTAAATCACTTTCAAATAACTGTATATAAGCTCTACCATGCTGTTTAGGCCGCATACTATCTTTAAATAAATTATAGTCAAAATATAAAAAGCCGTCATCATTTCTTCTGACGTATTCTGGTACTTGCCTAGCAGCTGCACGTAGTCTTTTATAAAATGGGCTTTTTGGATCTATGTTAGCTTTTCTAAGTGACTCATCGGCTACATCATAGCGGTTAGATTTACTTAATAAAAACTCATCTAAATCTACATCGTCTGGAATACTACCTCCACCTTTCATGTTAAACCCAGATCCGGCTTTCCTATTACCTTTAGACATCATCATCATAGGCATTTCTAAGCCTTCTGGTGTAACAGGTCTTTTAAATATACTGTTAGCTGAGTCAAAAGCTTCATCAACAAGTCTTCGAGCTGTAATAGCTTTTAGAGTAGCACCAATATCAGGAAATGTTTTTACAGCTATACCAGCATCCATCACCATGTCTACTAAAAACTCAGTTGTTTCTTTAGGATCTGTAAGGTCAGGAAAATACTCTGATATAGTTTTATACTGCTCAAATGCTCGATTAGGTTGATTAAATCTAAATGCGTTATTTAGGTCTCTATTTTGTTCATATATAGGTTCACCAGTACGCATATCTCGATCAGGAGCTGGTGCAAAGTCTCCAGTTTTATCTGGTATAAACTTTTCACCAGTGTTACCACCAGTTTGAGTCTTTCTTAATCGTTTTCGTTTATCTCGATTAGCTTTGTACGTACCATCGGATAAACGATCCCTCTTATCACGTGTGCCCTCTTCCTGATTCTCCTCTTCGTTGTTTGTTTTGTCTTCGCTCATCGAATGTGTGATAGAATAGTTTGTTCTCTTTCTGTTTCACCGAATGTCGACCTCATCCAGTCTTGCCATTCTCTACTACCTTTTTCCTGATTGCATCGTCGACACGAGGGTACAACATTCGTCGTAACATCTGTCCCCCCTTTGCATTTGGGGCGTACATGGTCGATTGTAAGATTTTGTAATTCATGAAATTCTCCGCAATAAACGCATTGACAATTAAAGTGCTCTTTGATAGCTCTTCTCCAGAGCCGTTTCGATTCTGAACTTGTCATCGTTATTAAATTGTGTAAATAGTAATCAGGGTTTGGTAGTAATGGTGTCATTAAGCTCTTCTCGCTCCGCCTCTACCTCGGTTTGCTTTACGGCTTTCTGCCACGATCTTGCCACCTTTATGTGACATATCAGTCTGACTGCCGGGTTTGCGTGCTCTACGTATTTTCATTAGATCACGCCTATACGCTTTTTTAGTTGGCGTATCATTTATTTTAGCATTATCACGTCTATGTTTTTCACGTGACTCCTTATTTTTACGATAGAACTTAGCTGTTCTACCGGGATTAGGGCTGAGTTTAGGTCCTGTTTTTCCCATATAATCTAGTTTTAACTAAAGATGGATCTATTTTTGGTATGACTGAAGCTAACCTATCTAAAGGACTGCCCTCAAGAGCAACACCAGTAATGTCGTTGGTTTTTAACCAGTCACACGCTGCTTTTAGATCTTGAGTTGTAGCTTCGCCACTTTTGATTCTACGTAAGAAATCTTCAGTCACAAGATAGTGCAACTCATTAAAACTTTCTTCCGCCGCTTTTTTTGGTATTACTCTTGTTTCGCTCATTCGATGTTTAATCCTTTTTTAACTATTTGTAATGCTCTGTCATCAAGCTCGTTATCTGTCGATTCTACTAATTTTTCTAGCAATTCAACTACAAACTTTTTAAACTTGTCACTTTTTAAACTTGTTAATACAAGCGGTTTAATAAGTGCTAACATTACTCTTCTCCGGGTGTGATGATTTCTTTTTTAACAGCCTTTTTCTTAGGCTTCTTTTTTGCAGCTTTTTCACGTGCTGCTATTTGATCTGATAGGGTGCTCATTAAAATAACTTAAATTTTTTTTCTTTAGGTTTAGGTTTAGGTGGTAACAACGATTGTATAGGTACAATGTCCTGACATAAAAAAGCTACACGTGTATTAGGTCTTATGGTGAAACCTTGACGTTGTAACTCTGCACATTTAAGTGCTCGTACAAGTTCGTAATCTAATTGCATTTTCTCCTCTTGACGCTTGGCAATACGTCTGCATTGCTCAAGACCACTCTTATCTAGAGGAACCATAAAGTTTATCTGAAAACCCCAGTTCTCGTTTAGTTGATAACTTGAAGGATGTAGTCCTTGCATATCTTCTTTTTCAGAGTAAGGGTTTGCATGATTACCCATATAAAATGGGCTGAATGTCATTGTAGATCCGTTGCATGATATGTTTGGACCGTACATTTGACGGGACGATGCTCCGTTGTTTTGAAACTGCACCGCCTGATTTGTTACATTACCTGTAGCGGCTGCTACCGGATTTGATGTATTATTTGTATCTCCTCCTTCAGCATATACTGGTATTATTGAGAGAAGACAGAAAGCGAGGTAGTAGTAGTATTTATATCCCAATCTGTTGTGGTATCTATTTGTTCTACTAATCCAGCTGCTCTTGATGTTATTTCTAATGTCCAGTCCGCTGCCGCATCTGTAACAGAATAACTTGTAGCTGCGTCTGCAATGTCTCCAGAAGGAGTTACATTTGAACCTGACCAGCTTTTGACTTCTGCTCCAAAGACTTGGGTTTGTTTGACCTCTTGGACTGTTTGGGTTGTTGTTGTCGTACTGTTCATTGACCCTTGTGTAAACTGAGGCGTGACAGTATTTGCTCTCGCTACTGCGGGTGACAACAGTGCTAAGAGAAGAATCCATTTCTTCATGTTTTTGGTTTTTGTTCTTTGTCCTTTTTACCATTACCTGTAGTCAAACCAAATGTGGCAAGTGCTCCAGTAAAGACACTGGCTACGAAAGTAATATCTGCTGAAGTACCTGACTTTTTGACCATGGGCAACTCTACATAATTTAGAGTTATAATAAATCCTGACCAGATAACAACACCTAGACGCACCATTGCGCCTAGTATTTGCATCTGTTCATCGTGATCATCTATGTTTTCTTTGAGCTTTGTAAAGAGTCCCTTTTTTTCTTCCGGTTTTCTTTCCATTTGTTTATTTTGCCTTGTAAAAACTTTTGTAGTTTCTTTTTTATATTCTCTATAATAGGTTGGGTAAACGTGGTAGCTGCTACTGCTGTAATAGCTGCTATGCTAGTTGTAATCAACACCTCATTAGAAGGTATAGGAATAGGTGGTAAGGGTGGTAAATTAAGTGTTGGTTGTGGTGGTGGTTGTTCAGTATTCTCTTTAGCTGGCTTAGTACCCTTGGGTTCTCTAAGATCACTCGGAGGTAATACTAAAGGTACATAACTAGGAACATCAGCAGTAGGTAAAGGTATTTCTACAGTCTCAATCGGTTGAATCGGTTGAATCTGTATCGTTAATATCTCCATCTTCTCTATCCTTTAAAACAGCTTGAATTTCTATAATACGTTGTTTAGCTTTTTGCTGTACATCTATAGCATCATTATGTCTTTTCACTAATTCTTGAATCTCAACTTTAAGAGCTTCGGTGGTTGGTCTTGTCATAATTAGGATGGTTTGTTTGTGATAAGTTTTGTTTTCCAAGCAGTTTTAACATCTGTAGTCCAAACTGCATTACATATTGCTGATACTTCAGCTGGTTCTCCTGATAAATCTGTATCTACAAGATTATCGGAAGCATCTAGTGTTCCGGGTCGTAGTACATATCTCTCAAAAGACCTTGTTAGTTCTTTGCCGTCTTTTTTGATGACTGTTGCTTTACGTACTTGTACGTGTTTGTATGGACCGACAACTTCTATCTTGTCGTATTCTATTGTTTCGGCTAATGCCATTAGGATTAATCTCCGATTAAAACAGGTTTATGGCTTAGTTTATAGACTTAGCTTCGGTCTATGTTAAATCCAAGCAGTAATCTGACCCCAAAGATAAGCAAGAGATGAGGCGGCTTGGGTTATATACCACTGATCAGCTGAGTTATAATAATTTGTTAATACTGTCATAGCACCAACATTACTATAAGAAGATAAAGTTCCTGTCCAATGATTAGGTTGAGCACTAGAAGGAGTTGCAATAGGAAATCCTGTAATATATGTGTTAGCATTGAAAGATCCTAAGTTCGGTGCTGATAATCCACCAAATTCAATCCAATAGTGAACAACATTACCAATTTTTACATATCTACCTGCACCTGTACCCATGTTTGAGTGTGTACCGTTTAAAGCAGGAGTCCAAGCGCCCTCTTCATAGTCATTTAGAGCATTTGCGGTTGCTGTATCACCATTAAAAGAAATACCTCCACCATTTTGAATACGTAGTTCTTCATTTCCGGCTGTAGCAAAAGCAAGAACATTATCACTCGGTAAGTACATACCAGCACCCCTAGATCCGTTGTCCGCGTTTTGACCCGCAAAGCCATAAGCTGGATAATCAGGATTGTCTACTTCACCAGCTGCTAGAAATGTTGCTGTATTTGTAGCAGATGTGGTTTGACTTGTACCTGTTGTGTTAGTACCAGTCGAAGCACTTTCAAACTTTTTAGTAGTATGCCATAGCTCAAAACCACCACCGGCAACAACTTTAGCTGCAACAGCACCAGAACTATTAGAAAGAAAATGTAATGGTCCGCTTTGAATTTTTATATAATTAACATTGCTGTCATGATAAATTGATAGTGGGTGTGTTGCTGTAAGAACATTACTTGCTGAACCTGAACCTATCTCTATTTTGCTTTTAGCAAAAATACCATTTGATATAATACGCGCATCAGCGTGATTTCTAGCTAAAATTATATTTTGGCCGTAATCGTTAGTACCTATTCCTGATTTGTCAGACTGATAGATATGAGAGATGCCTGTATTTGTATCTGGATGATAAAACATCATTCCATCTGGATCAGATGCTCTCATAATAACATTTGACTGTCCTGAGTTATCTTTATCTTGCAGCATCATATACAATCTGCCAGCTTGTATTTCAGTAACGTGTCCCAGAGTAGTACTATTAAGTTCAGTGGTTGTAGGAGAACTCGGTAAACCTAAATTACCATGACCTAAATTAATCCTGTTAAGGGAGCTAGGAACATTTTCTCCATCAGTTATACCGCCTCTTACTGATGAAATTTCCATAGTAGAAGCGATGTTGTTTGTATTACCAACACCAAAACGTATCAATAAATCTTTACCTTCTAATTGAGCAGTGTTAGATGTACTACCTATGTTTGGACCGTTAAATGTATAAATACTAGCTGTTGAAGTATCACTTGCATTAGCCCTTAAAAATGAACCTGAGTCTAAACTATTAAGAGTAGTAGCATTATTAGTACCAGTAACTGTTAAGTTACCAGTAACTGTTAAGTTATCGTCAACTGTGGTTGTACCACCAGCTGAGTCGATAGTTAGATTTCCGCTGGTTGTATCAATTTCATTCGCATTTATATGGATATTATCAGCAGTCAGATGACCATTAACATCTAAATGCGTATTTACAACTGCATTATTTACGTGTAATGTAGTTCCGTTTGCAGTTAAGTTACCACTAACAATTAAGTTATCGTCAACTGTGGTTGTACCACCAGCTGAGTCGATAGTTAAATTCCCTGAACTTGTATCTATTTCGTTGTTAGCAGTAACACCTATTTGAATATCATCTATCGTTGCTCCGCCATTTGCATCAAGTAATCCAGATACATTAACTGCTGCTAATGTTGAAGTTCCAGATACATTAACTGCTGACAATGTTGTAGCTCCGTCAACATTTAATGTACCATCTAAATCTGTATTACCAGTTACATCGAGAGTTCCGGGTACATCAACGTTGCTTGTAAATTCAACATCTGTACCATTAGCAGCAGTTTGTAGTAATTGTCTTGCTGAACCATTAGCTAGTTTGCTAACTGCTATTTCAGCTGTACTGCTTATATCAGCATCTACAATGGTTCCATCAGCAATCATTGCTGAAGTAACTGTTCCAACATTACCAGTATGAACAACAGTTCCACCAGAAGTGGTGGTAAAAACATCAAAGCTACTAATATAGCGTTGATTTACTTCTTGAGTAACAAACAGGTTTTGCGTAAAATTATCGTTTAGATCTTCTGATTTAATTGCGGATCCGGGATAAAATGTAGCTGTTAGATCGTCGATACCGGTTTCTCTAAATATTTTGATTTTAACTCCACTACTTGGAGCAGTATTAAATTGTAACGTGGTTGCGTTAGGCAATGTAAATGCCGTAGTTACCACACCGTCGAGACTTGCTTTGATGTCCGAGGTCTTAAGATATGGAAATGTAAAGGAATAGGTTGTTTTACTATTGTCTCCCGTATATTCGTTTAATGTAACAGCACTCATAAATGCTATCTCCTCATGTTAAGTATGTTTTGAGTGGCTTCGTTTCGTTTTTGTGCTCGAATAGCACTTTGTACATCTCCTTGACTCATACTTTCATTAGCTCGTTGCTGATTTAGTATAACTGATTCGATGTCAGGTCTTTCTCGTAATAATTTAAGCTCTGCTATTTTTTGAGCATTTTTAACAATGTTGTTAATTTCTTTAAATACAGGTAATTTTTCTGTATGTAATTTAACACGCTCATCGCTAAAGTCAGAATTATTTTGACGATATAATTTTAATTGTTCTATCTCTTTCTGGTATCTTGGGTTTTTAATAATACGTTCTAACTGTCTATACATCTGTTGCTCGCCAATATACTTATTGATAAGTTCACGTTCATCAGGAGTATAATCATAAGATCCTGTGGAATCTTTTTTTAGCATAGATAATCCATTCCAACCAGTTTCTTGTAACCAGACTCTCCAAGGCTCCCTAGTTCCACTAACTTGCACAGGACTGACAGCATTTAATATTCTTAAAAATGGGTTGTCGACATCATTAAGAGGTTGACCTGTCCATATATCTATCTGTTCTGGTAGTGTACTTGAAAATCCGGGTAGTCTGTTTTTAATTACAGAAGTGACCTCTGCTTCTATATCTTTCTGTGATGATGTAATAGCATTGCTAAGTACTCCAGCTCCACCAGATAGTGGTAAGAACGATCTAAGTGTGTTTGCAGTCAGCCTACTCCATCCTGTTAAATCACCGTTAGTCACCGATATAAGCGGCTCTAAGCCCTGTAAAGGTGTCTGGTTTAAGAATGTAGCAGCAACGGTCCATGTAAGCTTAGACGTAAAGTTCTCAAGCATTGATTCATCCATATCTCTAGCATAATATGCCATGTCTCCAAGAGGTGCAAGTATATGTTCGATACCTATTATACCTTCATAACTTACCCAAGAGTTACCAATTCGTACAGTCTTAGGTTCATAACCCATTTGGTTACGTTCCTTGTTTCTACGTGACGCATTATAATGACCATTACCACGTATGTTACCAGCCATAGCATATTGCCATAACGTACCAACTAACATGCTACTAAATGCCATTCTACCTGTATACTCAGCTCTTAGGTTTTCCCATATCACTCGAGCATTAGGTGTTCTAGCCATATCAATACCGTGCTCTAATAAAGCAGCAGCAATGTCATCATCTGTTTTAGCGTATAAAGTTTTACTATATTTATTGATTCCGGGTATTAAGCTGATAGGAGTCCACGAAGATGCGGCCTTAATATAGTTACTACTTGTACGTGGAAACATCATCAAGAACTTTACAAAAGGATATGCAGTAGTACCTTGGTTAATCCAACGTGCTAAACCATCATCCAAGTTAAGTTGTACTTCTCCAGCAGTAGCTCGTAATACATCATCTTTAATTAAACCATTATCGTCAAACATAGATTTATAATGATTTTTTTCAGCTTTAAATATTTCAGTCCAATCAGCAAATCCTTTATCACTAAAGACGTCATCGTAAGCTCTGGTACGTGATAGATAATGTGCTAAGTGAGTAGATGTAAAGACGTCAGGAAAGACCATGCCGGTCATACCATATCTCATCCATTTAAATTGTCCAAGCTGTTTAAGTCTGGTAGCTACATCTAGTTGTAACATTCTACCATAGTTACCTTCAGCTTCATATACTTTACGCATATCTTCCATAATATCCCAAGCTCTATCGCTTTTAAACACAAAGTCTTTACGATAAGCTTTAATCATCATGTCAGGATCTTGATGAGCTTTTTTCATCATTGTAAACGCATCTGATAATGCTCTACGATTAGTTTCAAAAACTGCACCATTATAATAAAAAGTACGTTGTAAGCCTGCAAAGTCATCCGACAAACCATAGAAACCATGTCCAAGCACTGCTGTCATAGGTTTTAGTATTAACTGTGTGCCGTTACCAATACCAGCTCTAAACGCAGACAAGCCTGATAATACATTGTTATAAACAACACTCCATGCACTTCTAGCAAACAAGTTTAATTGTTTAGGATCAGGACTTTTTAACATACCTAAAGGTGTGATCTGATCTGCTGCCCATGTATGTAGTTTTGCTAAAGTGTCTACGTCACCATTTGTATGTGCAAACGCATCCATTAACGGACGTAATACTAAAGGATTATCATTCTTAAGTTTTTTAAGTAGTTTAGTAAACTTAATGTTTTTAGCATGTATTGCATTCTCAGCTGTAATAAACTCGTTTGTTAAGGTCTCAATAACTTGATCTATGTTTCTAGGAGGTACTTGGTCAAACCAGTTTTTGTTACGTAATTGCCAACCGGATATATACTTATTAAGACCATACTCATCCATAAGGAATTGCATCTTGTCAATAATAAGATCCATAACATGTGGCTCATCTATGTATGGTTGCATTTGTTGTAAAGATTCAGCCATAGTATTAGCTTCTCTTCCTAATGTATCCATAACTCTACCAGATGTTTCTGTAACTTCTCTACCTAAAAATCTATCAACTAGATCTCTCATAGCAAATGCGGCAGCACGTGCCTGTTCTTCGTTAATTACATCAACTTTAAATTTACCAAGTAATAAGTTTTTTACATCTCTGTTGTCATAGAACAAAGCTCTAACTTCATCCATGTCACCAGCTGCCATAATACTTGTGTATATATCCCAAGCAGCGGCATTCATCTGTTTAGTACTAAATCTAAAACCGTCAACAACAGCATTAAATCTACCTATGTCTCTAGCTTCTTCTGCTACACCCATCACAGCACCACGAGATCCGGGACCTACCATCAGTCCTTTACGTCTCATAGCTTCTGTTATAATAGGTGCTGGATCGCCCTCAGAGGCTCCGTTTTTAATAGCTGTAGTATCAGCCATATTTCGTGCTACATTGCCCGGAGGAGGCGTCTGCCTAGTCGTAGAAGCATCATCTAGTATGCCGGGGTTTATGTCACCGTCAAAACCATCAAATAATTCTAACTGATCTGGATTCTCGATCTTACGTATTGCAGCTTCTTGTGATTCTTTTCCCGCAGCTTCGTCAGCAATACGAGAAGCATCATCCATATTATCAATAATACCTAACTCATTTTCTAACTCAAGTTGTCTATTAATTAGAATGTTCTCGTTTTGTCGACTTAAATTTTCACTGCCAAGAGCAAGTTGTGTTCTAACTTCTTGTAATTCTATAAGTTTATCATTATCACCACCTAACTCAAGCTGTGTTTGTTTATATTGCATTGCAGAATCGTCGAGTGGTTCAAACCAATCTAACATTTTTCTGCCAGCTAACTTATCTAAACCAGCTCCAATAATTGTACCAAAGACGGCAAATGGTGCTGCCTCTAGCATGTTTTTTCTTTTTCTTACGGCAGGGCTATCACTATCTTTAGTAACTACCCACTCTGGTAAAGGTATTCTGCCTTTTGGTCCGAATAAACCGGGTACATTATCAGCAAGAGCTTCAGCAACGTTGTTTTCTTCACCTACATCACTCAAACCAACAATAGCAGCATCTCCTAGACCTTGAGCTACCATTGTGTTAGTTAATTTCTGATACCATGGTTTACCTACATTAAAAGCATTAACACTGCCTTGTATCTTACCACCTGCATGTATAGATGGTAATACAACAGAAAGTATGCTACGTAGTTTTTGATGTGTAGGATTATCAAGCTGTGTAGCTTTATCCCACTTTTCATCTAATCTGTTATACCCGGGTACAAGTGTACCAAGAGCATCGTTTGTAAAATCAGCATAGGATAGGCCGGGAACGGATAGACCTTGAAATACATTCTGTAATCTTTTAACAGGATTATAGTATGGGTCTTCAGACATAGCTTGCTGTTGAGCTGCTCTTTTGTCCTCAAGGCTCATACCATAGTATTTCTGGTGAAATTGCTCACCTATTTTATCACGTTCTCCACCTCTCTCCATTCTCCACCAGTTTTCATACTCTTCTAACATTTTGTCATTGTTAGCCTTTTCACTAAGGTCGACAGTACTGTTACCGTATGAAGCACCGAATGCAGAAGGGTATAACTGTTTTGCATTAGTTGGTATAGATTCTTCAAGAGTCAGCTCACTTTCTGGTAGAGTCTGATCTTCTTCTTCTATAAGTAGTTCTTCTTCATTCATTATAATATTCTGGGTATTGTCGCCTTAATAAATCCTGATAAATCGGATTGGCTAATGTCATCCAAGCTGGTCGTGGTACAGGTTGTCTTGAATAACCACTGTTTTCCATATACTGCTTAATTAATGCAGCTGCCATATTTTCATACTTTACTGATCCTCCAGACACATATTCTGCGAAATCATGAGCACTCGCTGGCATGTTTGTTTTAAAACCTTGTAATCCTAAATACTGATTAACAACATGATGTGCGTTAGTTCCTCTAGGATAATAATTATCTAATAAATATTTTAAGTTTTTAGGTAGTGTTATATTATCTGTTCCACGTAACGCAGATTCAGCTAATAATCTAGTTTCACCATTACTAACAAGATTCTTTTGTGATAAGATTGCAGGTACTGATTTACCTTGCTGTATAAGTCCGTCTATACCACGCTCTCCCATAGTTTCACCACGAGCATCAGCGTCACTAAACATTACAAATACAGTTTTATTTTCACCAGTTGCACCGGGTCTATTTTTAAATAAACCTTTACCTACAGTACCATCTTGACGGGGTGTATCACCTAGACCAAGCTGGTCTTCGAGTTGTTCTAGTGTAGTAATATATCTTTCGTTAGGATCTTCTATTTTACTATTAGCTCTGTATTTATTATAGAACCATAACTGTGCAGCTTCAGCAGCTTGTGTAGCTGTATCGTGCCTAGTCTGATCTATCATATTTTCTTTTACAGCAGCAGTAATTTTAGAAGATACATCTGTTTTAATTTTAGTCTCTATTGCATCATAGCTACCCGCCACTTGTTCAAGAGCGTCCATTGTTTTTTTAAATGGAAGTAAAACAGCTCCTTCTTTTTGCTCTTTAGTGAGTTTATCATATCTAAATATAAATTGAGAAAAGTCACCTTGTTGACCAGCTTGCAGTACATGATTAACTGTGTTTTGACTCAGACCATCTGCCTCATGAAAGTGCAGATAATTATAATAAACTTTTTTACCAGCAGGCGAAGCTTTTTTTATATCTTCATAAATAACATTAAAGTTTTCTTGATACTTACCACTAATTATAGCTTCTTTAGCAGCTTCAACATCTAATCTTTCTTGACCTTTAGTAATTAGTCGCTCAGTATCATGTAAGTCTTTGTTTATTTTACCATACTCACCCATAATTTCAGCTTCAAGATACTCAAGCTTATCAAATATAGGTATAGGTTTCTCGTTACCTCTTGATGTAGGAAGTATATATCCGTTTTGTTCGTTAGCTATACCAAGAACTTCTCGTTTAAATAAATCTTTATTATCACGATACCGAGGAGAGTAAGCTTGTGTTTTAGCCCACTCTACAAATGATGGTAACGGGTTGATAGTTAGACTAGGTGTAAGCGAACCACTCCTGTTTGTAGCAGGCATACCCATGCGGTCTATTATAATTCCTTTTACATGAGTCTGCGCTGCTTGATACTGATCGTTAGCAGTGTAGTTAGGACTTAATGGTTCTGACCACTCGCTACGTAATGTTTCAGTATTTGTTCTTTCGTCCTTCTCTGAATTTAGTTTATCTCTTTCAAGTTTATATTGATACTCTTTAACAGACGCTTTAGTGTCAAATAATTCTATAACTCTTAAACCTGTTGGAGACTTGACACTTATACCATGTTGTTTTAACCATTCATGCGCCCTAAATGAGTAGAGCTCTTTAACATTAGCACCTACCTGTATACCAGCTCTATCTCTTGCATAGTTTAATAGATCATTTTCAATACTGTCAAAATTAGTCTGTAAATGTCTAAATAATAATCGTTGTAAGTGTTTACTGTTGTTACGTTTAACACCTGATAAGTAATCAAATGTTGTTCTGTCTCCTACTGTTATAGAATTAAAACGTTGCTGTTCTGCATCTTCTAAACTTTGTTGTTCTAGTTTACCAGTTGCTGCCCAGAAATCTTGAATTGTACCAAGTCTCCCATCTGCTTTCATCTGTGCATACTCAGCTTCAGCATACTGTATATCAGCATACTCTGCAACGTTGTCAGCCATGTTTTGTAGGTTTCTAGCTAACTTTGGTGTAAGTTGTTGTATTGCAGCTGATTGCTTACGATACTCTTCAGCTTGTCTGTTTAGTGATTGAACTTCTCTTTGTCCTCGAAGAGCCGTAGCTTCTTGTTGTCTTTGTTGAACTTTGTTTTCTAAGTTCTGTAAGTCTTTTCTGTTTTGTGCTTCTCTTTTTAGTTTACTACCAAGGTCTCTCGTGTACATATCGTCACGTGCCTTTAGTTGTCTTTTTTGAGATTCGAGAGCACCTGTTACTATTTGGGACTGATTCTGTATCTGTTGTATCCCAGCTCGGGATATATTAGATCCTTTAAATCGTCCCCCAGAAGCGTACTTCTTATAGTTTTTAGCCATTAGTTCTTAAACCCTGCGTTTTTGTTTCCGTAATAGTTACCGATCATTCCGGCTATACCAGAAATTGTATTACCCCATATACCTATTGAAGAGGCTCCTGATGAAACCCTAGCTCCTTTAACTGGTTCTGGACCAAAGTCAAAGTCTTGAAGTTCTCGAGGATATATAAATGTTGATCTTGGTGTAGCTAAAGGTTGTACTGGCATAGGTAATTCACCCGGATTTAGCATTCTAGCAGCCATAGCATTTAAGTCTGCTATTGATCTATCTAGACCTATTTGTGAAAGTGCTGAGTCCGCAGCGGCATCAGCATTATCAAGAGATGCGTTTATTAAAGTTAATTTTTTACCAGTATTAAAGGCTACACTCTGTGCAAGTTTGTCAGCGGATCGACCTACAACTCCTCTTGCTCTTAGTTTACCTTCGGCTTCTATTGAATCTATATATGCTTCTTCTTTATCAAATCTCGATTCAGTATGTATTTCTCTCAGCTTTTGTAATTCGTCATCTGTAGCTGCTTTTTGTTGTAAAGCATTCATATTCATTTGACTAGCATAAATATTTTCAGACTTTTCAAACATCTTGTTATTTGTTTCTTGCTGTTGATTACGAATTTGCAGATCAAAATTATATTGTGCTAAATTAGATGCGTCTTTATATGCGGCTATTTTTTCGTCTTCAGCAGCAGCCCTTTCTATTTCTTGAATTTGATATTCACGATTGGCAACCAACTGGTCACTTTTCATTTCCCACAATTCTTTATCATATTCATATTGGATCTCTAATGCTTCGTTTCGTGCGGCAGCCTCTTTGCCTGCTGCACGGCCAGCCCCAATAGCGCCAACTACGCTGCCAATTATTCCTAGTACCATAGTTATGTCCTCCTGTAAAATCTAGGTGAGTATGTACCTTCCCACATCATAGAGTTTAAAGCTACCGGGAATGCTGTGTCGTTAAATAATCGTAATGTAAAGTTATCTGTTTTCTGATGTATAGGTAACGTGAATACAGAATGATCTGATATAGGTATATCATTTCCTAAATACATATCAGCTGTTATTACAGGATTTACGTTATACCATTCATCCAGATAGACGAGTATATCATCAGCACTATATACAAGTATGTTCTCTGCAGCTGCCGCTGGTGCAGTTGTAAAATGTATAAACCGTCCATTAATAACATAATCATCTGTAACAGTTTGTAAAGTAGCATCTCCTATAGGGGTAGTTGTACTCCAGTTAGCACCACCTATTTTAACTTGCATTTTTGATATATTTACCGGAGTAAAACCTAAATCAAATACTTTCGTACTACCATCACCAGTTAACCGTTTAAGTTCACTTGAAGCGTTAGTCAAAGTTATTTTAGGTAATGGTGAAGCTAAGGTATTTACAGTATATGCAGAAGTAACAATATTATTTATCTTTACTTTAATCTGGTCATCATCAATATAATCAATATCTGTTGGATCCCATTCAAATTCTTTAGTTGTGCCATCAGCTGTATAAGATCTTTCACCTTGACGCACACCTTTAGACTTAAGCTTAAAACCCATAATACCTGATAGACCTACAGCAAACTTCATACGTGCTACTGTAAGGTTAGCAGTAAAGTCTGATTGAGTTCCACCGTCATCCATTTTAAAATAAGTTTTAGGTAATATAACATCAAAGTCATATTTATAACCTACTATAACATCAGTGGCTAAACTTGACAAGTCTTTTCCGGGAACTTTAAAATATGTTTGACCACTTTTAGCACCAGATGATTCAACTACACGCTCTGGTGTAATAGTAAATCCAGACTCAATAAAGTTTCCGGTAGCTGTATTACCTTTAATAATAAGTACTGGAGTAAGATCTGTTGCATCAGCATAAGGTATAAAACACTTACTAAAATTATTAGTGGAATCATATTCAACAGAGCTAGCCGTAGTATATAAATCTATACAAGGGTTAATCTTCTGGCCATCATTATTAACAATAATAGCATCTTCAGGACTTTGACTTAAGCTAGCTTTACATAATACAAATTGATTAGCTTGTTTTGTTACAGCATAAAATTCGTCAGAATCTGCTACTATAGTTTGTACGTTACCGGGTGCTTGCCAGTTAAACCATGCCTGTACTAAGTTTCTTTCTCCATCACTATATGTTCTAAAGAAATATATGTATCGTGAGTTTTGTCCAGAAAGTGCAATAAATTGGTTTTGTGGACTTGATATAAATGTATCTACTGTTGATGGAATCCACTCATTTACAACTCTTCCTATGTCAAGAACCTGTGGGTTTTCGTTTTCTCCACGTGTTACCATAGAAAAAACACGAGTATAACTAGGAGTCTTACTTATAAAGTTAAGTGTAGTTCCTGTATCTACTGGTTCTATAACAGTATCCATCTCGTAGTTAGAAATAGCACGAATACCAGCCGTAGCTGGTGTTAAGATGCCATCATTAGCTGACATTAAAAATTGTTGATTAGCACTAAATAGTACTAGACCTTGAGTTGTAGGTATAACACTGTGTAATGCAGCTGGTCGAATTGCAGAAGCTGATACATCAATAGGGTCTGCATCTGTAACAGTCTGTGCAGAGGTGTGGTAAAAGTCAAAAAACTCACCTGCTTGACTTAAAGAAACAGTGTCACCTGAGATAAATCCTAACCTGTTGTTATGAAAAAATGCCCGTTTAATTTTGCTAGAAACAAAAGATGGATGTTTGTTAGTTTCATCATCTCCTACAGCTCTGTCAACATAATTAAGCTGTTTAAATTCAAAAGTATCTAAATTGGTATTTTGTAGCTCATGCGGCATTCTGCTATTCATAAGGCCAAGAGAGACTGATGGAGATACAGTTTCTGACCAGAATCCAGCACCTGATGTTCCGTTATCTGCGGTATACTTCATAAAGTATGATGTACCTACAGCACCACTACTTAGTATTTTTACTACATGGCCATGTTTACTTTCATTAGGTAATTGAGCAAGCGAAGTTGCTTGGTCTTGAAAAATCGTAAGTTTATTACCAATCTTACCACCAGTACCTGTTATTGTAAAAGCACTTGTACGTGATAAATGTAAGCTATCTGCTGTTTGAGTTATAGTCAGACCAGATATACTTTTAGCAGTTATTGCATTTTTAAGTTCAGTTAAAATGTCTTCGTATTTATCAGTTGCACCACTTGTATGGTCAATATCTCCTGTATTGTTTACATTTATTTTGTACGGTGTAGAAGTACAATCATTTATTAATTTAATTGTAGCTTGAGATTTAGCTGTAAATGAAGGTGCAGCCATTGTACTGACTACTGCTCTTTTGTTTGTTATAATAGATGTGTCTTGTACAGTTAGTATGTCAAAATCTTCACGTGCTCCTAGAAGGTATCCCTGTGCGTCTGTACCGTATGTAAAGCTAGAATTTGGTATCTTGACTCCAGTTGTAGCATTCCAGATGTGAATGGATCCTAAAGTCAGAGTAGCGACTACATTAGAACCAGTACCTGCCGCACTGCTAGCTATTGTAACAGTATTACCAGTAGCATAACTTTGGCCCGCAGTATGTACTGTTATACCTGTTACCACTCCGCCAGAAGCGGTTAAATCTACGGTTAAACCGGTTCCCGATCCATTGGTTGTTGTAGCTAAATTTGTTTTATTTGTAGCATTGCTACCTCCGTTACCTGTTATGGTGAAGATACTCGGTGTGATACATCCTATATATTTTTCTGTTTCAGTTCTAGAAATATAGAACCATTTTGAGTTATCGTATGTAGTGCCTGTACCTAGAATGGATATAGCTTGAAGTCCGGGTCTTTTAGTAAGTCCAAAGGTTGGATCAGGATACCCATTAAGGCACTCCTCTACTTGACCGGGAAGTTTTTTATCATCTGATTGTCTAGATACTCCGCCTAAATAGTTGTTAACTCTTTGTGTTACTGAAGGCATTATCGTTGTAAAGCGTGAAATGGTTGATAGCTTTGATAGTAGTTCTGTTGTCCTTGTGGGTGTCCGAACATAGTAAACTGTCCTTGTTGGGTTTCGTACTCCATAGCTACAGCTCGAGCAAGTGATTCTTGTTGTAGTAATCTTTGATACTGAGCATTGTCTCCTACTATTCTACTAGATACAAATGTAGCAGCTCTGGATGTTATGTAATTTCGTATTGGTTCTGGTAGATCTACCCAATCAAAATACCAGATTATGTCAAGATGAGGATCGTAGTCCCACTCGTATGTATGATCCTGTCTATCATAAAGTTTACCTGACCTTCTGACTCCATCGTGAGTAGCATTGTTAGCGTCTTCGCTTAACTTAATCTGTATAACATTATTAGGTATAAGTATGTGTTTATTCACATCAGGTGTGATAGCAGTATAATGATACTCCCTGTTGAAAGTCCATCCTTCAGATTGTACCTCTCGTGACACCTGTAACAGTGTATCATAGGCAATCGCAACTTCCGGGTTGGTTTGGTCTAGTGTAGTTACAGGAGCCTGACCACATGAAGTTAGTATTTGGTTAATAGCTGGTAGCTCTTTTGTAATGTTTGTGGTTGGAAAAGGCATAATATTAATTAAAAAAAGAAAGGGGAGAATAAACTCCCCAGATATACTCGCATTAGAATGCAGCGTTACCAGAAGATCCAGTAGCAGCACCAGCGATTAGTTCAACAGCAGCAGCTGGGTTAAGATAGTCTGCACCCATGGCTAGTCTTCCTAAGATTACATCACCTTGGTATACAACTGATACGTCACCAGATGTTACTTGTACTTGAGGACCGATAGCCTCTACACAGCCTGCGGCTTCCTTCTGGAAGATAAGTCCACAGCTGTTTGCAAATTCAGTCTCTTCACCGTACTCGTTGTTGATACCTGTTACATCAGCAGCGGCATCTTCGACATCTTCGCTAACAAATGAACCTACGTTTGTAGGAGATGTGATTCCGGGGTTTGTTGCACCAGCAGAACCATACTTAGTACCATACTTACTGAAGAATGGAATGTTCATTGACTTGTAGATCTTGATGCCTGCAATTTCAATGATACCTTGTCCAGACTGTAATGCTGTACCTTGTACGTCTCTGTTTACAAGACCGTTAGATCCTACAGCTTGGATAAGCTCGTAGTACTGTCTTGGGTTTAGTACACCTACTCTTCCATCAGAAGAAACGCCTTTCTCATCTAGTGCAGCAGCTGCATCATAGAAAGCGTTGATTAGGGAAGCAGCAACATAAGCATCAGATGCTTGGTTGTTTGTTCCTACACGTATTTGTGTACCGCCGGGCTCAACAAAGCCTGACTTAGTGATTGGAGAAGCAGCCCTAGCACCACGAGCGATAGCTCTGAATACTAAACGGTCATACTTCTGAGCGAGAGCATATCCAATCTTCTTAGATATTTCTCCTCTTAGTTCATAGTGAGCAAGTGTCTCATCTAACTCGTAGACAAATGCTGAACTGATTAGAAGGTCATCAACTGTGATGGTCTTCTCAGCTACTGGAGGTGCTCCATCGGAGTTACCTAGTATGCTGTTACCGGGTGTATGAAACTCGGCTTTTGTGTGTCCTGTGTAGATGAACTGAAGTGACTTACCGTTTGTAAGTGTTCTCTTCATCACGAGATCTCTAGCTATAGCATTGTGCTGGAAGCCTTTGAACATCTCTCCACTGAACAGCTTTAAGTATAAGGCTCTAGCGTCACCTGTGCTATTCGATTGACCCGGACGGGTTAACGGAGCAAGTTGACTAGAACCTGATTGTTGTTGTGCCATTGTTATGGATTAAAGAAATTGATATTGCTTAGTACTAAATTTTTTTCGATCGGTTTTTTGTGTGTCTATCCACACCGTCTAGACGGCATAAGGTGTCTCCGTAGAGGCTTGTGCCAATAGCAGGGGAGTCCGACTCTGAGGTGCTCCCCGTGCAGTTAGTAAGAAGGAGTCTCTAATTGAGCATCTTCTTTCTTTTCTTCAGTTTTTGTAGGTTCGGGTATAGGTTCAAAACTCACAGGATGAGCTTTACCAAATCCTCCACCTTCACTTTGTTGTGCCATTACTTAACGATTTTAGTATATGTAACACCACGGTAAACGTAAGTTACTGTCATAGCTTCCTCCGATACCTAGCCCCCGTTCCATGGCTAGATTGCATGCGTCGCATAGCGATGAACGGACGTTTGAGTTAAGCTATTTGTGGTGCTGTAAGTGCTACGTTTGTAGACTCAGCTGAAGCTAAGTCGAGTGGGAAGTTGTGAGCATTACGCTCGTGCATTACTTCAAAGCCTAAGTTAGCTCTGTTTAATACGTCAGCCCATGTTGGAATGACCTTGCCATTAACATCAACGACGGACTGGTTAAAGTTAAAGCCGTTAAGATTGAAAGCCATGGTGCAGATGCCCATTGAGGTGAGCCATATGCCAACCACGGGCCAAGTAGCCAAAAAGAAATGTAAGCTACGAGAATTATTAAAAGAG
>Ga0209232_1000586_pt1 | contig 21909 bp, 32 predicted proteins | sample ETNvirenome_2_60_FD_184066 | JGI IMG/M metagenome (GOLD analysis project Ga0209232, IMG submission 184066) | Marine viral communities from the Pacific Ocean - ETNP_2_60 (SPAdes) (version 2) | ecosystem: Environmental > Aquatic > Marine > Oceanic | place: Pacific Ocean | collected 2013-06-22
AAATCAAACTATGAAGCAATTTTGTAAAAACCCGCCCGTCGCATATATGGGGGTGGGGGTCTTTGAAAAACGTTTCTGATTTTGGGAAGAGGGCGGGACTCAAAACGGAATAGGGAAGCATGAACCGAGAAGAGAGTAGACCGAACCGCCCTACGCTTTTCACGTGAAAAGAATTAAGGCAAGATTAAGACAAATAATAAATAAAAAGTTATCCACAACTAATTGAAATAAATTAAATTATTATCTTGTATTATCTTTTATAATGTTTATATTAGTAACTGTATCAAGCTTGGTTAAGCAAACGGCGATAACCTTCTACTCGGAGCATACTACGGGGAGAATAGAAAGAGTCTACCAAGTAGATACATAACAATCCAACAAGGAAAATGTTATGACTTTACGTGTTGATTTAAGCAAAATCAAAGACTATCAAACTATCTGCTATAATAAGGAAGACAAAGAACAAGGAACGTCCTTGAACTTTTTCAACCTACCTTATGCAGGCGCTACTAACTACCTAGTAATAGGAGCAGCAGCGATTGGAATGGGAGAGATAACCCAAGACAATTACAGAGAGGTTTTTGCTAGGCATCAATTCTTACAGAAAGATATAGTTACTCTTGACGATGTTAAGAAGCATATCGGACTACAGGTAAACGCAGCGAATGAAACTAGAGGTCGCTGGTTGTCTAGAATTGCTAAATCAAAGTTCCAAGAAATACTTTGGCACATTGACAACAAGTAAAAGAGATTGTCAACTTTAGTTCAGTCGACAATGTGGGGGGCGTACTCGCCCCCCTTTATCATAATGTTTTCCAATAAGGAGGATCTATGAAAATAGATAAGAAGACTACTGTTGTAGGGTTTGCGGACGCATTATCGCAAACACTTGATATCATTGCTAAGAAAATGAATGAGCAGCAAAATCAAATCAACGCCGCTCATAGTTTGATTGACAATCTACAACGAGAACTAGACGAAATAAAAAACCCAACTTTATTTGATAAATAGTTTCAATGTTGGGTTGAAAGTGGGGGGCGTACTCGCCCCCTAGAAATTCAACCAATAGGAGAAAGTATGATGACGAGAAGACACTATGAAGAGATTGTTAAAATCTTAGCACAGCACAAAGTCAGTGAAGAGTTACTCATGGACTTAGCGTGTGCCTTTGAGAAAGATAATCCACGCTTTGAGGTAGGGCGCTTTATGCATAGATATATAGCATTACAGAACGCCTTACAATCTGAGGACTATGTTGTTAATCAACATGGAGAAATAGTAGAAAAGTAATAGAGTAGGGGGCTTAGCCCCCTATTTTTTTATTCTGCTAAGTGAAAACCTTTTCTTATCATTTCTGCTGCTGCTCTCAAACCTGCTTTATATCCGTCATCGTAGCCTTCTTGTAACCAGCTTTTTTCTCTCGAATTATTTTCAATTTTATTACTATACGACCTCACCAAGTGAGGTAAGTGCATATCTAATATTTTTATTTCCTCGCCCCTGCTTTTTGAGTAGTGTGCGTTTAGTGAATCGTCATTCATATCTGAGGGCGTTTTGCGTCCGCATACTATGCTTTCAATTTCTAATAGTTTTCTTATTATCATATTTTTAAATTGCGTTTGTTTAGTGTGTGTTTAGCTGGCCCGGCGAATCCAGGCCAGCTGCTGCCGGTCACTTTCCAAAGTGCTCAAGCATTCCTTGATATATATCGTTAGCGAATCGATGCTCAACATATCTTTCTCTTAAGGCTTTAGCCCTTATCTCCTTATTGAAATCGTCAACGTTATCATTCCACCAGGAGACGGCTTCACTAGTATGCAGCATGAACTTCACCAGGCTGCCTTCGTTAACTATTCCAACGTGATTTTTTAACATATTAACCTTCTTTCTTTCTTGATTAATTATTATAAAAGATTATAACAGATCTATTATAATGTCAACAGAGAAAGAGAAAAAAATGTACACATTAAAAAAAGCTAAGGAGCTAACCGGCGGCGGGATCAGTAACGTTAATAAAAAGATGCCGGGTTATACTTACGGCTTGAGCGCTAAGCTTTGCAAGACTGGCGGCAAGCTGCAGCAGGTTCCCGGGTCAGTGTGCTTTGATTGTTACGCAATGAAAGCTAATTATTTTTATCCATCAGTGAAGACGGGCCACGCCAGGCGCTTAAGATCTATAGATAATAAAAACTGGACTGCTGCAATGATCCAGTTAATAACACACTATGAAAAAAACTATTTCCGCTGGCACGATAGCGGAGATATCCAAACCGTGGAGCACCTGCGCAAGATCTGCGCCGTGGCTGCAGGGACGCCAAACATAAAACACTGGCTGCCAACGCGTGAAGCTGGGATACTAAAAGAATACAAAGCAGCCGGCGGCTGCATCCCTTCTAACCTGGTGATTAGATTAAGCGCGACGATGGTAAACGGCGCGCCGTCTAAAACTCATGATCACAGCAGCACGGTTCACACGCCAGGCGTTGAGCCAATTGGTGAAGCTTGCAGCGCATCGAAGCAGGGCGGCCGCTGCCTGGACTGCCGGGCCTGCTGGGATCCATCAATAAAAAATATATCATATGAAAAACATTAGAGTAATTATATTTGAATGCATTCTAATTATATTATTATACTTACTTATCATCAAACCAATATTGTGGATCATCAACAAGTACCGTGAAGGGTAAAACTTTCACGGTTTTTTTTATTTTTTTTTTCGTGGGAACCTTTGTGTCAGTTTAGTGTGCCATGAATCACGGCTCGTGGTGTGCGTTTAGTGTTTCGTTGGTGTGCGTTTAGTGTTGGTGTGTGTTTAGTGTGAGAGGACAGGGGATAGGTAGCCCCCTACCCTCTTGCGTTAGTTTTGTGTCAGGAATGTGATGACATTCCCCCAATCAAATGGTTTGTGAAACACGATTAACGGCTCATGGATATTGTTTGCTATATCCTGTGCCTGTATACCCCCATAGATATTTAGGGTGGTCTGTTCAAGGGGGGTGGCTATGATAAAACATCTACCACCCTTTAATGCGTGGCTATAATTCCATGCTATTTGATGAGGGGATAGTTTAATTTTGCTACGATTTGCTACTTTCAATTCGACTGTAAAAAAACCACAATCTTTATGGCAACCAACAAGGTCAGGAAACCCCATAATCGTTGTAGTTTCTATCCTATTCCAAGATATTTCAGGTGTATTCTTTTTTATTAATTGCCAAAGTTTGCTCTCAGGTTTGCGTAGCATTTTATCCTGTAAATAGTAGCATAAAAAAAGATAAAAATTTATACATTAAGTGCTTGTATAATCTTGTAAAACCTTGTAATGATTTTCTTAATATGATTTCGTAGGACTATATCGGCAGGACTTGGGGATAGCATCCCAAGTACCCCCTCCACTTTAGGTGGATTTGGCAAGGGGGCTGTGATGAGCAGATGAGAGGGACTTTATAGGACTGGTTTCGTGAGAGGGGCATAGCCCAGAACATATTAGAAAAAATTATTCAATTAATTTGAAAGGAAAAGTTATGTCTAAACATAAATGCAAAACTTGTGGTCGTGGTATGAGTTATGGGTACTGTGGAGGTAATTCTTACAGCGAAAATAATTCTAATTATGGTTATTGGCACGACCAAAAAGTTGGTAATGTTAGTAGGGATAGTTGGTTATCTGCTATTGAAAAAAATTGTACCATTAGAGGATATGACACACAAAAAGGTCATTGGAGGTGGAATGATGATTACAGTAGTAGAGAATGGGTAGCCCCTGAAGATAATGGTAATGTTGAGGAGGACAGAAAAAAATGTAAAGTAATACATTATGATACTCCTGACAATACAACAAAGGATAGCCCACCACTATTTTGTAGGCAAGCATGCTTGTATCATTTTATTGCATATCATTACCCTACAATTTCAAATTTACCTAACATTGTAGATAAATAATTAATCGTGAAAGGAGTATAAAATGAAAAATGATTTACGATTGAATAATGACTACCGAAAGTCTTTGATTAAAGATTTTCGTAAACACGCAGAACAGGAGGACAATGCTCATAAAGACGCATACTTGCAGTCTATATCAGATTTTGATGTGGCTATTACTAATGCGTTTAAAACTGCAACGACAGTTGTAGAGAGAGCATTTATTCCTAGTGATGTGGCTCAATTAAGACAGCTACAAAATAAATATTCTACTGTTGATAGTGTTGCTACTGACAGTTGTTTTTATTTTAAAGTGGTTGATAGCGAGGGTACTAATTGGCAAGATACTGCTAAGAGGGACTATGGCTATTCTTATAATGAGGAACAAGACCTTTATCCTGAAAAACATTTTAGCTTTGAGTTGAATGGGAACTATACAGGCGAAAGGTATGGTTATGATAGGGATAAATTTATGTTTGCTTATTATCGTGATGAACTATCTGGTTTAGGATTTAATCCTGACATTGAGGTAGAACAAAAAGATAATAGCAGTAATCCTCATCTAACCACAGCTAGAGAGAAGATGAATACTTATCTCGAAAAAAACAATCGTCTTGAACAATGGAAAAATAAGTACAGCTTATGGATAATTGGTACAGGTGGTTGTAGGTCAAGAGCAATTAAATGCACTCGTCAAGAATTTGATGTAATGCAATCTTACTTGCACTCGAAACAAGCTGTTGTTCAATGTCATGAGAAATGGATTGAGGGTATTTTACAACAAGTTGATGTTGTTAAAAATGCTATTCAATCTTACAAGCACTTGTCATCAGTAAAGGAATTAGCAGACACTTTAGGGTGGACTGTTAATGAGCATATTTTAGCACAAAAAGGAACTGACCTAGTTATATCTAGCCCTGATAGTATCAAGTCTATGCTTGATAATATCAAAGGAGTTAAACAAACTAGAGAAGAAAAAATCCTAGCTGTGATGAAATACAATAAAGAAAAAGCATTAGCTAGTTAAGGAGGATTTATGAGAAATCACAAAGCTTATGACTACTTTACTATTGAGCCAAGCAGATATTCAGATGATGAATATATCGTTTATGGTTGGGGGATATACCCCCAATCATCTGTTCTAGCTGGACAGCAACGCAAGGTTTTTTTGGAGGAGTTTGAAACTTTAGAGGAGGCACAAAAGCAATACCCTAAAGCAGAACAAACATCTTTTATTAATCCTGTGATTACTACAAATCATTTACCTGACTATGAAATGAACTCTTATGAGGAGGAAAATTATTGGTATGATAATTACCATAGTAATGGAGATGATTATTAATTTTATTAGGGGGCAATCAAGCCCCCTTTTTTATATTTAAAGGAGGAGTTATGAGAAATAATCCAGACGATTTAGCTAATCAAAAGCTAGAAAAAATAAAAGAGATATGTAAAATAAATATAACTATTGATTTATGGGATAGCCTAGATGTTCGTGAGGAGTTTCAAGCTATTATTGATTTGATTGATAAGGAAGATTAGTTTAGCTTGTAAGTTTAGTTTAGCTTGTAAGTTTAGTGAGAAAGGAAAGTTATGAATAAATTATTTAAATTATTATTTAAAAGAAAAAAGAAAAACAAAAGTTTAGTGTGGTTAAATATTTATAACTCACAAAATCGTGGTGTCATTGGTTGGTTAGCTAATGATCGAAAAACATTTGTCAAAGGTGAAGATACTTTTGAATACAAAGGAAAACTACAAAGGATAGTAAGGTGAGTATTGAAACAAATGACATGGCACATTCGTTATTAAATATATTTAGTGAATATCTTGATGATAGTACACTTGAAGAATTTTTTGATAATGATTGTGGGCTAACAGATAAAGGACAAGAATTACTTAAAGATATTAGAAATATATTAAATGAGGGGGCTATCTAGCCCTCTTTTTTTTGTTCAATCTCAGGGATTTCTGTAAAGTCAGCGTCTATTATATCGCCATACAGTTTGCGTATATCTTTAAGTCTTGCTTGAACTTGCTCAAGATTCATTGTGTCTATGGAGTTTAGTGTATGTATGTTTTGTGTGTGATTATAAAATCCTGCTGCTTGACCTCGATTCTTTTCTGCTTGGACTGAGGCTGACCAGGCTTTATCATCTTGTGCTGCACGGGAAAGCTCATCTAATCTTCTTACATGACGATCAAAAGTAACTTGAGTTTTGTGTTGCATTTCTTTTTTAAGTTCATCCAAATACCTTACAACCTCTGGATTTTTATGTACGTTTAGTAGCTCGGATGCAGTAGTTCTAGCTCTATCAATAGCATAACCTGCTCGCCTTGCCGCCTCTGTCGGTGTGATAGCACCATCTTCACGCACTAATTCATTAACAAACTTTATCTGTTTAACAGTTAATCTTTTATTCATACGATAAGTTTAGTGTACTTTCTCAAAAGTATATAGTTGTTTTAAAAGTAAAACACAAATAATTTTGTCGGTTACTTATTTAACAAGGCAGGTAACTGTAAGTTACTGTATAAGTAACCTATATTATTGTTATATTTCATAGAGTTAAGTGTTAAAGTTACTTGGTTACTTCAAAATAAAAGTTTTTATAAAAAATATTTAACTAAAAACTTTGAATACATCTTACTAATCTATAAAAAACTTCGGATCTTCTTGTACAGGTTTCATAATTTTGCGTAAAACAGCGTGACCTTCAGCTAAAATAGTAGCCCATTCTTCTTTTGTGTAGCTACGATCGTACTGTTGTTTCCAAAATTTTACTGAAATTGTGCCACATTTTAGACACTCTTGTATTTTCCGAACCGGACTGTTGGGCAATCTAATACTCATAGATCTCCTTTGTTTGTTCGTGCGTTATTTTAAGTTATTTTATGAGAAAAGTAAATAGAAAAGGGGCCGGAGGAATTGGCCCCTATCTTCAAGAACGAACCAAGCGGAGTATTTTATGTTTAAAAAGGTGGTTCGCCCTCAAACTTTATAACAGGTTCACTTGGAATAAATTTTGTAGTTTTTGAACCCTTCTGGATCAAGCGGTGGTCCCCAGTAGAAGTTGTCGAGGTCATTCGAAAGCCCACCACTCCACGCTTGGTGGTAGTGCTCACTTTCATCGAGTTCCCCTTGTGAGTGACAAACCGTACACTGTTTAATAAATTCCTCTGATTCAAACGATAACCGGAGATACCCATTACCTTTGCAATTGTGGCAAATAATCATAACGCCTCCTAAGTATACTATGTAATCGTTCCCAACGCAATCTTGTTGCCATTTGCTCCACAGTTCTGGGATCTCTGAGAGCAGACTTTGATGCCTTCTCATATTCTTTTACGAGCCTAGCTCTAAGAGTATTCTTCTTAGCCATGACTCCTCCTTTCTCATTTCCATGTACATCCACATACACATTTCTTTACTGTAATACTCATGCTCTCGTTCGCACTCTTTTACATACATCCTGAAGGGAGAATGAAGTACGAAGATCCAAACACAAATGATCACAGTCAAACAAATTAACCCAAGTTTAGCAAGTTGTAACATCTGATACAGTACCACCAATACATAGGTTTACCTTTGTGCTTACCTTCTTGCACACAAATCATTAAGTCTTGCACGTACTTACGTGAACAATTGTTACACATATTCATGCAGTTCCTTGCGGTTTAGTGATCGCAAGATATTGCTCATCAACATTATCGTTGCCAAGTTCCCACTGAATACGTGACCAAATGTGCAGCTCATCAGCTCCCCATTTTTTCATCCACTCTTCAGCAGACATACTCTCAGCATCCTCTTCCATTTCCATGAGCAGTGCTTTTACTTTACCCATTGTGTTCCTCCTTCAAATATTTTTCAGGAGTGAGATCTGTTTCGCCTTTTAGTTTTCTATCAAAGTACCGGTGTTCGTGCACCAAGTATTCTATCGTTCGACTAACCGACCGCATATCTCTTTCCGCTATCTCATGTAATTTTTTCCAAGTTTCAATTGAGATAGTCACTGATTTAAATTTACTTGTGTCCATAATTTCCTTTCTTTTAAGTTATAATATAAGCATATAACAGATTAAGTCAACCATTCTTTGAACTCTTCACCTAAAACTTTACTTGCGATGTTGATTTTATTACGAAGAGCCTTTACTATTCGCTCGTCCACTGTCTTTTCAGCAATCAGATCTATATAAGTGACATTACTTTTCTGCCCGATCCGGTGTGCGCGATCCTCGGATTGTATTCTTTTCTCCAAGTCATAGTTATTCGAATAATAAACCACTGTACTGGCCGCCGTGAGTGTCAGTCCATATCCTGCTGTCTGTTGATTACCAACAAAGTATCGAAGCGATGAGTCCTTGTCCTGAAATTTCTGAACAATACCTTGGCGCTCTTCATCAGGGGTATCACCGTAGTACGTAGCCACTGTTTCTTTGCCATACTTTTTAGAAATAGTATCATAGATAGTGCGAATGTCTTGACGATAGTTGGCCCAGATGATAACCTTCCCGTCCACTTCTTCCAAGATACTCATCAACTCAGTGATACGATTGTTTTTAAATACTTTAGTTTCTCCACTTTCCGTTACTAAATGACCGCAACTAATCTGATGAAGTCTTAACAACTGTGTCATTACTGTGCTAGCTGTTAACACACTACCATCTTCAAAAAATGTCAAAGCTATTTCTTTCATTTCTTTGTAAGCTTTATGTTGCTCTGGTGTGAGATCAACTTGACGTTTGGTATAAATCTTTTCAGGTAAATCCAAACAATCTTCTTTCAATACTCGGTATGAGTATGGGGTTAGTAAATGCGATAACTCATCTAAGTTTTTATACCCTACTACTTTATTGAATACATGTGTACCAACATTCGTTCTTACTTGAACAGTATACCTATTCTTAAAACTGTAGTAAGAGGCATGGCCCAAGATAGCAGGATCAAGAAACTCACACTGAGAAAACAAATCAATTGGATCTCTGGTAACAGGAGAGCCTGTCAAGATACGTCGGTACTTAGCAAGCGTACTTAACTTGAGGGCGTTCTTTGTTCTGATTGCTTTAGGATTTTTTATTGTGGTACTCTCATCAATAACAACTAAAGCTCTATGGCCATTAAGAAAGCGTTCCGCGAACCGTGCTCCCTTCGTCGTATGCAACGCCTCTATATTCATTAAGAAAATATCAAGCGTCAAGTCCTTTGGATCTTTAAGAATACTATCGAGTAATTCTTTTTCTAACTTATTAGGTGTAGGTGTCCAGGCTACAGTGAAGTCTTCAATGTGGTTGGGTAAGTGCGTCGGTATTTCCTGGCGCTGCCAGTTACGATACACTCCCTTTGGTGCAAGTATTAATGCACCATTTATCTTGCCGTGATCATACAGCATAGACATATTATCGATGAGCACTTTCGATTTACCAGTACCCATTTCCATGAAATAGGCATAGTTTTCTTTGTCCCATGACTTTTCCAAGGCAGTAATTTGATGTGCATAAGGCACAGTTTTAAACGGATAGTCCATAATTTCTCCTTAATCTTTCTAGATTAAACATATAACACTTGCATTTTAAAAATCAATACGTATATGTTAGATAAGAAAGCTATGACAGTATATGTAGTACAAGAAAAATCTGGAGTGGATATCACAGACGCTTTACGATTTGGTGAATTTGAAAATCTTCTACCTCGTAAAGATCAACTGATGATTAGTTCACAACCTGTAGTGCATGCACTGAAGAAAAAATTAAAAGACTTTTCTGATGACGATTACATATTGTGTCTTGGCGATCCATCTATTATTGCAACTGTTGCAGTTGTTGCAGCAAGTGTAAATCGTAATAGATTTAAAATGCTGAAGTGGGATAGACATTTAAAAAAATATTATCCTGTTGAGGTAGATACAAACTAATGGAGAAAGTAACATGTCATTATTTGAAGACTCAAAGAAAGCCATCCAAGAACTAGAAGGTTCTGGGGATGATAGACTAAAAGCTGTTGGTACTTTTTGTGATCAGTTAGAAACTGTTCGTAAAAAAATATCCGATAGAAAAGCAGAACTAAAAAGATTAGAAGAAGAGGAGTTCAAGTTAGAGAACGAATCAATCCCAACATTACTTGATGAGATAGGAATGAAAGCAGTCACGCTTAGTTCCGGATCTAAAGTAGAGATACAAGAAGTATACAAAGCACACATAAGTGAGGCCAACAAAGCAGAAGCATTTGCTTGGCTAAGAGATAACGGGTTTGACGATATTATTAAAAATGATATTGTCTGTAGTTTTGGAAGAGGTGAAGAAGATAACGCTACTGAATTGTATTCACGTTTACGTGATGAAGGACAAGCTCCTATTCAGAAGAGTGGTGTTCATGCCTCTACCCTAAAAGCATTTGTCAAGGAACAGATTCAAAAAGGATCGGATATTCCTCAAGACAAATTTGGTGTCTATGTAACCAACAAAGTGAAAATCACATAGTGAAACGAAAATATAAGGAGAAATAAAATGGCAAATAAAACTGCTGTAACTAAGGCAACCACCACTTCGGTGGCTCAGGTTGTTCCCTTCGAATCATTTCGAGGGATGGGGTTCGATAACATCGATGCCCAAGACTACGCTACTCCGAGATTAAAAGTCTTGATGGCTTTATCTCCAGAGGTAGCAGACGAGACTGTTGCAGGTGCAAAACCTGGAATGATCTACAACAATGTCACGGAAGAATTGTATAGTGGGGAAAAAGGTATCCTCGTTATGCCATGTGGCTTTGCAAGAGAATATGTAGAATGGAATAATATTGGTACTGGAAGTAATGCTCCTGTTAATGTGTATCCTGCTACATCAGATATCTTAACAAAGACTACTCGTGACGCACAAAACAAAGATAGATTAGAGAATGGCAATTACATTGAAACATGTGCCAATCACTTTGTCTTTGTTGTTAATGAAGGAGGACCGTCCGATAACGGTATGCTAGGCAGTCCTTGTGTTATCACTCTTAAATCAACAGGGTATAAACGAAGTAAGAAATTTAATTCTTTAATTCGTTCCGTGATCCCTAATGAGTGGCCAATGTTTTCTGGTTTATTCAGAGTAACAACGACCAAACAAAAGAATGATAAAGGCACTTGGCATACATTTGATTTCGGGTTCGAAAGATTACTCGATCAATCAAAAGAAAAGGACATTGCACTCTTCACAGAGGCTAGACGTTTCGCTGAAACGGTTAGTAAGGGAGAAGCGAAAGTTTCTCCTGAACGAGGAGAAGGCAATGCGACCGATACGGAGCAAGCTACTCCGTATTAGGGATGCTGGTGAGGGCGAATAACCTTCCGATAGTTCGCCCTCATCTAATTAACAACGAAAGATACTATGAGTGTAGAGAAATTTAAAGAAGTTTTTAAAGGTTTAGAAAGAGCACACGGGGTATATGTTCCGGGCGAATTAAAAGATAGTGGTAAACGTGGTGGTAAATCGTACATAAAAAAAGAACCAGTCACACCACAGCATTGGATAGATCACATAGAAGGTAAAGATCCTAGCCTTGGTATCGTTCCTATCATGGATGATTCTACGTGTAGATGGGGTTGTATAGATGTTGATACCTATCCATTAGATCATAAAAAATTAATTAGTAGTATAGAAAAATTAAAACTTCCTTTGATTGCATGTCGCTCAAAGAGCGGAGGTGCACATCTGTTTTTATTTATTGATGGTGTTGTATCTGCAAAACTAATGAGAACAAGATTAACAAGCTTTGCTTCTTTACTAGGTCATGCAGATTGTGAAATCTTTCCGAAACAAATTGAATTACAAGCAGACCGAGGAGACACAGGAAATTTTTTAAACCTTCCTTATCATGGAGGTGATGACTCCATGCGTTATGCTTTTGATAAAAAGGGAGAGTCATTATCACTAGAGGAGTTTCTTTCTTTTGTCGATGAGAGAAAAGTAACCGAAGATAAATTAAGAAACTTTAAAACTAAACAAGTAAAAAAAGTAGAAGAGTTAGAGGATGGGCCACCATGTCTACAAACTTTAATTAGTGTAGGTATTGATGAAGGTGGTAGAGATAATGTTTTGTATCAGTATGCAGTGTATGCAAAAAAGAAATGGCCTGAGAAATGGCAGGATAAAATATCTGAATTTAATTTTAAATATATGAAGCCGCCTCTTGGTCATGCGCAAGTAACAAAAACAATCAACCAACATGATAAAAAAGATTATCAATACAAATGTAAAGACCAACCAATGTGTTCAAGATGTGATGCACCACAATGTCGTTTAAGAAAACATGGTATAGGTGGGGAATATGAAAGTAAGTTTTCTGATTTACAGAAGTATGATTCAGATGAACCTGTTTGGTTTTTAAACTTTGAAGAGCAACGATTAGTTTTAAATACCGAAGAACTTTTTGATCAACGTAAGTTCAGAAAGAAATGTATGGATGCATTAACACAATTACCGAATGCACTCAGCCCTGCTGCGTGGACCGCAAAGATTCAAAGCTTACTCGAGAACGTAGAGATAATAGAAACTCCACCGGAGATAACAAAGTGGGGTCAGTTTGATTCTTATCTATATTCTTTTATTTATGATCAAGGTGTATCGGATAGAGAAGAAGAGATAGCAATTGAAATGCCATGGGAACATGAGAGTAAAATATATTTTCAACCTAAAACTTTAAAAGAATATTTAAACAAGAAAAGATTTTCTGCTCTTACTTCTACAGAAATGCATGCAAGAGTTATGCAAGATTTAGGAGGAGGATCACATAGAAAAAAAGTTAAAGGCATCACTTATTATTTATGGTATGTACCTTCTAAACAAATAGAACAAAAAGATTTACACGTACCGGACATGAAAAAGAAGGAGGCTTTCTAATGATAAACATTATCTTTGGCCCTCCTGGCACAGGCAAGACACATAAACTTTTAAGTATAGTAGAAGAAGGATTAGCTAAAGGAATAGATCCTGATCAAATAGGTTACTTTGCTTACACTCGTAAAGCTGCGAACGAAGCAATCACTCGTGCAGTAGAACGCTTTCCTCAGTACGATAAAAAAGATTTTAAATATTTTAGAACGTTACATAGTTTAGCTTATCTTGAATTAGGTTTAACTGATTCATCATTGATGGATGATAATGACTACAAAGAAGTATCTGATTTATTAAATGTAAAATTATCTAATCCAACAAACAAGTATGATAATTATGGAATGGGTTGGCAAGATGATAGGTTCGTTAACATCATTGACCTTGCAAGAATTAAAGATGTAAGTTTGGAGCATCAATTCTGTCAAAGAGAAACAGGACATTTGCCTGGAGGTTTTTTAAAACTACGTAAGATTGCTACAGGTTTAGAAAAATATAAACAACAAAATGGTTTCATGGATTTTACTGACATGATCATAGAGTTTAATAAAAGAAAACAATCACCAAAGTTTAAATTACTTATCATTGATGAGGCGCAAGATCTTAGCAGTGTTCAATGGAATATGGTAGATATATTAGCACAAAACTCGACACATACTTACATTGCAGGTGATGATGACCAAGCTATATTTGAATGGGCAGGCGCTGATCCTTGGCGATTTAAACAACAAAAAGGAAACAGAATAATTTTAGATCAATCGTTCCGTGTTCCGTTAGCCGTGCAACGTAGAGCAGATGCCGTGATTAATCGTATACATCCAGACAATCGTGTACAAAAACAATGGAAAGCAACGGACCGTGAAGGCTCGTTAAAGTTACGTGTTAATCCTTACGGTCATATAGATTTTTTAAAAGATGATTGGTTAATATTAGCACGAACAAATTATTTATTAGATAAGGTAGAAGAAGAATTAAAAACAAGAGGTATATTTTATCAACGACACAATTCTAAATCAGTCAGTGATCGTTTACTCTTAGCTATTAATACTTGGACACGTTTAACTAGAAATAAAACAGTTGCGTTCGAAGGTGTTAAAGCAATGTATCATTACATGAATGTAGATGTAGGAGTGAAGTATGGATCAAAGACAATGCCGCGAGCTAATCAAGATAAAGAATATACATACGAAGAATTAAAAAAAGATTATGGTTTACTTTTATCTCAAGAGTTAAGATGGGATGCGGCACTTGATAGAATACCACCAACTAAGTTAGCTTATCTATTGGCGGCGTTAAGGCGTAATCAAAATTTTAATCATGAGGCAAGAGTAAAACTTTCTACTATACATGGATCAAAAGGAGGAGAGGCAACCAATGTATTATTGTTTTCTGATTTATCTTTTAAAGTTGATGAAGAGTATAGAAGAAACAAAGATGTAGAGAGACGTGTGTTCTATGTGGGAATGACACGAGCAAAAAATGAATTGAATTTGGTTCGCTCTCAAACCGATAAAGAATTCACGGAAATGTTTTGGAGGACATAATGTTTACTATTGATACAGCATTGAAACAATTAGATGTTACAGAAAAACAAGTAAGAAAAATAAGAGCTGAACTACCCAAGCTAAACAGGGAAAAAGTAGATAAAGAATTGAAGTTATTATTGCTTGATTTACAACTTATGAGAAATGATTTAAGATCTATTAATAATAAGGAGAAAGTAAATGCAGAGTAAAGAATATCTATCAACAGCAACTACAATAGTTACTGGTCAACGACAAGAAGACTATGGAGATAAATCTCAGAATCATAAAAACATTGCAGAGCTTTGGTCCTCTTATTTAGATCATGAAGTTTCAGCGCACGATGTAGCTATATGCATGTTGCTTGTAAAGGTAGCACGAATAAAACATAAACGCACAAAAGATTGTTACGTAGACATGGCGGGATACGCAGCAATTGCGGGAGAAATAAACGATGACACAGATACCCCTCTTTCAACCACCGAGTGAGTGGACTCCTCCGGAAAGAATACCTGATTTATCAGATGCAAAAGCAATTGCTATTGATTTAGAAACAAGAGACATAGGATTAAACTCAGGGATTGGTCCAGGTTGGGCCGTTAGTAAAGGTTATGTTATTGGAATAGCTATAGCAGTAGAAGGTTGGTGTGGTTACTTCCCTATTCGTCACGAGGGTGGAGGTAACTTAGATGAGAAGATTGTTACACGACAATTGAAAAAAGTTTTAGAACTTCCATGCGATAAAATATTTCACAATGCTATTTATGATGTGGGTTGGCTACATCAAATGGGACTGAAAGTACATGGTCGTATTATTGATACAATGATAGCCGGTCCTATTGTTAATGAAAATAGTCCTTTAAAGTTTTCTTTAGATGAGTTAGGTAAGAAGTATGTAGGAGAGAAAAAATCTCAATCAGCTTTGTATGAAGCGGCAAAGAGTTGGGGTGTTAATGCTAAAACAGAAATGTGGAAGTTGCCTCCTATGTATGTAGGTCCCTATGCAGAACAAGATGCAGCACTAACATTAAAGTTATGGGATGTTTTAAAAAGGGAAATAATAAAACAAGATTTATTAGATATATTTAAATTAGAAACAGATTTGTTTCCTGTCTTATTTGAAATGAAGAAGAAGGGAGTAAGAGTAGATGTTGATCACGCAGAGAGAACAAAAAAGAATTTATTTACTACAGAAAAAAAGATACTTAAAAAAATCCATGATGCTACAAATGTCCACGTTGATGTTTGGACTCCGACATCTGTCGCTAAAGCGTTTGATGCAGCAGGAATATCTTATGAGAGAACTCCGAAGTCTGGTCAGCCTAAATTTGATAAAGACTTTCTTTCAAATCACGCTAGTCCTATTGCAAGACTCGTGGTTGAAGCTCGTGAGATTAATAAAGCGAGAACCACCTTTATTGATAGTATCCTCAAACACGAGAACGGAGGCAGGATTTTCGCAGAAATCAATCAAATGAGAAATGAACAGGGAGGCACAATCTCTGGAAGATTAAGTATGCAGAACCCTAACTTACAACAAATCCCTGCTCGTAATAAAGAGATAGGTCCTATGATTAGAAGATTATTTATTCCTGAAGAAGGACAGAAGTGGGGTTGTTTTGATTACTCTCAACAAGAACCAAGACTGCTAGTGCACTATGCATCTATTACAAACTTAGAAGGAGCTGATCATTTAGTAGAAGGATATAATTCAGGCAACATAGACTTTCATCAAACTGTTGCAGACATGGCAGGCATTGAACGTAAACAAGCGAAGACAATTAATTTAGGAATGATGTATGGCATGGGCAAAGCAAAGCTTGCTAATGAGTTAAGTCTTACTGAGTTTGAGGCAGAGGAATTGTTTTCTAAGTATCATACTAATGTTCCTTTTGTTAGGCAGTTAACAAAGAACGCTATGAAGAGAGCGGCAGACATAGGATTTATTAGAACTATTAAAGGACGTAAATGTCGTTTTGATTTATGGGAACCTTTAGAGTTTGGTGCTGGCTTTCCTTTACCAAAAGAAGAAGCAGAGCGTAAGTATGGCGGCTTTACTAGAATCAAAAGAGGGTGGACATACAAAGCATTAAACAGATTAATACAAGGTTCAGCCGCGGATCAAACTAAACAAGCTATGGTTACATTATATGAAGAAGGTTTCTTACCTTTAATTCAGGTACATGATGAATTAGATTTATCTTTTGAATCTCCTGAACAAGCAGAAAAAATAAAAGAAATTATGGAACACTGTATAGAATTAAAAGTTCCAAGTGTTATAGACTTAGAAGAAGGACCATCATGGGGGGAGGCAAAATAATATGGGCTATGCAAGAGAAAGACAAGAAAGATATGTTAAAAGTGAAAAAGGAAAAGAAGCGATAAATAGATCTAGAAAAAAAGAACAAGCAAAATTACGGTCAACATTAGAAGGAAGAATAATTTTACGATATCGCAGGATAAAATGTGAATGGGGTAAGACTGTGGCAGATTGGTGGTTTAAACAAGAGCCAACGTGTTTTGTTTGCGGGCCAGATGTTTTATATGAAAAAGCCCCTACTAGAAAAAAAGGTAGAAGTAATTTAACTGAGTTAGTTATTGACCATGATCACAAATATACACGGAAAGACTACAGAAATAATTTAAATTTACTTCCACGAGGATTACTTTGTCAACGTCATAACTTAGGAGCAGGTATGTTTAAAGAAAGAAGTATTGAACTAGAGAGGATGATAGAATACTTAAATAAGAATGATTAAAATATGGTTAATGCTTTCTATAGTATCTATCCCTGGTATGCCTACAGTAAAACACACTGCTGAATTATTTTTTGATCCATATAGATGTGAGGCAAGACGTATTATTGTAGAAAATAAATTAAATGATACAGCTTTTGAAAATAATATAGGACCTATATATGTTCAAACTTGGTGTTTAGAATCTTCAATGTTTGTTAAAAGTTCTACTTAATTGCTTCGTCTATTTTTTTATTAATTGAAATAACTTGTGCTTCAATGACCGAGAGCCGTGCATCGATACGCAACATATCTATATCTTTAATCTTTGATTCAAGAGCCGTGACCCGTGATGACATCATCCCGTTGGTAAAAGCAATGCCGCCGATAATACAACCGACCCATATCCAATCACGCATCGTTAACATTATGTGCTAAACCCTTTACTAAAATTAATACCGGCACTACCTGGACCAATACCAAACTGTAAGTTGCCTCCAAATAAAGGTTGATTATATTGTAATTGATTATCTTGAACATCAAAACCTTGATTATCTGTCAAAGCTTTATAAGCATTTGCAATACTTTGTGCATCAACATTATCAGGATTAAAGTTTAATAAGTCATTAAAGTTTAAAAGTGAATTAGCTTGTATTAAATTTGGATTGGTTATACCCAAAGATGCAAACTCTGAAGCCGGTAAACCACTAGCAGCAATTGCTTCTTCAGCCGTGCTAAATGTTCCATCGCTTGTGCTTGGACCAGATACGTCTGCTATACTTGGACCTTTTAAAGCGTCTAAATCTGCTTGATCCATACTACTCATCGTCGTCCCCATATCTGTTGGAGCTTTTTCTTTATTAAAGATACCACCTAGTCCTTGATTTACACTACTTAAAATATTTGGAAGTAAATTCATAATGCCCCCCGCACCACCTGATGCTAATCCTACAAGTGGTTTCATTATATTACCTACTGCAGCGCCACTAGAAAAAGGAAAAGCTTGCTGCATGGCTCCTGGATTATTACCATATAAAGTTTGCATAAAGGTAGCATACTCTGGACCTGTCATTCCTTCACGCAACTTACCTTTAGTTTCTTCGTTACTTAATCCTAAATTGTCTCCTGTAAACTCATTCGTGTTTAAGCTATAGCTTTGACCTGCTTGATTAGCTGCAGCTGAATCTGCTAGTAACTGCTCTCTTCTTTCCTCTGCATCAATAATACCAGATTGAAAAGCTTCGCCGCCTGTCATTCCACCAGGACCACCAGCTCCTTGATATACTGTGCCTACTGAACCTTCAGGTTCTTTATCTTTATTTCCACCGAAAATAGCGCCAAATGTGTCTGCAAAAAATCCCATATGTTTTTATATCCTATCCATATTACATTGCAAAGTCTGATTTTTTTTGTCCGAACGTAGACTCTACACCCAAAGCCTCGTATAGTCTATTACGAATTTGAGGAGTAGATCCTAAAATAGGAATAGATTTAATTAATTCTCTTAATAATTTTTCTTTTTCACCTTTTGTCATTAAGTCAGCTACCCCTTCTAGATAACTAACAAGTCTTGTAACAATAGGCCCCATCAATGCTTCGACTGGTCCTGAACCAAATTTCTCTGCACGAGCCGAGTCTAATAAGAACTGAACCGGACCTAAGAAACCTGTTCGCTCTAGTGCTCTAAATAATTTTTCCAATTCATCTTCATCTTCATATCGTGGATTTCCTTCAGGTCCGTATTGAACCCACTCTCTAAATTCATTTGCCAATGCTGCAGCCACCACCATCATAGCGCCTACTGCTGCATACTTAGCACCATTTTCCATGCCATTATAAAATCCTGATCTAAACATTTCATTATACCAACGTTTAAGAACTGTGTTTGAGAATGCTACTTGGAAACCTTTTAACTGTCCAAAGATAGCAAGATGTGGATCAGACATCCACATAGGTCTAGTTGTAGCACGTGGGTTCATAACAACTTCGTTAACATAACGAAGAGAACCTAATCGAATTGAGTCTTGATAAAAAGGATCTTGTTCATATGCTGCTTTATTATTTTTTCTTACAGCTTCACTACGTATAAAGTCTACAGCATCTTGTGGTTCAATTCCTAACTCTCGTAATTGTTCTTGATATCTTTTAAATCGACCAGTCTTTGGTAATTGACTTACTTCAGTTAAACCTTTTTGTTCCATACTTTTAGAAAGAAAACGAGCATGATTCATAATCATGTTTCTTCCTGCCGCTGCAGCAAGCAATCTATTCCATCTTGTAAACTGTGAAAGAAAATTTAAACGAAAGAATTGTTCTGTAAATCTATTTGTCTCTTGTCCTCCACCAAAAGCCGCTGTTAATCTTTCCGTTGTAGCGGCATCCATACCAATACCAATATCCATAACAGCATTATCATATTCATCACGAGGAAAACGAGGAAATGTATTTCGTATAATTCCTTTTACTCCACTAAATAAACTTTTTAAAATTACTTTAGGACCTGCACCACCACGAGATAAAACTAGAAAGGGTTCACTAAAAGAAGAGATTGTAGCAAATGGTAATGTTAAAATATATCCATATGTAATTAAGCCGGAGTTAAGTGCTCTACCTATTCTACTTTCAATAGGTTTATATTGCTTCTGCATAGCTCTACCTAAATCATAAAATCTTCTTGCTTCTACTGGGTTTAAATCTTCTCCTCGTTTACGTTGCACTTCTGCTCCACCTTGTTTTAAACGAGCTTCTAATATTTCATTATTCATTCCATGTATTTTTGCGTATTCTATACGTCTTACAACTGACTCACGGTATTTTCTTAACACATCAAAAACATTTGTATTAATAAAAGGGGCAAGCTTATCAAAAGAAACTCCTTTTAGTTTTCTTTCAAATTCTATGTTGCCTGCTTTTTTTGTTGGGTCCATCTTTTCTCCTACTGTTTGAGAAAGATTGGTAAGTCCATCATTACTAATAATAGCTTGAACAACTGCTTCTGGATCCTTAAATCCTTCATTAGCTAGCATAGTTTTAAACTGTTCTCTAAATGCTTTACTGCTTTGAAACTTTTTATAGTTCAACATAATAGGAAAATAGTTTTCAATAAAGCCTGGATCAAAACCTATAGGTCTTCCCTCAAATGCTGGACCGCCTCGTTCGTATTTTGCTTCTTTAGCGTAGTTATAAATATTTTGAAATGTTTCAGCATATGCTTCTCCTAATGCTCTTCCTTGCGCTGATCCTTGATAGCCCGCAGGATTATTAATATAAGCATACGCCTCTCGATTAACTTTAGGTGTTATTCTAGATGTAAAAGGCAAACGAAAAAACTTCGATGCTTTTTGTTCTGCTTTTCTAGTTAGTCTATCAAACTCTGCAATTTTTAAAGTAATAGCTTCATATAAACTTGAGCCTTGTACATCTGTCTTTGCACTAGGGTCATCATAATATTCAAAGTCTTGTATTAAACCTTTTAACGTAGGTGAGTACCGAGATAAGTCAGCTAGCATACCTATGGATTTTCCAAAAGTTTTATCTACAATCATACCTCCTATTTCTTTAGCGCCTTTTTTTAATTTAAAAGCTCTACTCGTATCTATTAGTTCAGTTTGCGGAATTGCATTACCTGGCATGTAATAACGCACAAACTCAGGACCTTTACCATAATAGTTAGCTGCAAAAGGTTGACCACCTTTCGCATAAATTTCTTTCATTGTTTTATGTAGAGGCTTGTCTACAATGTGTTCCATTTCTGCTGTTCGTAACTTTTCAAAATCTTTTCTGTTGTTGATTCCATTTGGAAATACTTCTTTATATCTTTCCAAGATAAGTCTTTCTTCTTCTGGTTTAACTTCTTTTTGAAATGTTTCAAAGTCAGGATACTTTACTACAGTGCCTTCATCTAAATCATTAATCTTTAATCTTTCATCAACTGTTTCATTACCAATAATATTACCCGTGATCCGTGCTCCAGTACCAATGGCACCTCCACCGATAGCTCCTTGAACAAAAGCATTAAGCAAACGACTTTCGTATTCTTCCTGATTCATTTTCTGACCAGTTACTTTTTCAGCATCCTTAATAAATAAACGTTCTTGCGCTGCCTCTGTAGGTGCTTCTACAACAGCCGCTGTTCCACCAGCTACAACCACGCCAGGTACAGCTGCAACTACTTTTTTCGCTATATCCCTACTTACACCAAACACTTCTTCTATTTCTTTTGGCCCAGCAATTTTACCTCCACCAAGTCTAAATGCTTTTACAATAGGAATAATAGTTAAAGCATCTAATGATCCTGCTTTTAATCCTGTAAACAAAGCTTGCATAGGATCAGGTGTAGAAGTTGTTCCTGCCATGTCTTTTTGTTCTGATGCTGCTTCTCCTGTACTTAAAAAAGAAGAAGGAAGATAAGCACCTAATGCGCTCACTGCTAATCTACCACCTTTAATTGCCGTAAGAGCTACTCTTACTTGTGGTATCATACTAAGTGCAACATTTAATGCTGCTGCTCCTGATATCATAGGAATAAAAGAAGGAAGTGCTTCACCGATAGAGTTAGAAACAAACGAAGAAAGATTTCCTAGATTAACATCTTCTACTCGTGGTACAATAGGTGCACCTACTTGCGCTGCTTCTAATTTATTTTTTGCTGAGACTCCTGCGCCATATGTTTCTAGTCCTTCTGATCCTAGTAGTTCACCAGCCACTTGAATAGCATCACCTGTCAAGGCTTGCATATTATTAAATCCTCTTTTTAATCCTTTAAAAAATTCTGACCCACCACTCTCTGGAACAATAACAGCTTCACCTAAAGCAAAAGATTGATCATCTTCAACGCCGTCAAGACCAACTAAAACATTA
>Ga0209232_1000587_pt1 | contig 21891 bp, 38 predicted proteins | sample ETNvirenome_2_60_FD_184066 | JGI IMG/M metagenome (GOLD analysis project Ga0209232, IMG submission 184066) | Marine viral communities from the Pacific Ocean - ETNP_2_60 (SPAdes) (version 2) | ecosystem: Environmental > Aquatic > Marine > Oceanic | place: Pacific Ocean | collected 2013-06-22
TGGGTTTGCTTCTAATACAGAAGCTTTAACTATTAGGGATAATGGCAATGTTGACATAGGTGGAGCAAGTCATACAGCTAGAAGGTTTTCTGTTAAATCAAATGCATCAGATAACAGTGTTAATGCAGTAGAAGTAATTAATTCAAGTAATGATACAATTTTTAGAGTTTTATCTGATGGAATAGTCACTACACCAAAACAGCCTATATTTCATGCTTATTTAGCTAATGATCAAGCTGATGTACAAATAGGTGGTTGGAGAACTATAAATTTTGACTCTCTTGACTTTGCTTGTTCACATTATAATACAACGAATAAAGAATTCACGACACCAGTCGCAGGGAAATACCAATTTAATTATGCCCTTAGATTAGATAATGTTGATATGCATCATGGTTTTATACAAATAAGGGTATTAATAGGAGGTTCAACAAATCGTTATCAAAATATAATTACTCCTACAGCCGCTTTTTCAGCTGATGCTACTTATTGGACATTGGCTAATTCATTTCTTTTAAATTTAGGTGCATCAACATCAGTTCAAATGCAAATTTATTGTCATGTTGGGGATAGTGTAACAGATATTGTTGGTACAATAAGTCAAACTGCTTGGTCAGGATTTTTAATAGGATAAAAACATGAAAATAGAATTAACAATTAATGAAACAGACATTAAAGTTTTAGGGTATAATCTTTACGATATAAAACTATGGTGTGAAAAAGCAATAGAAGGACAAATCAATTTTTGTTGGAATGAGATGCGGTCACAATGGACAACAAAACTGATGAATGATGAGTCCTTTACAGATCCAATTCCCAGCAACAAAACTGATTTTGTAAATCTTATTACTGCACGTTCTGATTATAAGACTGCACAACAGCGTAACGAAGAAGCAGAATCTCAACAACCAGTAACAAAGGAATCCAGTGAGTAGGGCTAGAGATATGGCGAACCTTGGCACACAAGCTGGGTCAGGGTTTGATGCTTCAGACTTAACTACTGGTACTTTAGGTAACACAGTTCAGGATAACATTACTAGGTTGGGTACTGTTACTACTGGTACTATAAATAATACTATTGGGAGTAGTGCGGTTTTACCCGCTGGAAATATTTTGCAAGTAGTGGAAGCTCATATAGCGGATGTTGCTACATTAGCTACTGGTATGCATGATATTGTTTCTAAAACATTTACAACTAAAAAAGCAAATTCTAAATTTATTTTATTTGGGCATACTGGTGGTGGTTATTCAGGTACAGGTACTTGTAACTTTTTGATGTTTTTTAAAAGAACAGCAGGTGGGTCAGATACTAATATTGGGTATTTTTCAGATTCGAATCGTGAAGGAGGTGTTAGTGCTGGACAGGTAGGTAGTACAAAAGGTGTAGAAGAACCTACGTGTATTGCTGGTATGTATTTAGATGATCCATCATTAGCTAAAGATACTTCTTTACAGTATCACCTTAGAATAAGTGTTCGTGATGGTACTTTAACTAAGCATAGAGTTGGAAGTTCTTCGGATTCTATTTGGGCGCATAGATTTCATTCAAGAATTTTTATTTGGGAGTTAGCAGTATGACAGAAAAGGCGCTTCTCAATTATTTAGAAAAACATCAAAACGGAAAATGGAAAAGCTTTGATACCACTATAGACTCTATAGAGTGGTGGGATGGGGTTAAACCACCTGAAATAAATATTATTGAGGAAGGTGTTAAAGTAGAGCAAAAAATACTTGATGATACCCAATATCAACGTGACCGCTTGTTAGAATACCCTTCAATCCAAGAATTAGTAGTCGCATTGTACGATGAGTCAGACAAGGCATCGATCATAGAAAGACGTAATGCAGTCAAAGCAAAATATCCTAAACCTGAGTAAACATGGCAACAACTAAAGCGACTTTATTAGGACACAGATCAGCCACTAGCTTTGCAGATTTAACGCTATCGGGTGATCTTACTGTTAATGGTACTACGACTACTTTAGACACCGCAGTACAGAATGTAGACAAGTTAGAAATTGGTGCTAGTAGTACAGATTATGGTGCTAAGATTAATCAAGCCAGTACGGGTAATATCTTACAGTTACAAGATAATGGTACTGATGTGATGGTGGTAGAAGATGGAGGAAATGTTACAGTCAATAAAGCTGGCAGTGCTACAGATTCAGTAATGCGAGTTTCCAATGCCTTGGAAAGCTCATCAGGCATAAACTCGCACGGCTTCAGTGCAACATTTTTAAACACATTAAATAATGCAAATGCTCACGGTGTAGCAATTGGGAGTAAACATGCCGATAGTAATTCCCTGATTGTTGGTCAGCATGACACTACCTTTGACCATTTTGTTGTAAAGGGCGATGGGAAAGTTGGGATTGGCGATACAAGCCCATCGTATAAATTGACTGTCGATGCAGGAACTGTTCAGGACACCGCTTGTAAGATCATTCAGTATGGAGGATATGCAGGTTTTATTGTAGAAGGAGATGCTACAAATACTGGAACAGCAATAATTAGAATTGCTGGAACAGGCACAGGGGATTCAACATTACAATTCACTGCTGGTGGATCTAATCGTTGGAATGTTTCGGTTGATAATTCAGAAGCAAATGATCCTCTTAAATTTTATGATTATGCGTCTAGTTCAACTGTGATGACACTGGCTAATGGAAAAGTTGGGATTGGTGCACCCTCTGATGGCAATAAACTTGAGGTACATGGGATTGGCAACGAAAGTGCTTGGATAACATTAAATTGTGGTGCTGCTAATTATAATTCAGGATTATTACTTAAAGAAGGAGGGGGCGTTAAGTGGTTTTTTTATAATGATGGTGGTAGTGATAATATCCGAATATCTGATAGTGCAGATAATGATGGTGTAAAAATGGCTCAAAATGCCAATGGTTGGACTGCTATTACTTCTGATGAACGCATGAAAAAAGATTGGGTTAATTTTGAGGACGCATTAACTAAAATTAACACGCTTACAAAAATTGGTGAGTATAGAAGAATTGACCCTGTTACTGGTGAGTATTTATATGAAGATGCAAATATAAATTGTAGAGGCTTATCTGCTCAAGAGGTTAAAAAGATTATACCTAAAGCTGTCAATAAATCTCGCAGAAATTTTGAATTTCATCCAGAAGATGACACAGAATATTATTCCCTTAACTACCAAGACGTTTTTGTTTTAGGGCTTAAAGCAATCCAAGAACTTTCAGCAAAAGTAACCGCACTAGAAAATGCAATTAACTAAAGAACAAGTAGATACCCAAATCGCAAAACTACAGCAAGAAATTCCACAAATGCAAAACCAACTACAGCAGTTAATTGGCTATAGACAGGCATTAGTTGAGATGGAAGAAAACAATGAAGAACCAACGGAAGAATGAGTGGACATCATCCTAATCCAGCGGATCAATATTATAACTATCCAACACAAGCAACAGAAGTTATGCCAGAAGTAAGCACATTATATCAGATGGTTATGGACTTAGGCATACCTGCCTGTGTCATCATAGCCGCATTTTGGTTCATTAGATACCAAAGTGAACTAGCGAAAAAAGAACGAGAGGAGTTCTGGAAGAAAGATGAAGAACACGATAGTAGACTCTTGGATATGATCGAGAGATCCTCGGATGCTATTCTTCAGATCAAGCTGGCATTGGAAGCCAATACACAAGCAATCAAAGAAATTACAAGTAGAAAGTAATGGAAACAGTAACAGAAAAAACAACTGTAAAGAACGGTGGGAAACAGAAAGATGACCCACATATACAGCTTATGAAACTTAGATTTTGGGCAAGGTTTCTTATATCATTACTTGCCTTTGGTCTATTCGGATGGTTAGTATTTACTATGGTAAACAAGCCTGACGAACTAGCTCAGTCTAGTAAAGACCTTATTAACTTGGCCTTCGGTGCATTCCTACCCATCATAGGTATGTTGGGAAAACATTGGTTTGAGGTAGCACACGATGAGCCTGAACATAACCCAGAACCCACTAAACCAAAAGAAGAAGATGATACCAGCATTACTCCTTAATGTAATTCAATCGTTAGTCGTAGACCAAGCACAATCATTAGCTAAAGAACACGTAGCTAAAGTTATGGAAGATAACCTTAGTGAAGACCAAATGAAAATGATAGATGCTGTAGTAGATGAAATGCCAGAGAATAGTTTTAAGTCTGTTAAAGATTTCTTAGGATAATGAGTTTTACAGACGGAGATTGGCGAGACTACAAAATAAAAGAGAAAGAAGTAGAGGACAAAGAGTATCCTATATGTCCTGACTGTTTAGCGTATCCCTGTTCATGTGATGATAATATATGAAACTAAATAAAGAAGATACTCAAAGATTAAAAGATCATCATTATTTCTTTAAAAAGCATAAAGAACTTAAAAGAGATATGATCACAAATCTTCCTTTTAGAACAGGAGGAAAACGTAGAGCAGAAAAGAAAAGAAAGTTTTTAAAGGAGGGTTTAAAGATTCCTACTAAAAAATATCGTGGAGGAGCAAAAAGACCTATTAAATCAATTGATAATATTAAACCTCAACCAGAATTAAACTACGAAAAACCAGGAGGAGGGTTACGTAAAATGCCTAAAATACAGGTAAATAAAAAAAGATTTAAAGTATACGCCAGTAAAAAATTAGCATGAAACTAAGTAAAAACTTTAGTCTTAAAGAGTTGACTAAAAGTCAAACTGCTATGCGACATGGGATTGATAACAATCCTAACAAAGAGCAGATGATTAACCTTGTTGTCTTAACAAACTGTGTACTACAACCCATCCGTGATGAACATGGTAGAGTCGATATTAATTCTGGGCTACGTGTACTTGAGTTAAATCGAAAGATAGGAAGTAGCGATAACTCACAGCACGTTCTAGGTATGGCCGCAGATATCGAATGTCCTGCTGTAGATAACTTTGAGTTAGCCAAATGGATTAACAACAACTTGGACTTTGACCAATTAATTCTTGAGTTCTATACTGCTGGTGAACCTACCAGTGGTTGGGTTCATGTATCGTATAATCGTGATGGTAGCAACAGGAAAAAAGCAATGACTGCTGTAAAGAATAACGGAAAGACTGTATATCAAGAAGGTCTACATGGCTAAAAAGAAGATACGTTTATTTACCTCTATGGGTAAAAAGGATTCTATAGGATCACCAAAAGGTATTCAAAAACGAATAGATGCTATGGGAAACCAAGCACCGTCTATGGCTGACCTAAGTATTCCCATTAACATAAGTGCTAAACGTATTGCTCAAAGTGTCAAGACTAAAAAACAACTCAAAGGTTCTAAAAAAGAGTTAGCACAGTCGGCCCGTAAAATACTAGGTTCAGTGAACAAAGGTAAACAGCTTATTGCCAATGCAAGAAAGTCTGTTAAGATTCCTGTCAAGAACATGAAGAAGTCTATGGCTTTGGAGAAACCTAAAGTCAAGGTACGATCTATGTTTGGTAAAGGATTTGGAGGTTTAGGAGCACTTCTTGGTATTAAAGATACTATGAGTGTCATAAAACAAACCTTTAATGAAGCTACAGAACACGGTAAAAAACGAGGTAGAAGGCACGGTCAACGCATGATGGGTCAGTATCTTAAAAAGAAATACTATAAAAAATAACATGGCATCTCCACACGAAACACTGTCTACATTACACACGGCTGTAGCTCAAGAACTTCTTGATCGTATACAGAGTGGTGAAGCTAAACCTGCGGATCTCGCAGTTGCTGTTAAGTTTCTTAAAGATAATAATATTGAAGCGTTACCTGTAGATAATACTCCACTTAAAAGTTTGATTGACTCTATACCATTTCCTACAGATGAAACGAGAATCTCTTAAACAACGTGAACAAAGAATTAGTTATCAACAATCAATGGGCATGAGAGAACGTAATATGGTTGACGATATATGCGAAGAGTGTAACCAAGATCCTTGTGTCTGTAAAGATAGAAAGTTAATAGAAATACGAGGAGGGATGTGAGTACCGCAACCAAGACAAAACCCAAGTTATGGGAGTCGGCTAAAGCAGAAGCTAAAAGACGTATGGGTGGCAAACACTCAGCAAGAGCAATGCAACTTGCAGTCAAAATCTACAAACAAAGAGGAGGTGGATACTCTGGTGGCAAGAAGAAGTCTAATAAACTTTCTCAGTGGTCAAAACAAAAATGGAGAACAAAGTCTGGTAAGCCTAGCAAGAAAACAGGTGAAAGATATCTTCCAGAGAAAGTAATAAAGAATATGTCTTCTTCAGAGTACGCACGAACTACAGCGGCTAAACGAAAGGGAGGAGGTACAGGTAAGAACGTACCACAACCAAAAGGTGCACGTAAGAAACTGTCACGCTACATCAAAGGGTATCGTAGTAGACTCAAGATAAAGAAAAAGTCATGAGTAAAAACGTATCTCTTAAAATAGGAAAACACCGAAGTAGAAAAGGTGGTCTTACTCGTGCAGGTGTTAGAAAGTATAATCGTGCTACAGGTTCTAACATTAAAATGGCAGTAACAGAAAAGAATCCAAAGGGCAAGCGTAAAGCACGTAGGAAGTCTTTCTGTAGTCGTATGTGTGGTATGAAACGTAGGTTGACCTCTGCAAAAACTGCAAGAGATCCAGATTCAAGAATTAACAAAGCATTACGCAAGTGGAACTGCAAGTGTTAATATGAAAACATGGTTAAGTAAACTCATCAAAGAAGTAGATCTTACTCCTGATGATATCAAAAAGTTAAAACAAGTACAACCTAAAATTACAGGTAGAGCACTACAGAATCGTGTGTTGACTGTATTAAAACCTAAAGATTCTAGTATTGATCTCAAAAAAGTGCAACGTATTATGAGTAAGCACACTAAAAGTAAACCTGTACGACATGGGTTGGGAATAAAGTCAAAACAATGATAAAACATATAATAATTCATACAGCCCTCATCATAGCCCTGTTCTTACCCTCTACTACGTTGGGTATTAAAACAAAGGGTTCTTTCACTACACAGCAGATTAGACTGCTCTGGATGGGATGTTTTCAGGGGGCCAACCTTAAAAGTCCACAAACCCAGGAAGTCAATGGTATGGTGTGTGACTGTATACTAGATAAAACTAGAGAACTATATACTTATCAAGATATAGTAAAGAAGTCAGGTAAGCCTATGCAAGATGAATATAGTAGGTTAGCTGATGTCTGTGTTGATGAACTTGGGTTAATACCTAAGTCAAGAATAAATATATAGTTATTCATACAACGGACGGAGAGACAATATTATGAATGTACCTGAGTTATCAGACTTCCGTAACTTTCTTTTTGTCGTATGGCGGCATTTAAACCTTCCAGAGCCTACTCCAATACAATATGATATAGCTGAATACCTACAGTCAGATATTAAACGTAGTGTAATCGAGGCGTTTCGTGGTGTTGGTAAAAGTTATATTACAAGTGCTTATTGTTGCCACACACTGTTGTTGGACCCACAGAAGAAGATACTGGTGGTCAGTGCCAGTAAGATCCGTGCTGATGATTTCTCCACATTCACGCAACGGTTGATAAACGAAATGCCCCTTCTTGCCCATCTCCGTCCACGGGAGGGTCAACGTATGTCAAAAATTTCTTTTGATGTGGGTCCAGCTAAAGCATCTCATAGTCCCTCTGTAAAGTCTGTAGGTATTACAGGTCAGTTGGCTGGTAGTCGTGCAGACCTTGTAGTGGCAGACGATATAGAGATTCCTAACAACTCTGCAACTCAAACTATGAGAGATAAGATCTCTGAAGCAGTAAAGGAATTTGATGCTATACTAAAACCAGAGGGACGGGTATTGTACTTAGGTACACCTCAAACTGAAATGAGTCTATACGAGATCTTACCTGAAAGGGGATACCAAGTTCGTATATGGCCTTCACGTTATCCTACCGAAAAGCAACGAGAGAAGTATTTCAATCGTCTTGCCCCAACTATAGCGGATACTCTTGATCGTAATCCCTCTTGTGTCAATGAACCTACGGACCCAAAACGATTCAATGAAGACGACCTGACAGAAAGAGAACTGTCATACGGAAGATCAGGATTTAGCCTACAGTTCATGTTGGACACATCCTTGAGTGATGCAGACAGATATCCGCTTAAACTTTCCGATTTGATTATAATGGACCTGGACACAGACAAAGCTCCAGAAAAACCTATATGGACCAAGAGTACAGAGAAACGAATTACAGATCTACCTAATGTTGGTCTACCAGGAGATCACTTTCATGAACCACTAGAAGTTGTTGGTGATTGGATAGACTACACTGGTAGTGTTATGACAATAGATCCTGCTGGTAGAGGACAAGATGAGACTGCCTTTGCTATAGTTAAGATGCTCAATGGTAATCTTTATGTCTTAGACTGTGGTGGACTCCAAGGAGGATACGACAAGAACGTACTCATGTCACTTGCAGTACTTGCTAAGAAACACAAAGTAAACCTTATCAGAGTAGAAAGTAACTTTGGTGATGGTATGTTTAGTGAACTATTTAAACCATACCTTACTAAAATATATCCTGTTACTATAGAAGAAGAAAGATCTAATACTCAGAAAGAACTAAGAATGGTTAGTTCCTTAGAACCTGTAATGAACCAACATAGACTTATAGTAAACAAGGGTATCATATCTAATGACTATAAGTCAATACAAAAGTATCCTGTAGAAAAAGGTACAAGGTATATGTTATTCTATCAGATGTCTCGTCTTACCAAAGACAGAGGTGCGTTAGCCCATGATGATAGACTAGATGCTTTGTCTATGGCAGTACAATACTGGACAGATCAAATGGCAGTAGATGTAGATAAGAAGATAGTAGAACGTAAGGATGACCTTTTGTTTAAAGAGTTAGACCATATGGCTAATTATGTTATAGGAAAAGAACGATTCAAGACTCATAGTAATACTTGGACCAATATTTGGTAAAAAAATGTTAGACCTATAGCGATGACTACAACCAAAGGTTACCCCATGACCGGCCTAGCCTGTAAACTAAAAGTTTACAAAGGGTAGGGGGTGGGACTATTAGTTAATCATATGTCTTATATAAGACACACCAAGTTAAGTCTTGTATAAGACATAAGATATTCTTTATTCATTTATAATATATCTGTTTTTTTTCTTTTTACTTTATCCAACTAAAAGTTTTTTCTTTAATGATATCAGTAGTTTACTTGTAAGTCACTGATATCATTGATAATCTTTTATTTGATTGGGTCTTTGATCTGTGAAATAATGATATCTAACAAGTTAAACAAATGATTTACTCATTCTTAACTTTAAGTTTGACATTAACATTTTAATCTTATAATTTATTCATTAAGATATTCAATTGATTCAGCTATCGGAAAGATCAGAGATCAATTAAAATATATCTTGACAATATAAATTAAATTAGATTATAATAATACTAAGTTAAACATAAAGTATCTTGAATTGATCTTGAGTTTAACTTTTGGTTAGTTCTTTGATAAACTAAATATTATATACTAATAAGTTATATAATAGTATAGATACTAAGGTGATCTTATGAAACATAAAGTAAAACCTTTGGATCTACCAAGAGAATTACGGACCAAGATTTCTGGGGTCTACAATCTCGGAAGATTGGGATCTGAAATTCGTAATGCCAAGCTCTTCAATTCGTCTACACGTAGTAGACAACATAAGAATTTGGTAGGTGGACAAGAGGAAACAAAAAAGATCATAAAGGCTCATAGGCCAGATTCAAAAGGTCTTGACCCTTTTATGAAAAGCTATTAGAGTATGGTACTACAAGCTCATCACTGGTGGGCTTGTGGATACTATGCAATAATGCTAGTATCGTTTAGTTCTTTGATAATCTAATCTGGAGTATGATATGTATATTCATGCATTGAAAGCGTTACGTGGTCAAGAGATCTCATTCTCAACTCTTGAAACTCTCAAGGTCGGACAATGGGTCTTCCTTGGCAACAACGGTAAAGCTCAGTACAAAGCCGTGTACTGTGGTAGAATCAATCGTACTGGTGAGCATATTATGTGTGAGCATAGGGGTGAACGTCCTGTCCAGTTCGGAAAGCTTGTACGTGTCCACAAGGAATACGTAGAAGAGATGAACGGACCTGGAGCTAAGATGCCCAACTTGCTTGACCATATGCTGACCATTACTGAAAACCACAGGATTGCCGCATGATCAACGTCAAAGCTACTCAACGTAGACTTAGGGCTACTGTCCGTAATATGCAACAACTTGCAATTTACAAGGCAGTAGACTTTGAAAGATTAGACAGTCGATTAATTCCAGTAGTAAAGGATAAGATCGATAAGTGTGAGGCTACAATAGCCAACACGAAAGTAAAACTTAGAGGTGACAAGATGCAAGACCTATACGTTCATAACGTATCTGTCCCTCAATACGATATGAGTTGACACTTTAGGTAGACTATGGCAACATGGTCTACCATGAGTATCAACTAACACGACAGAAACCTTGAAGGTCAGCCCGTGTTATGGGATACTATTAGTCGTTCTTTGATAACCTAATAGACGGAGTTGGATATGTTCCAAACACATAATCCATACTGTCGAGAGTTCGCTCAGTTTAGTCCAGAGAACATGGAGCAGACCTTTGCATTCATTCAGGCCAGCATCCGTGAACGTACTGACAAGCTGTGGAACATGATGACACTATGGAGACAGTTGGGATTGGACTACGACAGGCTACAGTGGGGCAACAAGGGTGATGCCATGCGTTTCATTGATGCCAATCGTAGTGAGATCTACAAGGACGTTATGAAGGCTATCCGTTCACGCAAGATGGTCACACACAAGATCATTGATATCGTGACCGAGATACCAGGATTCGGTGTACCGAAAGCTGGATTTGCTAGTCAACTCATACATGGTAGCGGTGGATGCCTAGATGTCCACAATCTACGTATGTATAATATTACAGACAACTTCAATGTCAATGGTGTCAGCCCTGCTCTCAAGGCTAAACGCATTGACAATTACGTTCGTATCTGTAAGAATTTAGGTGGTGCTAAAAAACTATGGGATACTTGGTGTACGTTTGTTGCCAACAAGTATCCTCAACATTTCGCTAGTCCAGAGGTAGTGAGTCAACTACACGTTGATTGTCTACACTGGCCCATAGTATTGCAGGAGAACAATGACCATACGTGAAGACATGGTGCGTAGGAGAGTAAGACGAGAGTTTCTACTCTTGAAACGTAGAAAGAAAGAGCAACAAAAAAATGAAACCAATTGATCCACGTTCAATGAACATGGACAACATCACACAGGATGATATCGATCACGCTCATGACAAGACCAATGATATACTGATAAAGTTCTTTGGTCTAGTCCACGAGTTAATCAACGACAAGGATGAGACTCTCAGCCCAGAGTTGAAGTATGCTCACCTACTGATCATCCATAAGGCTTGTGGTGAAGCCATGACTAGTGTAGCAACAGAGCTTGAGATGAAGTCTCACGGAAAGGTCTATAATTGACTAGAGAAAACCGATACCATCTGTACTTTGGAATTATAGTATTGACAATACTACTGTCCACAAGTATAATGGTTTTAAAACTAAGGGATCTCATGTGGCAGACTAGAGTTATCCACAGTAAGATCGATACTATATCTATGATGAACGAAATCATTCTACTGGAGAACGATGGGCATCCTAAACAGAGGGTCACAGTTACATCGAGACAGAACCAAGTACCACAGACCCAGTAGCCAGAGAGAACTGGCTCAGATACACAGAGAGAACTATAGGCTACTACCACACCACAACTACTTGGTGGGTGTGAGTATACGTCTACAGCATGACCATTCGGTGGATCTCATATCGGTCCACTACAATCGTAAACTATTAGATGGAATAGTAAGAGATGTTATCACCAAGAGAACAACAAGGTCTGTTCACACTTCTTGATCTGTCCCTGCGACAGACCATCGAAGGACTACAGGCTACACTCAAAACCATAGAGCAGTACAAGCGTGGTGAAGTACGGCTACCTGACAAAGAGGAAAGACTTGTAGCAACCGCAGAGAATATGTACCACCAATGATGGGCATAGTAGCTTTAGTATTGCAGTTGTTGGTACTAGGTGTCACACTCTGCGTGATCGTGATGTTCTCTCTCAGTTTGAGAAAACCACGTATCATGCACAACCAGTGTCATACTGACAACATGAAAATAGATGATCTACATGGGCATACTGAGCCTCATGTATAGACACGGGTGAGTATCCAAATGTAAAAGGAACCTGACTGTAAATCAGGCGTGTGCACACATTTGTAGGTTAAAATCCTACCTCACCCACCAGAACTGACTTAAAACAATCATTACTTGTTGTTGTTATTTTTGATTTCTAGGAACTGGTAGTGACCAAAGGTTGAAGGCCCGAAGTCAGGGTTTGTTGCATCCCAAGTATGGTGGGGTGTACCAGACTTAATCAAAAATCCATACAAACCGAGGACAGATAGTGTCGCATGATCGACTGTCTGTCCTCACCACAACGGAGAACAATGTCAGTAAAAGCCGAAGGTAAAATGTTAGTTATGTTAGGAAACATATCAGAAGGTTTCATCGCAGTTGGTCCCTTTGAAGATTGTGAACAAGGGTTTCTCTTTGCAGATACTCAGTGTGAGACTGACGAGTACTCTTACCTCACAGTCTATTCACCTGAAGATTTTGTACCTAACAAGTGGGGAGATCTTATCCTAGAAAGGACTGAAGATGCTACTGAATAACGTGACCATCATACTCTGGGACTTTACCAGAGAGTCAGCAGGAGAAGAGGTAGCAAAGCTACGCTTTAAATACATTGACAACGATACACTAGAGAATATAATCAGTACGTGGCTTGAAGAGTCAGATGCTCTGTATGACCCTGACATGATCAAGTGTGAAGTAACATACAACTACTTACCAATACACGCAAAAGCGAGTTGATGAATCTACTGGAAGAACAGATAAAACTAGAGCAAGAGTCCATTGACTACGGAGTTGACCACTATCGTAGTCAGGTTCAAGAAGCAAAGAATACTCAGCGTGAGTCCACCACGTTGCACGGTATCACACTGATGAAACACAGTGTGGACAAGGTGGCATACAAGATCGCTGAGTTCCTTGAAGAGTCTCTTGTCGAGGGTAAAGGAGGAAGACACGCAACGTCAGCAGTGAAGCTGAATGAGATAGATCCAGAAGTCAGTGCCTACATCTCTTTGAAGTGCATGGTAGACGGTATCTCCACGAGGACATCCCTCACCAAAGGATCGGTGATGATCGGTGGAGCACTGGAAGATTACTTGAAGTTCTCCATCTGGGAATCAGGAGAACGCAGGATCTTCAACCGTGTACTCAAAGATATCAAGGCACGGACTTCTAACAGACAGTTCCAAAGGTACAACGTCATCCGTAAGATGAACAACGTACAGAACATTCCGCATACTATGTGGGATAGTGCAGAAAAACTACGAGTCGGTACTAAACTGATAGACATCGTAATACAAACCACTGGTCTATTCAAGGTACAGACTTTTCAAACCTCACGTAGGTCACGAGAGTCTGTCATCCTACCAACACAAGAAACCTTGAAGTGGATCGAGGAAGTCAATAAACGTGGTGAAGTACTACATCCGAGGTATTACCCTTGCGTGATACCACCATCTGATTGGTCAGGTCCAAGAGCAGGAGGATATCACACTGACAAGCTCAACCAGATACCAATGGTCAAGACTCTCAACAGAGAATACCTTGATCAATTGGACACAATGGCTATGCCAAAAGAGTACCGATGTATCAATGCACTACAGCGTACCAAATGGCAAGTCAATAAAGATGTACTCAAGGTCATGAAACAGGTGTGGGAGTCAGGTCAAGCGTGGCCTGGAATACCACCCAAAGATGACTATGTGATTCCACCTGCACCAGTACCACAAGGTATGGTGAAGAAGGACATGGACCCTGAACTGTACCAAGAGTTCATCACATGGAAGAAAAATGCGGCCAACTTATACAATGAGAATGCACGTATATCTTCCAAGAGAATACAGTTTGTACGGACTGTTAGTATGGCTGACAAGTTCAGTAAGTATGATGATATATACTTTGTATATCAGTCTGACTTTCGTGGTCGTAAGTACACTGTCAGTTCGTTCCTTACACCACAAGGACCAGACTATGCCAAATCCCTGTTGAAGTTCAGCGGTGGACTCCCGATTGAGAATGATGAACAAGCAAAGTGGCTTGCAGTACACGGAGCAAACTGTTATGGTTATGATAAGGTATCACTTGATGAAAGGTTTCAATGGTGTTTCGACAATCTTGAGAGTATGCAGAGATCAGTTGAAGATCCTTTTGGATTCCGATGGTGGACAGAAGCCGATGAACCGTGGCAGTTTCTGGCATTTGCATATGAGTTCGTGGCCTTTTGTGACCAAGGCTATGGATTTCTATCTAATCTCCCTGTTATGGTTGATGGGAGTAACAACGGTCTTCAGCATTTTAGTGCCATTCTTCGTGATCCTATTGGTGGAAAAGCTACTAATCTTACCGATGAGGATATGCCACAGGATATTTACCAAGAGGTAGCAGATCTTGTGCATGAATCTGTAAGTAAAATGCAACACGAGGATACTCATGCACGACTTTGGATTGAATCAGGATTAATCACACGCAAGTTAACTAAGCGTCCTGTCATGGTTGTGCCGTATGGTGGTACAATGTACTCATGCAGGGGTTACATTGAAGAAGCTATGCGTGATGAGTTTCTCAAAGGCAAGCCAAATAAATTTGGTGATGACCTTTTCAAACCTTCCATGTTCTTAGCTAGGCACGTATGGGATGCCATTGGTAAAGTGGTAGTCTCTGCAAGAGAAGCTATGAAATGGTTGCAGACGATTGGTAACAATCTTAGTAAGAAGCATATACCAGTTGTCTGGACAACACCATCAGGTTTCCTGGTGCATCAGATGTACCCTGCAACAAAGGAACGTCAGATCACCACGCACATTGATGGTAAACTTATCAGACCTGTGCTATCAGATCAAGACCATAGCAAGGTAGACAGACACAGAGCAGTCAATGGTATTGCTCCTAACTTTGTCCATGCCTTGGATGCGAGTGCTTTAACTCTGACAGTAAACAAGTGTCTTGATGAGGGGATCGAAGACTTTGCTATGGTCCACGATTCGTATGGTGTGTATGCTCATAACTCTCCTGCATTGTCTCTTAATTTAAGAGAAGCATTTGTGGAGATGTATGAGGATCACGATGTTCTTCAAGAGTTCAAGATGTACGCACTAGATGTACTCGATGAGGTCGAACCTCAACCAGAAATGGGAGATCTTGACCTCCGTAAAGTACTCAAATCAAACTACTTTTTTTCCTAACCCATGAAATACTGGCAATACAGGCTATTATAGCATGAAGTACGATGTGGATTATTTAAGTAGAGTGTGTGTATACTACTTGGATAATGATGAACAAATACCTATTGACATTATATACCAGTGTGTTACACTTGGTATTGATGTTAATCAACTAGAACATAACCATTCATTAGGAAAGGAATTATGGCAAACAGACAGTACACAGTAACACCCCAAGGCAAAATGATGTGGGCTTACCTTCACAAGCCTGACACTCAGTTTGATTCTAATGGTGTGTTCCATGTCAAACTTCAGTTGGCAAACGGATCATCAGATGATCTCCGTAAAGCAATCATGCGTGAGCATAAAGCCAACATGAAGGAGGCTAGTGCTCGTAACCCCAAACGAACATCCTTCAGAGAGTATCTCCCATTCAAAGAGATCCTCAATGATGAAGGTCTTGCTGATGGATATGAGTTTCAGTTCAAACTCAAAGCGTTAGCAACCAACTCCAAAACTGGTCAGGAATTTACACAACGTCCTGTTGTTGTCGGACCTGACAAGATGCCTGTACCAAGTGATGTTACCATTGGTAACGGGAGTGTGGGTAAGATAGCTTTTGAGGCTATCCCATACTTCACTGGAAACAACATTGGTGTCAGTCTTCGTTTACGAGGAGTACAAGTCCTTGAACTGGTTGAGTACCGAGCAGAGGGAAATGATATGTTCTCTGTAGAAGAGGGATATTCGATTGTAACAAGCTCAAAGAATGAACCAGAAGAAGAAGAAATGTTTGAGGAAGAAGAGCAGGACAACAAAGACGAAGAAGACGAAGAGGACTTTTAAATCTTTGTTTGAAGAGTCGATAGCTCGTAATCTAAGCAAGCGGAAAGTCTCATATGATTACGAGCCACACGACATTAGTTATGTAACACTTAGACAATATAGACCAGACTTCATCCTATCCAATGGGATTATCATCGAAGCGAAAGGGTATTTCCGTAGTGCGGATCAAAGAAAACACAAGCTCATCAAAGAGCAACATCCTGAACTTGACATTCGTTTTGTTTTCATGAAAGCTAATGGTAAAGTTCAAGGTAGTGGACTGACTTGTGCCCAATGGTGCGACAAGTACAATTTCTTGTACTCCGAAACTTACATCCCAAAGCAATGGATAGACGAAACTAACCCTAACAAAAAGGAATCACAACATGATCGAAAGGTATCTCTTTCAGCGTGAAGTTGTTGAGGACGAAGACAAAGTAACCCATCGTGTAGAGATGGACTTTGAAGCTGAGTTCTTAACTGACCTTGCTGAACAGTTCCATTCATTCTTGATTGCTTCTGGGTTTTCCTACGTATCTGCGGTAGCAGTACAGAAAAGTGACGGTGACGTTGCTTGTTCTGACGGATGGGAATACTCACCAGACGATGAAGATGATGACGATGATGAATACGAAGACTGACAGTAGTTTTCTACGTCATCAATCGTGTGACACCTGCGGTTCAAAAGATAACGTAGCTGTTTACGATGATGGACATACGTGGTGTTTTGGATGCAACACTTACACGAAAGGTGATCGTATTGTTAATCCTCAATCAGAGAAAGGTATGACATTCATAAGCGGAGAGATTCAACATCTTTCCAAACGTAAGATCACTGAAGAAACCTGCCGTAAATGGGATTACCAAGTTGGTGATTACAATGGTAGGAAAGTTCAAGTTGCGAACTACAAAGATTCAACTGGAAGTGTTGTAGCTCAGAAGCTACGTATGTCCAATAAGCAGTTCTTATTTATTGGAGATGCAAGCAAAGTTACTCTCTTCGGTTCTCATCTATGGGCCGAAGGGGGTAAACGAGCAGTCATCACTGAAGGTGAGATAGATGCAATGTCTGTATCTCAAGCATTGGGTAATCAATGGCCCGTTTTCAGCGTACCCACTGGTGCATCAGGTGCATCAAATGCGATACGCAAGTCCATCGAAATGCTCTCAAAGTTTGATGAGGTTGTTATTGCCTTTGACAACGATGAAGCAGGACAGAAAGCGTCCAAGGAGTGTGCAAGTTTATTACCTCCTGGCAAGGCCAAGATTGCTAATCTTCCCATGAAGGATGCAAATGAGATGTTGATAGCAGGGCAGGTCAAGGAAATTACCACTTGTTTGTGGCAAGCTAAACCTTTTCGGCCCGATGGTATTATCCAAGGTTCAGAGTTGTGGGACTTGGTTTCATCACAAGATGTGGCATCATCATGTAAATATCCTTTTGATGGGATGAATCAAAAGACACTTGGTATTAGAAGAGGAGAGATCGTTACCTTCTGTGCAGGAAGTGGTATCGGCAAGTCTCAGATTTGTAGGGAGATCGCTTACCACCTTCTCTTGCAAGGGGAAACAGTTGGATACGTGGCACTTGAAGAAGCTGTAAAGCGTAGTGCTCTGGGATTCATGTCTCTTGCTATCAACCAACCTCTTCACTTGAGTGACCAAGAGATCGATGCTGAACAGTTTAAATTAGCTTTCGATGATACACTTGGAACTCAGAGAGTGTTCTTCTACGATCATTGGGGATCACTTGATGGTGATAACCTCATAAACAAAATACGCTACATGGCTCGTGGGTGTGGGTGTAACTATGTAGTGTTGGACCATATCAGCATTGTGGTATCTGGTATGGAAGGTGGTGATGAACGTAGAATGATTGATAACACCATGACCAAACTACGTGCACTTGCAGAAGAAGTGAACATAGGGATTTTGATGGTGTCACATCTCAAACGTCCTCAAGGTAACAGAGGACACGAGGATGGAGCTAAGACTTCTATGGCACAACTCAGAGGTAGTGCAGGGATTGGTCAGCTAAGTGACATTGTTATTGGTTGCGAAAGGGACCAACAATCAGAGAACCCAAACACTACAACTGTTCGTGTATTGAAGAATCGTTGGACAGGTGAAACAGGGATTGCCTGTTATCTGGAATACGACAAAGACACTGGACGTATGACAGAGACAGAACAACCCCAAGAAATAGACTTTGATGACGATAAGGATGAATCTAAAATAGAGGATTTCTAATGAGCCATATGAAAATTCTATTTGATATAGAATCCAAAGTTGGAGACAACAAAGGTGATCTTATCAGTAGAACTGAAGATGTGTTTATTATTGTTACAAAGAATCTCGATGATGATAGTGTCATTACACACTACAATATCGAGGAAGGTATGCGGTATCTTGATTGTGCTTCCGAGTTGATTGGACACAATATCATTGGGTACGATCTTCCTGTATTAAAAAGGTTATATGATTATGTACCCAACGCAAGGATTACCGATACCCTTGTCATGTCACGGTTGGTCTATCCAAATCGTAGAGAACGGGATGCTATCCACCGATGGAAACATCTGGATACCAAACTTTACGGTTCTCACTCTCTCAAGGCATGGGGTCAACGACTTGACTTTGCCAAAGGAGATTACGGACAGACCGAAGATGCTTGGGGAAAACTAAGCGAAGCAATGGTAGAGTACTGTATTCAGGATGTTGAGCTTACTCACAAACTGTATGGCATACTCAAACCAAGACTTCAGAGTCGTAAGGCTCTTAGCCTTGAGCAAGAACTTACAGTGATCTGTAATCGTCAGGAACGTCACGGCATTCCATTCGATGTAGACAGAGCACAACACTTCTACTCCGATCTATGTGGTAGAAGATCTGAGTTACAGACAGAACTGATCGACAAGTTTGGATGGTGGTACACAGGTGAACTACGTAAACCTAAGACCAAACCATCTTACAGTAAGTTGATCAAGGTTGTGTTCAATCCAAGATCACGGCAACACATAGCCAAACGATTGAAAGACTTCTATGGTTGGAAACCTACTGAGTTCACTCCATCAGGTGAGCCAAAGGTTGACGAATCAGTTCTATCGAAGTTGGAATATCCAGAAGCTAAGTTGTTGACCGAGTATCTTCTTGTCAATAAACGTATCTCTCAACTAGCAGAGGGAGATCAGGCATGGTTGAAACTTGAGCGTAATGGTAGAATACATGGCAGAGTTAATACGATGGGTTCGGTTACGAGTCGGTGCAGTCATTCCCACCCGAATCTCGCACAGATTCCATCTGTTTCTGCACCATACGGTAAAGAATGTAGGGAACTCTTTTGTGCTCCTAAAGGATTTCGTTTCCTTGGAGTTGACATCAGTGGTCTGGAGCTACGTTGTCTTGCTCACTACATGGCTTTATTCGACAATGGTGACTATGGTAAGAAACTTTTGGAAGACGATATCCACACTGTTAATCAGAATGCGGCAGGTTTATCAACAAGAAATCAAGCCAAGACTTTCATATATGCTTTCTTATATGGGGCAGGAGATGAGAAGATTGGTTCGATTGTTGGTGGATCTTCTGAGGAAGGTGCGAAACTGAAGAAGAGATTTCTTTCTCAGATTCCTGCACTAGGTAAACTTCGGAATGCTGTAAAGAAGAAAGCACAGAAGGGATATCTCAAAGGTTTGGACGGAAGACGTATCCCGATTCGTTCAGACTATGGTGCTCTCAACACCTTGATGCAGTCAGCAGGTGCTATTATCTGTAAACGATGGGTTGTTGAGTTCAATAAACTGTTGACAAAGCGTGACTTTGTTGATACTATTGACTATCAACAAGTTGCCTTTGTCCATGATGAACTACAACTCATAGTGAAAGATGAACACGCTGACAAAATCGGAGAAACCGCAGTTGAAGCTATACAGATCTCAGGAGATAAGTATGGATTCCGTCTGCCACTCACAGGAGAGTACAAGATCGGTGGATCTTGGGCCGAAACCCATTGACAGTATGGACATCAGATCAAGGGCATATGCCAGTGAAATGATTGCCATGTCATTGTTTGTAAGGTGGGGGTACGATGTGCTCCAACCTTTCACTCCAACAGAGTACGACTTCGTTGTGTATAAAAACGGAACGTACAAAAGAGTACAGGTAAAAAGCACAGAGAGTGGTAAGTTTAAGTTGGTACAATCAGGTAACAAAAGACCTTACGATGATACTAGCTTTGACTATCTCTGTGCTGTTGAGATGCCTTTTGTTTGGGTAATACCTTGGTCATTTGTTCAGAACAAAACAAGTGTTAGCTCAAAAGTTTTGGAGAAAAAATTTTTAGAGTATCGATTCAACCTCACTGACCCTAAAACCTATAACCCAATATGAGAGTACTATTATTAGACGGAGACATACTTCTCTATACATCTACGACTCAGCATGAGACTGAGATAGATTGGGGAGAAGACTTCTGGACACTGACTTGTGACTTCAAGTTGGTGAGACAGACATTAGATCAAACCATTTCAGATCTTGTGGAAAAGACTGAAGCTGAGAAAGTTGAGATTGCTTTATCTGATCGTGAGAACTTCAGAAAGAATATCAATCCTTCTTACAAAGCTAATCGTAAGTCTTCACGCAAGCCTATCTGCTTCGTTCCTGCTCGTGATTATTTGATTGATACTCACGACACTTACATACGTAAGACTCTTGAAGCAGATGATGTTATGGGTGTACGAGCTACACGCAATGCTTACAGTGATGCGTTTGAATACGTTATTGTAAGCCCTGACAAAGACCTGCTAACTATCCCAGGATATCATTGGGACTATGGAAAGGAGGTGATCCACGAGGTATCTGAGAATGAGGCAAACTATAATTTTTACACACAAGTTCTTACTGGTGATGCTGTAGATGGGTATCCTGGTTGTCCAGGCATCGGCCCGAAGAAGGCTGAGAAGATACTTGATTCGTGTACCTCGCATTCAGATTTTTGGATTGCGATTACTAACACGTATGAGAGTGCAGGATTGACTGAGGATGATGCTATACTGAACGCACGTATGGCAAGGATTCTACGTTGGGAAGATTATCAAGACACAAAAGTAAAACTATGGATGCCTTATGAGTGAACAACTAGAACTGTTTGAAGACGAACTTAGGAACCCTAATCATTATTGTGAGGGGTTTGAAATTCAACCGATAGAATTTATAATGAAAAATGAATTTGACTTTGTTGAAGGAAACATTATAAAATACGTATCCCGATATCCACATAAAGGAGGAGTGAAAGATTTAAAGAAAGCAAGAGTGTACCTTGATATGTTGATTGAAAAGGAGGAGGCTAATGGTTGAACTACCTAGTCAATACCAACAGTTTATTCACTTGTCTAGGTACGCTCGTTGGAACTATGAAGAAAACAGAAGAGAACACTGGAACGAAACTGTAGCCAGATACTTTGATTTCTTCACTCGTTATCTAAAAGAAAACTGTGCTTACAACTTCTATGTCAAAGATGATGCTGATGTTGTAGCAGAGTTAGAAAGTGCAGTTCTGGGTCTGGATGTGATGCCTAGCATGAGGTGTCTCATGACCGCTGGACCTGCACTGCAAAAAGAGAATGTCGCAGGATACAACTGTAGTTATCTTCCAGTTGACTCTGTACGTTCCT
>Ga0209232_1000588_pt1 | contig 21885 bp, 20 predicted proteins | sample ETNvirenome_2_60_FD_184066 | JGI IMG/M metagenome (GOLD analysis project Ga0209232, IMG submission 184066) | Marine viral communities from the Pacific Ocean - ETNP_2_60 (SPAdes) (version 2) | ecosystem: Environmental > Aquatic > Marine > Oceanic | place: Pacific Ocean | collected 2013-06-22
TCCCTAAGAGGGAGGGGAATGTCTCAAAACCACCCCCAAAGCCGCCATCCGCAGATAAAAAACGCTGTCCTACATTATTCCGCTGTGCCAGCCTTCATCGCGGCTCTTTCACTTTACAGGCAAAAGCGGTCGCCGCCGGGATTGCGGATGCGGCCAGGACCCAGCCGCCCTCTGTCCACCGAGCGCGACAAATGCGGCGCTGCACGAGGCTGAACTTTCCTGAACTTTGGCATGATGACGCGGCCCATGCGCCGACCGGATCGCAGCCCCTGCCCGGGATAAGCAAACACGGCAATCGCTGCTCGCCACCCCAAAACCGATACTGCTCAAGCCCACCTTGCCATGCCGCCCCCAATCACTAAGCAGGGTCCGATGCCCGCCGCCGCCCCCAAACCCGCGAACAGCAACAGCGCCGCCCCCGCCGCGACGCCGATGATGGCGCAATATTGGTCGCTGAAAGCGCAGGCGGGCGACTGTCTGCTGTTCTACCGCATGGGCGATTTCTTCGAGCTGTTCTTCGACGATGCCAGGGCCGCGGCGGCGACCCTCGACATCGCGCTGACCTCGCGCGGCGAGCATGAGGGGCAGCCGGTGGCGATGTGCGGGGTGCCGGTGCACGCCGCCGAATCCTATCTCGCGCGGCTGATCCGCGCCGGGCATCGCGTTGCGATCGCCGAACAGGTCGAAACCCCTGCCGAGGCCAAGGCGCGCGGAGGGTCAAAGGCGCTGGTGGCGCGCGCGATCGTTCGCTTCGTCACCGCGGGCACGCTGACCGAGGAAAGCCTGCTCGAAGGGCGCAGTGCGAACCGCCTCGCCGCGCTGGCGGAGGTCGGCAGCGAGGGCGATGTCGCGATCGCCGCCGCCGATATTTCGACCGGACGGTTCGAGGTGGTGGCGGTGCGCCGCGACCAGGTTGACGCCGAACTGGCGCGGCTCGCGCCGTCGGAGTTGCTGGTCGGCGAAGCGGCTGGCGAACTGCCCATTTCGTCGGCGCGCCAGGTCGTGCGCCGTCCTGCCGCCGAGTTTTCCAGCGCCGCGGCGCAAAAGCGGCTCGAAACCTTCTTTGGCGTCCAGACGCTTGATGGTTTTGGCGCCTTTTCGCGCGGCGAGATCGCGGCAATGGGCGCGCTCGTCGCCTATCTCGACCATGTCGGTACCGGCCAACCGATCTTCCTCCAGCCGCCGGTGCGCCATCTCGCGTCGGGCCGCATGGCGATCGACGCCGCGACGCGCGAAAGCCTCGAACTCGTCCGTACGATGACGGGGACGCGCGACGGCAGCCTGCTCGGTACCATCGACCGCACCGTCACCGCCGCGGGCGCGCGGCTGCTCGCCGACGATCTCGCCAGCCCGCTGACCGACAAGCCCGCGATCCTCGACCGGCTCGACCTCGTCGATGGCCTCGCGCGCGATGCGCTGTGGCGCGGCGAGCTGCGCGCCGCGCTGCGTGCGCTTCCCGACGCGGGACGCGCGCTCGGCCGCCTCGTCGCGGGGCGCGGCGGCCCACGCGATCTGGCGCAGCTGCGCGACGCGCTGGGCGGCGCACGGCTCTTGCGCGAACGGCTCGCGCGCCGCCCCGACTTGCCGCCCTTGCTCGCACGCCTGCTTCCCGCCCTCGACGGCCACGGCGCGCTCGTCGACGAACTCAGCCGCGCGCTGATCGACACCCCGCCGGTCGACGCGGCGCAGGGTGGTTACATCGCCGAAGGCTATGACCACGCCCTCGACGCCTTGCGCGAAACCGCGCGCGACGGGCGCAAGGCGATCGCGCTGCTCGAGGCGGGCTACCGCGACCGCACCGGCATTGCGTCGCTCAAGATCCGCCACAATGGCGTCCTCGGCTATCATGTCGAAGTGCCCGCCAAACACGCCGACGCGTTGATAGCACCCGATTCGGGCTTCACCCACCGCCAGACGCTCGCGGGCGTCGTGCGCTTCAACTCGTCCGACCTGCACGAAGCCGCGAGCCGGGTGACGCAGGCGGGGGTCCATGCGGTCGCGGCCGAAGCCGCACATCTCGAATCGCTCACCGAAGCCGCAACCGCGCGGCGCGAGGCGATCGCCGCGAGCTGCGACGTCCTCGCGCGTATCGACGTCGCCGCCGCGCTCGCCGACCATGCGATGAGCCACAATTGGTGCCGCCCCGACCTTGCCGACACGCCGTGCCTCGACGTCGTCGGCGGGCGCCACCCGGTGGTCGAGGCGGCGCTCGCGAAAGCGGGCGAGCGCTTCGTCCCCAACGATCTGTCGCTGTCGGAAAGCGACCGGCTGTGGCTCGTCACCGGCCCGAACATGGGCGGTAAATCGACCTTCCTGCGCCAGAACGCGCTGATCGTCGTGCTCGCGCAGGCGGGCGGCTTCGTCCCCGCCGCCGCGGCGCGGCTTGGCCTCGTCGACAAATTGTTCAGCCGCGTCGGCGCCAGCGACAATCTGGCGCGCGGGCGTTCGACCTTCATGGTCGAAATGGTCGAAACCGCCGCGATCCTCGCGCAAGCGACCCCGCAAAGTTTCGTCATCCTCGACGAGGTCGGGCGCGGCACCTCGACCTATGACGGGCTCGCGCTCGCCTGGTCGGTGGTCGAGGCGGTGCATGAGGTCAACCGCTGCCGCTGCCTGTTCGCGACCCATTATCACGAGCTCACCCGCCTCGCCGAAACGCTCGATGCGCTGTCGCTCCACCATGTCCGCGCCCGCGAATGGCAGGGCGATCTGGTTCTGCTCCACGAACTTGCCAAGGGCCCCGCCGACCGCAGCTACGGCCTCGCCGTCGCGCGCCTTGCCGGCGTCCCCGCGGGCGTCGTCAAGCGCGCCGAGGCGGTGCTGGCAAAGCTCGAAGCGGGGCGCCAGGCGACCGGCGGCCTCGCCGCGGGGCTCGACGACCTGCCGCTGTTCGCCGCGACCCTCGCCGCCGCGCCGGTGGCGGCGAAGGATGCGCTCCGCGACGCGCTGGGCCAGATCGACCCCGACGCGCTCGCCCCGCGCGAGGCGCTCGACGCGCTCTATGCGCTCAAGCGGCTGCTGGCGGACGAGGCATGAGCGACCTGTTCGACAATCTTGACCAGCGCCGCGCGATCATCGATCGCCGCGCGCTGGCCGACCGGCTCGACGAGATTGCGGCGGCCACCCCCGACAGCGCGGCGCGCCGCCGCGCGATGGTCGCGCTGCTCAAGACCGCGCTCGACGACGCGCGGGCGGAGATCGACCGCCGCCTGCGCGCCCGCCCGTCGGCGGGGCGCGTTGCGGCGAGCGCCACCGCCTTCCTGATCGACCAGATCGTCCGGCTCAGCCACGACTTCACCGTCGATCATCTCTATCCCTCGGCGAACCGCTCGGCGGGCGAGCGCCTCACGCTGATCGCGGTCGGCGGCTATGGCCGCGGCGAAATGGCGCCGCACAGCGACATCGACATCGGCTTCCTCACCCCGTTCAAGCAGACGAGCTGGACCGAACAGGTGATCGAGGCGCAGCTTTATACCTTGTGGGATCTTGGCCTGAAGGTCGGCCATTCGTCGCGCTCGCTCGACGAGATGGTGCGCGCCGCCAAGGACGATCTGACGATCCGCACCGCCTTGCTCGAAGGCCGCTTCATCTGGGGCGACCGCGCGCTCTATGATCAGGCGTCGGCGCGCTTCGATGCCGAGGTTGTCGCCGGCAATGCGCGGGCGTTTGTCGCCGAAAAGCTCGCCGAGCGCGACGAGCGCCACAAGCGCATGGGCGATTCGCGCTATGTCGTCGAACCCAATGTGAAGGAGGGCAAGGGCGGGCTCCGCGATCTCCACACCCTGTTCTGGATCGGCAAGTTCATCCACCGCGTCCGCACCGTTCCCGAGCTGGTCGATGCCGGCTTGCTCAGCGCGCGCGAGCTCAGGCAATTCGAGCGCGCCGAAAATTTCCTGCTCGCCGTCCGCTGCCACCTCCATACGCTGTCGGGGCGCGCCGAGGACCGGTTGACCTTTGATTTCCAGCGCGAGATCGCGGCGCGGATGCAATTTGCCGACCGCCCGGGCAAAAGCGCGGTCGAGCGTTTCATGCAGCTCTATTTCCTCCACGCCAAAAGCGTCGGCGACGTCACCGGCACCTTCCTCGCGCATCTCGACGACCAGATGGCGGCGCGCGGCCGGCGCTTCCTGCCGACGATCCGGCGGCGCCCCGGCAAGCTCAATGGCTTTGTCCTCGACCGCGGCCGCCTCGCGCTGCCCGGCGACGATTTTTTTCAGGCCGACCCGGTGCGGCTGATCGAGATTTTCGCGCTCGCCGACAAGCATGGCCTCGAAATCCATCCGCAGGCGATGCGGCAGGCGCGGCACGAGGCGAAGCTGATCGAGACGCAGGGGGTGCGCCGCAACGCGCGCGCCAACGCGCTGTTCCTCGACGTGCTGACGTCCCCACGCGATCCCGAAACGGTGCTGCGCTGGATGAACGAGGCGGGGGTGTTCGGCCGCTTCGTTCCCGATTTCGGCCGCGTCGTCGCGCAGATGCAGTTCGACATGTATCATCACTACACCGTCGACGAGCACACGATCCGCGCGATCGGGCTGCTGTCCGACATCGAACAGGGGCGGCTCAAGGACGATCACCCGCTGTCGACCGCGATCATGGACCAGATCCATTCGCGCCGTGTCGTCTATTGCGCGGTGCTGCTCCACGACATCGCCAAGGGGCGCGGCGGCGATCATAGCGTGCTCGGCGCCGAACTGGCGCTGCGCGTCTGCCCGCGGCTGGGACTCAGCGACGCCGAGACCGAGACGGTGTCGTGGCTCGTGCGCTATCACCTCCTCATGTCGGCGACCGCGTTCAAGCGCGACTTGGCCGATTTCAAGACGATCCTCGATTTCGCGGGCCAGGTACAAAGCCCCGAGCGCCTCCGCCTGCTCCTCGTGCTCACCGTCGTCGACATCCGCGCCGTCGGTCCCGGGGTGTGGAACAGCTGGAAACGCCAGTTGCTCACCGAATTATACGACGCAGCAGAGGAGGTGCTGCGCCTCGGCCACAAGCAAAAGGGCCGCGAACAACGCATCGCCAGTAAGAAAGAGGCGGTCGCGGCGCAATTCGGCTTCGACCAAAAGACCTTCGACAAGGTCGCGCGGCGCCTGCCCGAAAGCTATTGGATCGCCGAACCGGTCGAGGTCATCGCCGCCAATCTGGTCCACATCCGGCAAGCGGGCGACGCGCCGCTGCACATCGCCGCGGTCCCCGACGACGATCGCGGCGCGACGCTGGTGATGGTGCTCGCCGCCGACCATCCGGGACTGTTTTATCGCATCGCGGGGGGCATTCACCTCGCGGGCGGCAACATCATCGACGCGCGCATCCACACCACCCGCGACGGCCTCGCGCTCGACAATTTTCTCGTCCAGGATCCGATCGGTCGCCCGTTTGACGAACCCGGACAGATCGGCCGGCTGACCCGCGCGATCGAGGATGCGCTCGCCAACCGCCAGAAACTGCTCCCCAAACTCGAAGCCCGCGCCCTCCCGCGCACCCGCGCCGAAGCCTTCCGCATCGCCCCCAATGTCTTTGTCGACAACAAGGCGTCAAACCGCTTCACGGTGATCGAGGTCAACGCGCAGGACCGCCCGGCCCTGCTCAACCAGCTCGCCTATGCGCTGTTCCAGTCGAAGGTGACCGTCCACAGCGCCCACGTCGCCACCTATGGCGAACGCGCGGTCGATACGTTCTATGTCACCGACCTGATCGGCGACAAGATCGACAGCGCGGCGCGGGTGAAATCGCTGGAAAAACGCCTGCTGGAAGCCGCGACGAGCCAGAGCGAGGACGCGGTGGCGGCCTAGAAGTCGAACCCCTGCTGGACTGGCGCCATGGGCACGCCTTCGAGTTCGAGCATGCACGCCTTCGACAACGGACCGCCCGGCGCCGAAAAACCGCCGATCGCCCCGCCTGCCGCGAGGACGCGGTGACAGGGGATGATCAGCGGCACCGGATTTGTCGCCATTGCCTGCCCAACCGCGCGGGCATGTTCGGGGCCAACATCCAGCGCGCGCGCCACCGCACCATAGGTTGTCGTTTCGCCCCAGCCGAGCGTTCGCACATGGTCATAGACGCGTGCGAAAAAGGGCGGCTGGTCGCCGGGATCGACCGTCACGGCAAAAAATTCGGTGCGTTCGCCGGCAAAATATCGGATCGCCGCACCTATGATCGCCGCAATCCCGGCCGATGGCTCGGCACGGACCGCATCAGGCAGCCGGTGCAGCATCGACCGCGCGGTTTCGGAAGCGGTCGGCGCGGGCAGCCGCAGCGCGGTGACGCCTGCGGCGGTCCAGCCGATCGCTGCGACCCCGGCCGCGGTTCCGAAAAGCTGATACTGGCATTGTCCGGTCATGCCCGTTTCTCCGTCCTTGCGCGCGATATAGGGCCGGATGGTGCTGAAGCCATAGGGGCCGGGAATGAATGGGCGGGTGGGGAACTGCCACTATCGTCATCCCGGACTTGATCCGGGATCCGTCGCTACGGCCGCCGCATGGACCCCGGATCAAGTCCGCGGTGACGAAGAGCGAAATATCCCATGGCTTCCCCACGGGGAGGGTCAACGTCCGCAACCCGGCGCACGGCGGGCGCTCTCAACCCCCGGTCGGCGCTGTCATGGCGGCCGCAGCGGCCAGCAATCCGCCGTTGAACCGCTGCGACAGCGCGGCGTCCGGGATCGCGTTGAACGCATGAATCGCGCCGGCATAGCTGTGCAGGTCCACGGACACCCCCGCTGCAACCAGCCGGCGCGCATAGTCGAGATTCTCGTCGAAGAAGAGGTCGAGGCTGCCGGTCGCGATATAGGCGGGGGGCAGGCAGGTCAGATCCTCGGCCAAACTCGGCGAAAACCAGCCGCGCCGGGCATCGTCGGCCCGGTAATCGCCTTGTAGCGCGCGCCAGCCGAAGCGGTTGCTCGCGCGCGTCCAGATGAATTCGCCGGTCGTGGGATTGTCGTACGGACAGGCATCGCCGCCGGTGCGATGATCGAGCATCGGATAGGTCAAAAGCTGGCCCGCGATCGCCGGGCCACCGAGATCGCGCGCCATGATCGCGAGCGCCGCGGCAAGGCCGCCGCCCGCGCTTTCGCCCGCGACGATGATCCGGTCGGCGTTGAAGCCGAGCGCATCGGCTTGCCCGGCGAGCCATGCCAGCGCCGAATGGCAATCTTGCTGCGGCGCGGGAAACGGGTTTTCGGGCGCGAGGCGATATTCGACCGACGCGACCGGCACCCCTGCCGCAGCGGCCAGCGCCGCGGGTCCGGCTTGCAGCTGTTCAGCCGATCCCATAACCATGCCGCCGCCATGGATGTGCAGGATGGCGCCGCCCCCCGGATGGGTTGCGGCCGGGCGGTAAAGGAACACCGGCACGTCGGGGCCGCCATGGATCGACGGTACGACCAGCTTTTCGGGCGCGATGACTGGCGGTGGCAGGATGGCATAGGTCTCCGCCGCCTTCGCCCGAATCTGGGCGATCGGCGCGGCGTCGAGATTGACCCGAGGGAACAGGTCAATGATGGGCGCGATCTCGCGGTCGACGAGGTGGCGGGTGTCCATGGCGAAACTCTCCCTTTCTTCCCGCGCTGCCGCGAAGGTCACCCCCGCAGCACCGCCCCCACCTTCGCCGCCGCCGCGACCACCTTGTCGGCAATCGCCTTCAGCTCGGCGTCGGTGAAGCTTTTCTCGACCGGCTGCAATTCGACCTCGACCGCCAGGCTCACCTGACCCTCGGGCACGCCCTGGCCGGTGAAGCGGTCGAACAGGCGGGCGCCCACGATGTTCGCCTTGTCCGCGCCGCGGATCGCGCGGACCAGTTCGGCGGCGGTCAGGTTCGTCGGGGCGAGGAAGGCGAAGTCGCGGCGCACCGATTGCAACGCCGGGGGCGCGAACGCCGCGCGCGCCGGGCCGCTGGCGCGCTTTGCCGGGATCGCATCGAGGAAAATCTGCACCGCCATCACCGGGCCATCGACGTCGAAATGGCGGGTCAGCAGCGGGTGGAGCGCGCCGAACTCGGCGAGCACCGCCTTGGGGCCGAGCCGCAGGGTGGCCGACTGGCCGGGGTGCCAGATGCTGCCCTCGGCGACCGCCTCCATCACCTGCAAGCGGTCGGCGGGGGCGCCCGCGGCGTCGAGCAATGCGAGCGCTACGGCCTTGGCGTCGAACGCATCGAACGCTGCCGCCTTGCCCGCCTGCCAGCCGCGCGCGCGCTTGTCGCCCGCCATCAGGATCGCCAGCGTCGGATGCTCGGCGCCCCTCAGATAGCGCCGCCCGATTTCGAACAGGCGGATGCTACCCGCGCCGCGGTTCTGGTTGCGCTGCGTCGCGGCGAGCAGGCCGGGGAGCAGCGACGGACGCATGACCTTCAGATCTTCGCTGATCGGATTGGCGAGCGACCAGTCGCCGCCGCCGAACGGCGCCGCGTCGCGGTCGCTGATGAACGACCAGGTTACCGCTTCGTGGAAGCCTGCGGCGGCTGCGGCGCGGCGCATGCGGCGTTCGAGCATCTGTTCGGGAGTCGCGGTAGGCTTTGCCACTCCGTCCGTGCGCGGCAGCGGCACCGAAGCGATCGCGTCGAAACCGGTGATGCGCGTAACTTCCTCGACCAGATCGGGAGCGCCGTCGATGTCGCGGCGCCAGCTCGGTACGGCAACCTGCCAGCGGCCGCCCTGTTCGATGACGGTGAAGCCCAGCGCGGTCAGGATGTCCTGCTGCCGTTCGGGCGCGATCGCGATACCGCCCAGCGTCGCCGACAGCGTGGGATCGTAATCGACCGTCTTGACCTCGGCGGGCGGTGTCCCGGCGCGGGTGACCGCCGAGGGGGTGCCGCCGCAGATCGCCAGCACATGCGCAGTGACGATCGCGGTCGCGTCGTCGAGGAACGCCGGATCGACCCCGCGCTCGAAGCGGCTGCGCGCGTCGCTGGTCAGCGCCAGCGCCTGTCCGGTCAGCGCGATGCGTTCGGGGGTGAAATAGGCGATTTCCAGCAGAACGTCGGTCGTCGTCTCGCTGCACCCACTATGTTCGCCGCCCATGATCCCGGCGATGTCGTGGACACCGCTATCGTCGGCGAGCACCGTCATCGCGTCGCTCAGCGTATATTGCTTGCCGTTCAGCGCGGTGGCCGTCTCGCCATTCTTGGCGCGGCGCGCGACGAGCGGACCGGTCAGCTTGGCGCGGTCGTAGATGTGGCTCGGGCGGCCGAGGTCGAACATCACATAATTGCTGATGTCGACGAGCGCCGAGATCGAGCGTTGTCCAACCGCTTCGAGGCGGCGGCGCATCCATTCGGGGGCGCTGCCGTTGGTGACGCCGCTGATCGTGCGGCCGTAAAAGGCGGGGCAGCCTTCGGGATCGTCGGTACGAATTTCGGTCGTCGGCGCGCCCTCGCCCGCGATCGTCGGGACGGCGAGCGGCTTCAGCGTGCCGAGCCCGGCGGCGGCGAGGTCGCGCGCGATGCCGCGCACCCCCATGCAATCCTGCCGGTTCGGGGTGATCGAAATGTCGACCACCGGATCGCCCGCGCCGCTATAGTCGGCAAAGCTGGTGCCCACGGGCGCATCGGCGGGCAGTTCGATGATCCCGTCATGATCGTCGCCCAGCTCCAGCTCGCGCGTCGAGCACATCATGCCGTTCGATTCGACCCCGCGGACGGCGGCGACCTTCAGCTCCATGCCGTTGGCGGGAACGACCGCGCCGGGCAGGCCGAGCACGCCGACCAGTCCGGCGCGCGCATTGGGCGCGCCGCACACGACGGTCAGCGGCGCGTCGCCGTCGCCGGTATCGACCGTCAGCACTTGCAGCTTGTCGGCCTGCGGATGTTTCTCGGCGGTCAGCACCTTGGCGACGCGGAAACCCTTCAGCCTGTCGGCGGGATTCTCGACGCCTTCGACCTCATGGCCGATGCGGTTGAGGGTATCGACAATATCGGCGACCGCGAAGTCACCTTCCAGATGCTCGCGGAGCCAATCGAGGGTGATTTTCATGCCGAAATCCCTCCGCTCAGCGTCGGGACAGTCAGCGCGCCGAAGCCGTAGTGCGCGAGCCAGCGCAGATCACCGTCGAAAAAGGCGCGGAGGTCATCCATGCCATATTTCAGCATCGCCAGCCGGTCGACCCCGACCCCGAAGGCAAAGCCCTGCCACTCGTCGGGGTCGAGCCCGCAATTCGCAATGACGCGGCGATTGACCATGCCGCTACCGAGCAGCTCCATCCACGCATGGCCGTCGTCGTCGCCATGGCCGCCGACGATGCGGCGGCCTTTCTCTTGCCTATAGCCGACATCGACCTCGGCCGATGGTTCGGTAAAGGGGAAATAGCTCGGGCGCAGCCGCAGCACGATGTCGTCGCGCTCGAAATAGGCCTTCAGGAAGGTCTCGAGCGTCCACTTCAGATGCCCCATATGGATGCCGCGGTCGATGACAAGACCTTCCACCTGATGAAACATCGGCGTGTGCGTCGCGTCGCTGTCGCTGCGATAGACGCGCCCCGGCGCGATGATGCGGATCGGCGGCTGCTGGCTCATCATCGTGCGGATCTGGACCGGCGAGGTGTGGGTGCGCAGCAGCATGGCGCGGCCCTCAGCATCCTTGTCGAGGAAATAGAAGGTGTCGTGCATCGCGCGTGCCGGATGCGTTTCGGGAATGTTGAGCGCGGTGAAATTGCGCCAGTCGTCCTCGATCTCGGGACCGGTGGCGACGGCAAAGCCCATGTCGGCAAAGATTTCGGCGAGCTCGTCCATCACCTGGCTCACCGGGTGGACGCTGCCGCGCGGGGCGGTGTCGGCGGGAAGCGACATGTCGATCGCCTCGGCGGCGAGCTTGATGTCGATCGCGGCGGCGTCGAGCGCCGCCTTGCGATCGGCGATCGCGGCGGTGACGGCTTCGCGCAAGGCGTGGATCAACGGCCCCTGTTCCTGCCGTTCATCGGGGGTCATGCCGCCCAGCGATTTGAGCAGCGCGGTAATGCTGCCCGCCTTGCCCAGCGCGGCGACACGCAGCGCCTCAAGCGCGTCGAGATCGCTCGCCGCTGCTATGTCGTCGACCAGCCGGGTCTGGGTGGCCTGGATATCGCTCATCGTCATTTGTCCTGCAACGGCCGCGCTTCGCCCGCGCCGCCGCTTGCACCGAACGCAATGGTTGGGTCAACCCCTGGGGGTCAACCCCCGGGCTTGTGCAGCCCTTGTACGGCGGCGCCCGCCGCGGCGGCGCGGGCTTTGGCGGCGGCGCCCAGGATCGGCTTGGGCCGCGCCGCATAGTCGCGCGGGCTCATCCCCATGAATTTGGCAAAGTCGCGGGTGAATTGCGCCTGGTCGTAATAATGATGATCCATCGTATCGATCCACGCCATCGACGGGTCGAGCATGAAGCGCGCCAGCGAGCGCAGGAAACGCTGGCGCCGCAGCAACAGCTTGGGCGAAAAGCCAAAGGCGCGGTGGCTGAGCCGTTCGATCGAGCGTTCGGACAGCCCCAGCTTGGCCGACAGGTCGGCGACGGTCGACAGATCGTCATCGACGAGCGCGCGGTGCGCCGCCAGGATCGCCGGGTCGTCGGGCGGCGCGCGATCGAGCAGGGCGCAGAAATAGGCGTCGATCATCGCCGCGGCGGCGTCGACGTCGTTCACCTCGCGCAACTTCCCCCCGAGCGGGGCGAAAGCGGCAAAGGCGGGGTGCGCGGCGCCGTCGCAAAACCGGTCGGCCAGATCGTCGGCGGGCAGCGGGATGAATTTCGCCCAGCCCAGCGGCACGACGCCGATGCCCCACACGCGCATGGTGCCGGTCGCGAAATAGGTGGCGGTGCTGGTCGGGCCGGTGGCGATAAAGCGCGGCGTGGCGATGACCGGCGCACCGCCCACCGACGCCAGCGGCACCTCGCCTTCGACAAAGCGCAAATTTGCCCATTCGGGATGCAGATAATCATCGACGCGGGTGCCCACCGGGACCGACACTTCGGTCAGATAGATTGTGCTGAGATAGGGGCGCAGCGCCGCCGACACCGCGAAAAAACGGGTGGCGATTCGAACGTCGGCCATATCCGGCGCAGAAACGGTGCTTTCGGGCATCGACCGTCTTCTAGCGGGCATTACCGACGAAAAACAATATTTTGACGCGATTGCTTGTCGGGTTTGTACAATTTTCTGCGCCGTCGCTGCTGCATAGTTGCGTTGCTGGCTCGGGGGGGTGAGCACGAGGACAAAATTGGCGCTGATGGTGTCGGTGCCGAATGATCGGGATTGGGCGCGCGACGGGACCGCAGGACTGATTTTTTTGAGCTTCGTCCCGGCCGGCAGCTTTCTGCGACCCACGGCTTTTCGGAACGGGCGGGGGGGCGATGGTTTCCACTGGAACCATTGTCGAAGCGGCGCGGAGCGAGAGCTTCGCGCCGCTTCTTCGTTTGGGGGGAGGCAGATGTCCGCTTTGGGGCGCGAAGCTGCCATTGCCGTCTTCGGTTATCCCGCGCCCGGGGCGCGATCCAGTCGGCGCCTGCGCCGGGCCATCACGCCAAAGTTCAGGAAAGTTCAGCCTAGTGCAGCGCCCGATTTGTCGCGCTCGGCGGACAGAGGACGGCTGGCACTTGGCCGCATCCGGAATCGGGGCGGCGACCGCTTTTGCTTACAAATTGAAAGAGCTGACACCAAGGTTGGCATAGCGGAATAATGTAGGACAGCGTATTTTTGAGCGACGGATGGCGGCATTGGGGTGGGGAGCTGCCCTACGCCCTCCTCGTCATTCCCGCTTTCGCGGGAATGACGAAGGGAAGAGAGAGCGTCCACAACCGGTCGAATTCAGACCTTCGTCATCCCGGACTTGATCCGGGATCCACAGCAGCACCGTCGTCATGGATCCCAGATCAAGTCCGGGGTGACGATGATAGCGAATGTCCGCAATCGGTTGCTAGCGGACATCCCAGCCAGCGATGCCCCAACGAAAAAGGGCGGCCCCGCCGGGACCGCCCTTGTTTCTTGTTGCCTGGCGTAAAAGCGTCAGGCTGCCTTGGGCAGCGCCGCTTTCGCCTGGGCGATGATCGTGGTGAAGACCGTACCTTCGTTCATCGCCAGGTCGGCCATGACCTTGCGGTCGAGCTCGATCCCGGCCAGCTTCACGCCGTGCATGAACTGCGAATAGGTCAGACCTTCGGCGCGGACCGCGGCGTTGATGCGCTGGATCCACAGGCCGCGGAAATTGCGCTTCTTAACCTTGCGGTCGCGATAGGCATATTGGCCGGCCTTTTCGACCGCCTGCTTGGCGATACGAATGGTGTTCTTGCGACGGCCATAAAAGCCCTTCGCCTGTTCCAATACGCGTTTGTGCTTGGCGCGCGTGGTGACGCCGCGTTTGATGCGTGACATGCCTTAGCGCTCCTTACTTCAGGCCGTAGGGCGCCCAGAGGCGCACATGGGCCACATCCGAATCGCTCAGCACGCTGGTGCCGCGGTTGGTGCGGATATATTTCGAATTGTGCGAAATCAGGCGGTGACGCTTGCCGGCAACGCCGTGCTTCACTTTGCCCGAGGCGGTGAATTTGAAGCGTTTCTTCACACCGCTCTTGGTCTTCATTTTGGGCATTTTGGTCTCCTTTGGAAGTCCGTTTCGTGTTTGCATGGCAGCCCTTTTAGCCAGCCGACACATTCGGAAGCGGGGCGCTTAGGGGGATTCGCGCCGAAAAGCAAGCGTGGTGGGCGCTTAAACGCTGGCGCGTCGGCTCAATGGTGACAGGCGAGTCCCTCGATCACATCCTCAAGCCGCGCCGGGTCGCCGAGCGCGATGACGTGGCCCGAACTATCTGCATTGAGCGGATCGCCGTTCCAGTCGCACATCGTCCCGCCCGCGCCCTCGACGATCGGCACCAGCGCGGCAAAGTCGTGCAGCTTCAGCCCCGCCTCGACCACCAGATCGACATGGCCGCTCGAGAGCAGGCCGTAATTGTAACAATCGCCGCCAAAGATCAGGCGCTTGTGCGCGGTCTGCGCGGCGAGCGCCATGAAATGTTCGGCGTCATGATCGGCAAAATATTGCGGCCCGGTGGTGGCGAGCGTCGCATCGGCAAGCTCGCGGCAGGTGCGGGTGCGGGCGGGCTGGCCGCCGAACAGCGTCGGCTGACCCAGCGCGCCGACCCAGCGTTCGCCGCTGATCGGCTGGTCGATGATGCCCAGGATCGGCCAGCCGTCCTGGAGCAGCGCGATCAGGGTGCCGAAAATCGGTCGCCCCGCCATAAAGCTGACGGTGCCGTCGATCGGGTCGAGCACCCACTGCCGCGCTGCATCGGAGCGCTCGGCGCCATATTCCTCGCCGATGATCCCGTCGCGCGGCGCCTCGGCCCCCAGCAGCCGGCGCATCGCGGCTTCGGCAGCGCGGTCGGCCTCGGTCACCGGCGAGGCATCGTCCTTGGCTTCATGGGCAAAGGCGGCGCGGAACAGCGGGCGAATGGCGTTGCCGGCCGCGTCGGCGAGGCGATTGGCGAGGGCGAGGTCGGAGGTGATCGACACGCCTTGCGTCAATCGAACAGCGACGAGACGCTCGATTCGTCGGCGATGCGCTTGATCGCTTCGCCGAGCAGCGGCGCGACGGTCAGCGCGCGGACCTTGGCGCTGTCGTTGACCGCATCGGTCGGCTGGATCGAATCGGTGATGACGAGCTCGGTGAGCTCGCTCGCCTCGACGCGCGCGACTGCGCCGCCCGACAGCACGCCATGGGTGCAATAAGCGACAACGCCCTCGGCGCCCGCGGCCTTCAGCGCCGCGGCGGCGTTGCACAGCGTGCCCGCCGAATCGACGATATCGTCGATCAGGATGCAGAAGCGCCCCTTCACATCACCGATGATGTTCATCACTTCGGATTCGCCGGCGCGTTCACGGCGTTTATCGACGATCGCCAGCGGCGCGTTGTCGAGCCGCTTGGCGAGCGCGCGGGCGCGCACGACGCCGCCGACGTCGGGCGACACGACCATCAGATTCTTGCCCGCGAACCGCGCCTGGATGTCGGCGCTCATCACCGGCGCGGCGTAAAGATTGTCGGTCGGGATGTCGAAAAAGCCCTGGATCTGCCCGGCGTGCAGGTCGATCGCGAGCACCCGGTCGGCGCCCGAGGTGGTGATCAGATTGGCCACCAGCTTGGCGGATATCGGCGTGCGCGGGCCGGGTTTGCGGTCCTGGCGGGCATAGCCGAAATAGGGGACGACGGCGGTGATGCGTTTCGCCGAGGCGCGGCGCAGCGCGTCGGTGATGATCAGCAATTCCATCAGATTGTCGTTGGCGGGGAAGTTCGTCGGCTGGACGATGAAGACGTCCTGCCCGCGAACATTTTCATGGATTTCGACGAACACTTCTTCGTCGGCAAAGCGGCGCACGCTGGTGTCGGTCAGCGGCAGTTCCAGATAGTCCGCGATCGCGCGGGCGAGGGGAAGATTGCTGTTGCCGGAGATCAGTTTCATGGGGTGCGCGGCCCTTTCGCGGCGGATAGGATTGCGCGCCCCTTAGCCAGCAGGGGGCGATAGGGGAAGGGTGAAGTTCAACCTTTGGTCGCGTCCCGCACCGCTGGGTCATTGCAATCGCGGCCGCCGGGGGTAAGGCTCGGCGCCATGACCGACGTCGCCGACACGCTCACTATCGTCCTGGCCCAGATGACGCAGGCGGTCGGCGACCTCGCTGCCAACGCCGACGCAATGCGGGCGGTGCGGGCGCGGCACCGGGATGCCGACCTGATCCTCTATCCCGAACTGCAATTGATCGGCTATCCGCCCGAGGATCTGGTGCTGAAACCCGCGCTTGCCGAGCGGGCTGCGGCACTGCTCGCCGAACTGGCCGCCGACACCGGTGACGGCGGCCCGGCGATGCTCGTCGGATCGGTCGAGCGCGCCAAGAATGCGGATGGGAGCGACGCGCTCTACAACATCATCGCCCTGCTCGACCGCGGCCGGATCGTCGCTACGCGGCGCAAGCACGAGCTGCCCAATTACGGCACCTTCGACGAAAAGCGCGTTTTCGCCCCCGGGCCGCTCCCCGACATTGTCGAATGGCGCGGAATCCGGCTCGGGCTGCCGATCTGCGAGGATGGCTGGTTGCCCAAAGTGTCGCGGCATCTGGCCGATCAAGGCGCCGATCTGCTGATCTCGGTCAACGGCAGCCCGTATGAAATCGACAAGGACGAACGGCGGCTGAGCCAGGTGTTCGCGGGCCGTGTCGCCGAAACCGGCCTGCCGCTGATCTTTCTCAACCGCATCGGCGGGCAGGACGAACTGGTGTTCGATGGCTGTTCGTTCGTGCTGAACGCCGATGGCGGGACGGCGCACCGCCTGACCGACTGGGAGGCCGAGGAGCGGATGACGCGCTGGGTCAAAGGCGCCGACGGCTGGATTTGCGAGACCGGCGCGATCGCCGAGTGGGAGGCGCACCCGGCCGACATTTACAGCGCGATGATCGTCAGCTTGCGCGACTATGTCACACGCAACCGCTTTCCGGGCGTCGTGCTCGGGCTGTCGGGCGGGATCGATTCGGCGATCTGTGCCGCGATCGCCGCCGATGCGCTTGGCCCCGACCGGGTGTGGTGCGTGATGATGCCCAGCCGCTTTACCAGCCAGGCGAGCCTCGACGATGCCGCGGGCTGCGCCGCGCTGATGGGCTGCAAGCTCGACACCATCTCGATCGTCCCCGCGGTCGAGGCGTTCGATACGATGCTGGCGGGCAGCTTTGCCGATGTCGAGGTCGATATCACCGAGGAAAATGTCCAGTCGCGCATCCGCGGCGTGACCCTGATGGCGCTCAGCAACAAATTCGGGCCGATGCTGCTGACCACGGGCAACAAGAGCGAGATGAGCGTCGGCTATGCGACGATCTATGGCGACATGGCGGGCGGCTATAATCCGCTGAAGGACGCGTACAAGATGACGGTGTTCGCGGTCGCCAAGTGGCGCAATGACAATGTGCCGCGGCTGTCGCTTAACCCGGTGGCCCCGGTCATGCCCGAGACCATCATCACCAAGCCGCCGAGCGCAGAACTGCGCCCCGACCAGAAGGATGAGGACAGTCTGCCACCCTATGCCGATCTCGATCGCATGCTGCACATGCTGGTCGAGGAGGAAGCGAGCGTCGACGATGTCGTCGCGCGGCATGGCTTCGACCGCGATGCGGTGGTGCGGATCGAACGCCTTCTGATGCTCGCCGAATATAAGCGGCGCCAGGCGCCGCCGGGGGTCAAGCTGTCGACGCGTAACTTCGGGCGCGACCGCCGCTATCCGATCACCCATGGCTTCCGCACCGGCTGACCGCGCGCGGCGGGTACCGGTACGTCAGTGTGGCTTCGTCGATGTGCCGCACGGCGTTAGGATTTGCGAACCGGGAGTTTGCAATAAAGGGGAATGGAAGATGGGGTTGCTGGGAGCCAAGGCGCCGCCGCACCGGGCCGAACGCGTGGTCGATATTCTGCGGATCACCGTCGCGCTGTTGATTTTGATCCACGGGCTGTTCCGCCTCGTCGCCGGCGGCGTGGTGCCCTTCGGCATCTGGCTGGAAAGCCAGGGTTTCCCCTGGGGCTATGGCTGGGCGATGGCCGTCACGCTGTACGAACTGGTCGGCCCGGCGCTGATCCTGACCCGCCGCTGGACCAGCCTTGTCGCGCTCGGTCATGCCGCTATCCTGACCCTCGGCGTGATTCTGGTCCATCTGCCTTTCGGCTGGTTCGTCGTCGGCGGCGGGCGCAACGGGATGGAGTATAGCGTGATCCTGATCGTGTCGTTGCTCGCCCTCGCTTGGGCCTATTGGCCGGCGCGCCATGCGTCGTCGGCAGCGGAGAGTTGATCATTTGGCGAACTGGCTGACCGGGATCGGATATGCGCTGTCGATCGTCAGCGTCGCGTTGCTGACGTGGGTCGCCTGGCCCGCGCCCGATGAAAACCCAGCATTGGTCGGGGCGGTGATTGCGGGCGCGGCGCTTTCGGTGATCGGCATGGCGCTGCGCTGGGCGGCGCATATCGTGATGAACCGTAAGCTCGCGGAAGACGACTGACGGCGGCCCATTATGCGGTTATAGGCGCGGCCATGACTGTCGTGACCCGCTTTGCCCCCTCGCCGACCGGCACCCTGCATGTCGGCAATGTCCGCACCGCGCTCCACAATTTTCTGTGGGCGCGCAAATATGGTGGGCGCTTCCTGTTGCGGATCGACGACACCGACCTTGAACGGTCGAAAGAGGATTATGTCGCCGCGATCCGCGCCGACCTCGCGTGGCTCGGCTTCGATGTGGATGGCGAGGAGCGCCAGTCGGCGCGGTTCGCGCTGTATGAGGCCGAATTTGCCCGGCTGCAGGCGGCAGGCCGCGTCTATGCCTGTTACGAAACCCCCGAAGAACTCGACATCCGGCGCAAGATTTTGCTCTCGCGCGGGCTGCCGCCGGTTTATGAGCGCAAAGCCGCCGACGCGCCGGTGCCCCAGGGCGTGGCGCCGCACTGGCGCTTCCGCCTCGACCATGATGCAGCGATCGAATGGGCCGATATGGTTCGTGGTGATCAGCATTTTGAACCGAAAGCCATGTCCGATCCGGTGGTCCGCCGCGCCGACGGCAGTTGGCTCTATCTGCTGCCCAGCGTCATCGACGATATCGCGATGGGCATCACCCATGTCGTGCGCGGCGAGGATCATGTGTCGAACACCGCGACGCAGATCCAGATGTTCGCGGCGCTCGGCGCCGCCCCGCCGCGTTTCGCGCATGAGGCGTTGCTTGTCGGTACCGAGGGCAAATTGTCGAAGCGCCTCGGCTCGCTCGGCATGGCCAGCCTGCGCGACGCGGGAATCGAACCGATCGCGCTCGCGGCCTTGCTCGCGCGGCTCGGCACCAGCGACCCGGTCGAGCCGGTGACCAGCCTGGCGCCGCTGATCGAGCATATCGATTTCGCGCGCTTCGGCCGCGCCCCGGCGCGGTTCGACGAGGCCGAGCTGGCGCTGCTCAACCAGAAGATCCTGCACCATACCGAATATGAAGCGGTCGCCGATCGGCTGCCCGCCGCGATCACCGCGGCGCGCTGGCACGCGATTTGCCCGAACCTGATGACCGTCGCCGAGGCCGCCGACTGGCTGCCGGTGTTCGACGGGCCACTCGCGCCGCCGCCGGTCGACGATGCCGACCGGCCGGTGCTGGCCGCCGCCGCCGCCGCGGCGCCCGCGATCGACTGGAGCGCCGACCCCTGGCACGCGCTGACCACCGCGGTGAAGGCGGCGACGGGCGCCAAGGGCCGCGCGCTGTTCCTGCCGCTGCGCCGCGCGCTGACGGCGCGCGACCATGGCCCCGACATGGCCGAATTATTGCCGCTGATCGCCAAGGATCAGGCGGTGGCGCGGCTGGCTGCCGACTAATCGATCCATCGCGATCAACGGCGCTCCCTTGCCTACCTTGTCGCTTGACAAAAAGAGTGATGATATATTATCACCCAATTCTGGCTTGGCCCATAGCGGTGGTCGAAACACGGCAGGGCCGGGTCTGACCGGCAAGGAGAGATGCCATGACCCTGATACCCTTGATTTCGGCGATCATGACCGCGCCCGAGACGACAACCGCGCCCGCGGGTGCAGCAACCCTTTCACCCCGCAACAGCTATGGCAGCGACCGCAGCCGCCACCCGGTCGCCGCGCTCCTCGCCGTTGGCCTGCCCGCGGCGCTGGTCGTCGCAGTGGCGCTGTCGCCGATGATCATGGAGGCGCCCCCGAAGTCCGAACCGATGCAAGGCACGTTGATCGAACTGACCAAGCCGCTCGATCCGCCGCCGCCCCAGCCGAGCGAAGAGGTGCAGCCGACCGAGAAGATCGCCTCGGCGACCGACGCCGTCAAACCCATGGTCGATACCAATTCGCTGAGCGACAACCGGGTCGACGAAGGGCCGGTCGTCGTCGATCTTCGCCCGATCGACCCCGGCCCCCCGGCGCGCCCAGCGGATCCGCGGCCCGCGCCCAGGCTGGTGTTTGCCGAACTCGACCCGCGCTACGCCGGGGCGTTCCAGCCCGACTATCCCGCGAGCGAGCAGCGCCGCGAGATCGAGGGGGTCGCCAAAGTCCGCGTCCTGATCGGCACCGACGGGCGGGTGAAGGCGGTCGAACTGGTCAGCACCGATAGCCCGGGCTTTTTTGCCGAAACCAAGCGCCGCGCGCTAGCCAAATGGCGCTTCACCCCGGCGACGCGCGGCGGCGTGGCCGAGGAAAGCTGGAAGCTGATGACGGTTCGGTTCGAGATCAAGGCCGCTTAGGCCCCCGCCGATAGCCCTCCCGGGCGGATGGTTGCGCGCCATCCGCCCGCTCTTTTGCTTGACAGAAGCGCCGAATCCGGTCAGAGGCGCGCGGATATTGGGGGCGGCGCCTCGTGCGCGGCCCCTGAGTTTTTTCACACCAACGTCGGGGCCTTAGTCCCGCCGCATCCCCCGGACCTCCGGCGGATGTGCAGATATTTCGAGGAACAGGGCCATGGCCAAGCCGACGACCGTCAAGATCAAGCTGGTGAGCACCGCCGACACGGGCTTTTTCTATGTGACGAAAAAGAACCCGCGCACGATGACCGAAAAAATGTCGGTGCGCAAATATGACCCGCGCGTGCGCAAGCATGTCGAGTTCAAGGAATCGAAGATCAAGTGACGCATCGACCCGTTCAGCAACGCTGAACGGAACGGCGATGCGTCATCCCGGCGAAAGCCGGAATCCAGGGGCGGCCATTTGCGCCGCCCTTTTTCGTGCCTGAAGGAATCGCGGCGCTGCGGGCGCCCCACGGCTTCGTCACCCCGGACCCTTCGACAAGCTCAGGACAGGCTTGATCCGGGGTCCGCGACGCCTTGCCCCGCCCTACTCTGCGCCGGCGGATGGATCCCGGATCAAGTCCGGGATGACGAAGGGCTGGGTCCGTAGCCGCTCAACGTTGGTCGGCCGGCCCGGCCAGCTTCAACTGCCACCGCTACCAGTCGCGCAGCGGCCGCCGCGCCACATCATTCTCGATGATGCTGCGGATCGTGATCAGTGTCTTGAACGAATGCACGCCCTTGTCCTCGCCCAGCGCGCGGCGCACGAAGCGGTCATATTCTTCCATCGAACCAACCTGAACCTTGAGCAGGAAATCATCGTCGCCGGTGACATCCCACGCCGCGGTGATCTCGGGGTGGCGTACGATCGTACGGGCGAAATTGTCCATCGTTTGCGGTCCCGCCTGCTGCATCTGGACCAGAATATGCATGGTCAGTGCCGAGCCGGTAAGCGCGGGATCGACCACCGCAATGTCGGCAATGATCACCCGCTCGTCGCGCAGCCGCCGCAGACGGCGCAGCACCGCCGACAGCGACAGACCGACCTTGTCCGCCAGCACGCGCGCGGGCGCGAGGTTGTTCTCGCGAACCAGCGCGAGCAGGCGGCGATCAAAATCGTCGAGATCGATCATTTTTCGCATCGTTGATCCAATAACGCTAAAATTGGTCGTTCGTACGGTCAATTTTAGCACCAATAGCCATTGTCGCGGGATTATAAAGGGCTTGTCCGGCCCGCCCTCTCCCTCTTGCGGCGCCGGATGCAGGAGACAAACGATGACCCACACCCCCGAAACAAACCGGCTCCATCGCCTGTGGACCGCGGTGATCGACGCGTCCGCTGCCATGGTCGCGATCCGCTATGCGGCACCGTGGAGTGAACCGGGCGCGCCGCGCGGCGCTGAGGACAAGCGTCGCTGCAACGCCTGACGCTGCGCGCCGTCGCGGCCAAGGCGCGCGGCGGCCCGCGATTTTCGACCAGCATCAAAGGGCGGCCATCGGTGCCGCCCTTTTTTTGGAGCGCGCGCGTTCTGGGGCGGCTTTGGGGTGGGGAGCGGACATTGCATATCCTCCCCATCGACTTGCGATGGGGAGGGGGACCGCCGCGAAGCGGTGGTGGAGGGGCAGCGACGTTGCGGCCCCTC
>Ga0209232_1000589_pt1 | contig 21879 bp, 27 predicted proteins | sample ETNvirenome_2_60_FD_184066 | JGI IMG/M metagenome (GOLD analysis project Ga0209232, IMG submission 184066) | Marine viral communities from the Pacific Ocean - ETNP_2_60 (SPAdes) (version 2) | ecosystem: Environmental > Aquatic > Marine > Oceanic | place: Pacific Ocean | collected 2013-06-22
ATTAGGGGTATAGGAGATTACTATGCCCCACATTTCGTTCTCGGCATTAAAAGATTGGAACACCTGCGCTTGGTATCACAAGCTGACGCGCATCGATAAAATAAGAGGCTTTACTGGCAACGCCTTCACAGCATTTGGAAATGCCATCCATGATGTCTGTGAGAAGAAGCTGCTAAAAGAAGAAATTGAAGAGGAAGAATACTTTCTCAAAAGGTTTGAGCACTTTCTTGGGACTCTTGATGAAGAGCCAGATCAAAAACTTGTATCGGACATGCGCGCCCAAGGTAAGGCTATCCTGCCTGAGATTGAAGATGCTCTTGAAGACTATTTTGGAGAGTATGAGGTGCTTGGGTCTGAGATCCCGCTTGATGAGCCGATTGATGGAGAAGACAACTTTATCTTCAAGGGCTACATTGACGGCGTTATTGCTACGCCTGATGGCAAGGTTCACATCTTTGATTGGAAAACTTGTTCTTGGGGTTGGGATGCAAAGCGTCGTAGTGCCCCTATGACTACTTACCAGCTTACTCTTTACAAGTATTTCTTCGCTCAGAAGATGGAGATTGATCCTAAAAACATTGAGACGCACTTCGCTCTCCTCAAGAGAACCTCAAAGAAGGATAAAGTTGAATTCTTCAGGGTTACCTCTGGTCCGAGAAAGACCGAAAATGCCACAAAGCTTTTGAAAAAAGCTCTATACAATATCAAGAACAAGAGGTACATTAAGAATAGAATGTCTTGTAAGTTTTGTGACTTTAACAAGACCGAACACTGTATGTAGAGGAATATATGACAAAGAAGAAAATTTTGGTCTTATCCGACCACCCGCTGTCACCATCTGGTGTTGGCACGCAAACAAAGTATATGATCGAGGCACTATTGAAGACTGGGAGATATGAATTTATTTGCCTCGGCGGCGCGATGAAACACGCCGACTATACACCTCAAAAGGTTGAACCATGGGGTGAAGACTTTCGTATATTTCCTGTTGACGGCTACGGAACACAGGAAGTTATTCGCTCTGTTCTACAAAAAGAGCGCCCCGACGCCCTTTGGTTCATGACCGATCCTCGCTTTTATGGTTGGTTATGGGAGATAGAAAACGAAATCAGGGCTAATATTCCAATGATTTATTATCATGTGTGGGATAATTTCCCACCTCCAGAATTTAATGCTGACTTTTACAACTCGAATGATATCGTAGCTTGCATTTCAAAAGTTACACATGAAATACTAAAAACAGTAGCCCCAGATGTAGAGTCGGTTTACTTACCCCACGCAGTAGATGAACGATTTTTTCATCCTACGAAGTCTGATGACGAAAAGCAAAAAATGCAAGATCTTAGAAGCAAAGTTACAAGGCAACAAAAAAATAAAAAAGTATTTTTTTGGAACAACCGAAACGCTCGCCGCAAGCAAAGTGGAACCTTGATATGGTGGTTTAAGGAGTGGCTTGACAAAGTTGGACATGATAAGGCAATGCTATTAATGCATACCGACCCGCGTGATCCACACGGACAAGACTTACCACACCTAATCAACAAACTGGGCTTAACTTCAGGTCAGGTACTACTTTCAGAAAAAAAAGTTTCGTCAGAACAATTAGCCAATCTTTATCGCATGGCAGATTACACAATCAATATATCTGATGCTGAAGGCTTTGGTTTGGCCACATTAGAGTCGCTGTCCTGTGGCACTCCAATAATTGTCAATATGACTGGTGGTCTACAGGAGCAAATAACAGATGGTAAAAATTTCTTTGGATTTGCTATTGAACCATGCTCCAAAACGGTGATCGGGTCATTGCAGGTTCCATATATTTATGAAGACCGTATTTCCCAAAGAGATTTTGAAAAAGCTTTAACGAAGGCATTAAAAAATCCAACAAAGAAGTACAAGCAAATGTCTTCGCAAGGACGAAGACACGTATTAAAAAATTATAACTTTGAAACTTTTGAGAAGTCTTGGGTTGATCTTATGGATAGAGTTGTAGAACAACACGGCTCTTGGGAAACAAGAACTGGCTATCAGAAGTGGCATTTGATGGAGGTAGCATGAGAAAAAAAATTATTTTAAAAGCCCCCTTATTGACAAGATCTGGATATGGTGAACAGGCAAGATTTGCTTTGCGCTCTTTGAGGTCTCGTGAAGACTTATTTGATATATTCATTCAGCCTTTGCAGTGGGGCAAGACCTCTTGGATTAATGATTTCAATGAAGAACGTATTTGGATTGATAATACAATTGAAAAAACTATTGCTTATATTCAACAGGGCGGCAAATTTGATATTTCTTTGCAAGTAACAATTCCAAATGAATTTGAAAAATTAGCACCAATTAACGTTGGATATACGGCGGGAATTGAAACTAACAAAGTTGCACATCAGTGGATTATGAAATGCAATGAAATGGATAAAATAATTACTATTTCTAGTTTTTCAAAAAACACTTTCGATTCAACTGAGTATCAAGCAGTTAACCAACAGACAGGACAACAAGTAGTGTTGAAAACCCAGGTTCCTGTAGAATACGTCAATTATCCAGTCAAGAGTTATGAACAACTGCCTGAACTTGATTTAAGACTATCAACAAAATTCAATTTTTTGACAGTAGCCCAATTCGGTCCAAGAAAGAACCTACATAACGCAATCAAGTGGTTTGTTGAAGAGTTCAAAAATGAAGAAGTCGGGTTAGTTGTTAAATCAAATATTGCAAAAAACTGCCTGATGGATCGAAATAGACTTCAAAACGATCTTAAAGTTTTTCTTAGTCAATTTGGTGAACGTAAATGTAAGGTTTATTTGTTACACGGGGATATGACTGACGAGGAGATGCACGCATTATATTGCAATCCAAAAATTAATGCGTTTGTCTCACTCCCACATGGTGAAGGGTTTGGGCTTCCCATATTTGAAGCAGCATATTCAGGACTCCCAGTTGTTGCTACGGGGTGGTCTGGTCAGCTTGATTTCTTAGTTGATAGTGGCGGAGACGAACAATTTTATAATGTTGCTTTTGATTTACAGCCTGTTCAGAAAGAAGTTCACTGGGAGGGTGTCATAGTACCTGATTCTATGTGGGCGTATCCTCGTGAACAATCAGCAAAAAAACAAATGCGCTTATGCTATGCAGATGTAGTTTCCAAAAAACAAAGATGGAGCAATGATAAAATTTTACAGCGATTTGATAAAAAGAAGCAATATAAGATTTTTGTTGATTTAATCCCAGGAATAGAAGATTCAACACAAATAACTAAAGATGAGGAGGTTATAACTTATGAATAAAATATTTTTTTCTGCTGATTTATTCCATTCTGATGGATATATTGGTGGAGCCGAACGATGCGATGATGTTTTAATTGAAGAGCTTTTTAATGTAAAATATAATGACTACAAAACAAATATGTTTGTAAAGTTAAATAGCAACAACCTTACGCCAGAATTGATAGAAAAAAACAAAGATGCAACATTTTTTATTTCTAATTTTATGCTATTGTCGGAAGATTCAAAACAGTGTTTAATTGAAAATAATATTGATTATATAATCATCGAGTATGATCACAAATATGTAAAATCAAATGATCCATCGATATATAAAAACAATCTTTCAAACGAAGAGGGTTTGCAAAATATTAACTTTTACAAAAAAGCTAGAGTCGTGCTTTGCCAAAGCACAATGCATTCGGAAATTTTGTATAAAAACCTTTTGCTGAACAATATAGTTAATATAGCTGGCAATTTGTGGTCTGAAAAAGATATTGATTTGTTACAGCAAGTGTTAGATTCGTCCAAGCCAACAGCAGGACGCCCAGGCGATTGGGCCGTTTTAAACACCAACAATCCAAATAAAGGGGTTCCCTCAGCAATAGAATATTGTCTTAGAAATGACATGAAATATCATCAAGTTGGAAGCAATTCATATCAAGAGTTTTTAAGACAAATCTCTATGTTTAAAGGTGTAGTATTTTTTCCAAAGTGGATTGACACGTTTAATAGGTTTTCAGTTGAAGCAAGAGTTTTACAATGTACATTGAAGACTAATCAAAAAGTTGGTGCCGCCTCTGATGGCTGGCTCAACATTAAGGGGCAGCCTCTACTAAATAAAATTAAGAGCGAAAAGACAAGAATTTTTGATTTATATGATAACATTATTAACAAGAAAGACGTAGAAACTTTTGGAGTTAAATTGCCAAGAGTCTCAATAATGACAACTTTTGTAGAAGCTGAAAAATATATCGATGGGTTCTTAGACCACTTAGTTAATCAAACAATTTTTGAAGATATAGATTTGATAATATACGATGCTGGTTCTATTGGTAAAGAATCCGAAATCATACAAAACTATCAAAGCAAATATCCGAATATAAATTACATTAGAAGTGACGATAGAATTGGTTCCTCTGAGGCTTTTAATATAATGATGAGGGAGAGTGAAAATGAATTTATGGGAATGATCTCAATTGATGATAGACCCGCCCCACATTATGCTGAAAAACTAAGAAAGTATTTACTATTTTCTAATGTTGATTTAGTTTATGGAGATTGTGTACAAACCTATAAAGAAAATGATATAGTAGGTAAAGATTTTTACGATAACAACAATCTTTATGAGCATTCTCTAAATGATTTTAGCAGAGAAAATATGATAAAATCACTGCCAGGACCAATGCCAATGTTTAAAAAGTCTATGATTGAACGCAGCGGTGGCTTTGATACAAGCTTTAAACATTCAAATGATTGGGAGTTGTGGCTTAGATGTGTTAGAGGCGGATCAGAATTTATGAAGGTCCATGATCGCGTAGGATTATATTATTTTAATCCAGATGGGGTCACAACTTCTGCTAAAACTTTTAAAAGTAAAATAAAAGAAGAAGCTTCTTTATTTATGGAATATAAGGATGTTATAGGTAAAGAGAACTTTGATAGATATAAAAACTATTTTTCACAAGGATTATAAAATGAATAGAAAGTACGTCCCAACCTTATCAGAACTAATCGATAGACTATCTATTGTGCAACTAAAAGAGGTGTTTATCTCAGAGCACAAGAGTGAATATGCACAAGAAATTTCTGATATTCTGCATGATATAGATTTAACACTGAAAGAAAAAGATGCTACAATAGATAGTAAGACAATAAGAGCTATTGTTGTTTTATCACAGATGAATTTACATATTTGGCACAATGAGTCAAACTATCGTAAAGGTATTAAAGATGGCAACAATCTAGAACTTACTCATGGGTTGAATGGTGTTAGAAACACTGCTAAAAATAAAATTCAAGAAATTCAAGGCGGCAGGAAAGATTACAAGATTGATTGCCTTGCAGCCGAATTCAAAGATTGGGAGATAAGCTGGAATGAAGATGAATAGTTATAATGGTTACACCGCCTCCGACCTTATTGAATTTGAAAATGATATAGCGGACGAATTTAATGCATCAAAAATTAGGGCTCCTGTTCACCTATACAATGGAAATGAACAACAGTTAATTGAAATTTTTAACAAGCACCAGATAGGCGACAATGATTGGGTTTTCAATTCTTGGCGTAGCCACTATCAATGTTTATTGAAGGGTGTCCCACCTGCTAAATTAAAAGAATCAATTATGCAAGGCCGCTCTATCTCTCTTTGCTTCAAAGAACAAAAAATATTATGTTCAGCAATTGTTACTGGTGTCCTGCCAATATCTGTTGGGGTAGCATTGAATAATAAAAGAGATAACAATAATAGTCGGGTTTTTTGTTTTATGGGAGATATGACATCTGAAACTGGTGCTGCTCACGAATGCATCAAGTATGCTCGTAACCACAAGTTACCAATACACTTTATTGTTGAAGATAACAATAAGTCAGTTTGCACCGATACAAGAAAAACTTGGAATTCACAAAAATTAACATATGAAAATGTCAATGATGAATATGTTACATATTATAGCTATAAATTAGATAAATATCCACATGCTGGTGCTGGCACCAGAGTTCAATTTTAAAAGAGGAAAAATGGCAAAATATTTTGATGAACTGAAGAGGTCAATGGAATACTTGGCTTCTCAAGATGATACAATGTTTTTAGGTCAAGCTGTTGCCTATAAGGGAACTGGCATGACAAATACACTAAGAGATGTAGATCGTTCTCGCTTAATAGAGATGCCCGTCAATGAAGATATGCAGATGGGCATAACTAATGGTTTGGCGTTATCTGGTAAGGTACCAATTAGTATTTTTCCAAGGTGGAATTTTTTCTTTTTAGCAACAAATCAGTTAGTAAATCATTTGGACAAATTTAGAGTTTTTTCTCATGAAGAATATGTTCCCAAAGTAATTTGTCGTGTTGGTATTGGTTCCGTCAGACCCATGCACCCACAAGCACAGCATATTGGTGATTATACAGAGGCTTATAGGAAAATGTTATCAAACGTTGAGATTATTAGGTTTGAAGAGCCTGAACAAATCTTTGAAGGCTACCATAAGGCTTATCATCGAGATGATGGCAAAAGCACCATTTTAGTTGAATATGGAGATTTTTATAATGAAAAATAATTTTACTTGGCCATTAATTAATAACAATATTTCTTTAAATGATAAGAAGCTATTGTGTGAATTTATAATGGGAACGGATAGGTTTACAAATGGCCCAAAAGTCGTTGAATTTGAAAAAGCATGGTCTGAGTGGCTTGGTGTAAAGTATAGTGTTATGGTAAATTCAGGCGCTAGTGCAAACTATATTACGACTTCGATAGTAAGAGAGCTAAAAGGGCACCATGGTGAAATAATTGTTCCTCCAATTGGGTGGGTTTCTGACATCTCCTCAGTTATAAATACTGGATTTAAGCCTGTGTTTGTAGATGTTGATGTAGATAGTATGGCCATTTCATACGAAAACATTAAAAATGCAATCAATGAGAACACCAAGGCAATTGTTTTGGTTCATGCGCTTGGATTTAACGGATTAACTGATGAACTAATCAAGCTTGCAGATCAGCATGATCTTCTTTTGATTGAAGATTGCTGTGAGTCACACGGCGCAACTCATAATGGAACAAAGATAGGAGCAATAGGTCATATGTCTTGTTTTTCATTTTACTTTGGGCACCACATGACCACGATAGAAGGTGGTATGATCAGCACTAATGATGAAAGCATACACCAGCTTGCCAGGATGTTTAGATCACATGGAATGATAAGAGAAACATCACAAGAGTACCAAAAACAATTTTACAGAGATGATTTAAATCCCCTATTCACTTTTGCAGTTCCGGGTTATAATATGCGAAGTTCTGAAATAAACGCAGTATTAGGTATTGAACAACTCAAAAGACTGGATTTTAATATCCAAAAGAGGATAGATAACTTGCAGGTGTGGGTTGATAATTTAGATTCTGATTTGTACTTCACTGATTTTAAGATGGAGGGAAGCAGCAACTACGCATTGCCGCTTATTTTAAATAAAAATAACAGCACCATGCCGTTAGTTTGTTCTCTGTTAGAGTCAGAAGGAGTTGAGTTTAGACTCGGTACCGCAGGCGGCGGCAATCAGGCTCGCCAGCCTTATCTAGAAAAGTTTGATTTTAAGGTTGTGGGTAGTTTAGCTAATTCCGATTATATTCATGATTATGGCTTGTATATTGGCAACCACCCAGAGCTTGAAGTTGAAGAAATAATTTCATTATGTACAAAACTTAATAATATTAAAGAGAGTAAAGATGTTTAAAAATAAGAAAGTTTTAGTTACTGGCGGTCATGGAATGATCGGAAGAGAATTGGTTTCTTTATTGTTGGACGCAGGTGCTTTAGTGACAGTTGCCGATATCAGTGAAAACACAAATCTTAAAGGTGTAACATATGAGCAGATAGATTTAAGATTTTTTGACCAATGTATAGAGTTGTGTAAAAATCAAGAAATAATTTTTAACTTGGTTGGAATCAAAGGATCGCCAAAGATGTGTGCTGAGCAGCCAGCAGACTTTATGGTCCCCATGTTGCAGTTTAACACTAACATGATGGAGGCAGCAATGCGAGCAAATGTTGATTGGTATCTCTATACTAGTTCGGTTGGCGTATATCATCCGGCAGAAGTCTTCAGAGAAGAAGACGTTTGGACCACTTTTCCATCGCCAAATGATAGGTTTGCTGGCTGGGCGAAGAGGATAGGAGAGCTACAGGCTGAAGCCTATGCTATTCAACATGGTAAGAGAAACATATCAATTGTTCGCCCTGCCAATGTTTATGGAAAGAACGACAATTTCAATCCAGCCAATGCTATGGTCATTCCGTCTCTAATAAGAAAGGCTGACGAGAATGACTTTTTGGAAGTTTGGGGCGATGGTTCTGCAATAAGAGATTTTATTCATGCTAAAGATGTTGCACTAGGAATGATCCATGCAGTTGAAAATAAGATCACTGAGCCGATTAATTTAGGCAGTGGCGATGGTGTTTCTATACGTGAAATAGCTGAAGTCGTTTCTGAGAGGTTTGGTAAGCCGATTAAGTGGCTAACTGACAAACCAACTGGAGACAAGAGAAGAGTTTTTGATATGTCCCGAGCCACTGGCCATGGTTTTATCCCATCAATCAGTATAGAGCAGGGAATAAATGATACAATTGATTGGTTTTTACAAAACAAAGAAATGATTGATAAAAGATTTAATGCATTTACACAAAGCAAGGAGAACTGATGTCTGATTTTTATAAGGGAAAGGTAGTCGCCGTCGCTGGCGGAAGCGGGTTCATAGGAACACACTATATTGAGCATTTGCTTGAGTTGGGGGCACTTGTTCGTACCCATACACATGTGCGCCCATTACAGAGAACTGAATGGTACTCAGATCATAGGGTCACAGTTATTCAGGGACTAGATTTAACAACCCAAGCAGGCTGTAACACACTCGTAGATGGAGTGGATTATCTAGTACACGCAGGAGGTAGAATATGTCACCCAGCAAGCGTACCAACAGACATTCAGGTGTCCATACAAAATATTCAAGTAACCGGACAGCTACTAGATGCTTGTGTAAAATCCAATGTAAAGGGCTTTTTAGACCTGAACAGTTCTACCGGATATCCAGATATCAGGCGACCACTGGAAGAAGATGAATTTTGGACTGGAGAACCACATAGCAAATATTATGGCTACGGATGGATGAGAAGGTATCGCGAAAAGCTTATGGAACATGTTTCAAGATTTTCAGACATGAAGATTGCACTAGCCAGAGGCACAGCTATCTATGGACCTAATGATAATTTTGACCTTAAGACTTGCCATGTTGTACCGGCTCTGATTAAAAGAGTTTTGAGTGATGAAAATCCCTTTGAGGTATGGGGCAGCCCTGATGTCGTAAGAGACTTTTTGTATGTTAAGGATGTTGTAAGGGCTGGACTATTAGTACTTGAAAAGGGTGACTCAATGAAGCCTTACAATGTTGGTTCCGGTGAAGCAGTTACAGTAGGAGATATTGTAGATGCTATCCTGAAGGCCACTGGAAAGACACCAGAGGTGTTTTATGATGCCTCTAAGCCAACAACCATACCTTTTAGAATGGTTAGCACAGAGCGTCTCGAAAATGAACTAGGGTTTGAAAAAGAATATACGTTCGAACAAGGCATAGCAGAAACAGTAAAGTGGTATATTGAAAACAATGACTAATGTATTAATAACTGGCATTACTGGAATGGTTGGCTCTCATCTAGCCGATTACCTCCTCCGACACACAGATTGGAATATTTATGGTTTATTGCGGTGGAATGATGACCTTGATAATATTGAACACTTGACCCCTGTAATCAATAAAAAGAAAGATATACACCTAGTATATGGTGATCTTAATGATATGTCCTCTTTAATGAGGGCAATAAAAGTGTCAGAGCCTTCATATGTATTCCATCTCGCAGCCCAAAGCTATCCAAAGACAAGTTTTGACTCGCCATTGGAAACATTAGAGACAAACATATTGGGAACGGCTAAACTTTTAGATGCCATAAGAATGTCCCAATACGATCCAATTATCCATGTTTGCGCTTCATCAGAGGTGTTTGGTAGAGTTCCAAAAGAATTTCTTCCAATACACGAAGATGTAACCTTTCATCCGGCTTCTCCATACGCCATATCAAAGGTCGGAACTGATTTGATTGGTAGGTTCTATGGCGAAGCATATGGAATGACTGTGATGACAACTAGAATGTTTACTCATACAGGGCCACGGCGCGGAGATGTTTTTGCTGAATCAACTTTTGCAAAACAGATTGCAATGATTGAAGCTGGACAGTTGCCTCCTGTTATCAAGGTTGGAAATCTAGATTCTCTAAGGACTTGGGCAGATGTCAGAGATGCTGTTCGGGCATATCACATGCTTGTCACTATTGATCCTGTAGCTGGAGAATATTATAATATTGGCGGTACTTTTACCTGCTCTATTAAAGACATGCTATATTATTTATTAAGTAAATCAACGGTCAAAGATATTAAAATAGAAATTGACCCTGATCGTCTTCGACCAATAGATGCAGATTTACAAGTACCAGATACCAAAAAGTTTACCAATCATACAGGGTGGACCCCCGAGATATCATTTGAGCAAACAATGGATGATTTGTTGGACTATTGGAGAAAGAGAGTTTCTTCTGGTAAAAAGTTTTTAATGAGATGAATATGGAACAAAAAGATTTATTGATTGTTTTTAACATTTTTGGGCATCATTCAAGAGAAGATTTTCAAATTAATAGTTACAAGCAAACGCTGCGCGGCATTTTTAAACAAATAAAAAACGCACCACAGTATACATTTCGCGTTGTAATATCGGCATGTTTGGTAGGCGATAAGTGCGTTGACGAGTTAAAAAAAGAGTTTGGAGATGACATTCATATCTTTAGATATATTGATAGGTATACTTGTCAAATCGCGTCAAACAGCACAATATTAAAGGCAATCAAACACTTTAATGAGGAATACGAAGGATACTTGTATTTTAGCTCTGGCATTTTTTTTGCTGAAGATTCTGAAGATATTGTTAATACGGTAATCACCAATGAACAAAATGTAAGAACTACAATTTCAACAAGAGTTGGCAATCCTTATATTTTTGCCAATTTAGTCAAAAAGCTAAAAACACAAAAGTACGGAATTATTCAGTTACAAGTGGACGAAGACCATGGTTATCATTTTCTAGGGCACGGACCAACTGACTGGGCAAATAATATAGATTTTCAAAAAGATTATGTAATACCTCCTGGCAACCATGCAAACTTTCATATAGCCGCAATCCACAGAAGTCTCAAAGATTATTATAGAAAGCCTATTTCCGATATTCATGGTTTTTGCGGCATGGAATCTACACTGTCTTATTGCTGCGCGGCATTACAAAAGCAGTATATTTTAATGGGTGACTCTATAGTTATTCATAAACAAAAATTTGACAATGATCATTCCGCGCCTGGAAGAATGTTAAATGTTGCCGGGGTTCCAATAGTTTTTTCTGAAGGCAGAAATCCTTGTTCGAATTTGTTATGGGGGCGATGCAAGACAGAAATTGCCAATGATACACAGGCAAAAAGAACTGGGATGGGATATTATCCAGGGCTGGCAGCCAACAATGTTCCTGACTGGAATGGCACTGTTTTGGTCCATAATAAAGAAAAATATGATCATAATTACTTGTCCACTGATCCTGAAATGAAAGAAGCTGTTAAGAGACTTTTCTTTTCTAGCAGCGAAGAAGTGCATTATGATTACTTATACTGTAAAATATATTAAAGGATTATCTAATGAATTATAAATTGTCAATATGTTTACCTGCCCATAGAACTTACCTATGGGAAAGATTATACAATTCTATTTCCAACTCTGTTGGAGATGATTATTCTTGGGAATTAATTATGGTTGGGCCAAACGACCCTCCCCCATTTTTTGCTGATAAAACAAATTTTAAATTTTTTAAAGATCGGGGGTCACCATCTAGAGCTTTCCAAATTTCACTTATGTTGGCAGAGGGTGAACTTGTTACTTGGGCATCTGATGACGGTTTTTACACAAAAGATTCTTTAAAATTATGTATTGATATGCATGATGAGCAAAATTTGGGATATAAAGACATAGTTGTAGCTAGACACGTCGAAGGCCGCAACCATTCTGGAAAACAAGAACCTAATGACTTTTGGAGGGCTTGGCACCACCCCACATTGAGATTGCCGGCAATTCCAGACAATTTTTACATAATTTTGAATGGAATGATGAAATTGAATTACTTGAGAGACCTCGGCGGCGTAGATTGTGTTTATGAAAATTATAATATGAACTTGCACGATTTAGCGTTTAGGGCTCAACGATGTGGGAGTAAAATATATTTTTCTCCGACGACCGTTTTAAATTGTGATTGGAATCCAAATGAAGGGGATCACAAGCCAGTTGCGACAGCGCACTCAGAACATGACATGCCCCTGTTCAACAAGCTAATGTCCAAACCACATCCAGATAGAATAAAAATAGATTTTTTTAATTGGACAAAATCTGATAAAATATGGAAAAGAAGATTTGGAGAGACAAAATGACTTATGATGTATCAATAATAATGCCAGCGATCAGGACACCCCTATGGGATCATATGTATGATACAATTGAAAAATCATGTAATGGGTATACATTTGAATTGGTTATGTGCGGACCTTTTTCGCTAACAGAAAAGCTAAAAACAAAAACAAATGTAAAAATGATTATAGATAATGGCTCCCCCTCTCGGTGCGCCCAACGAGCAGCCATAGAAAGCACAGGAAAATTATTGGCACATTGCGTTGACGACGCTCATTTTATAGAAAATTCTTTGAATAAAGCAATCTTATTATATAATGCTGTTTGCACAAAAAAGGATGTTATAAATTTAAAATACACAGAGGGGGAAAATTTCAATGGCAATTCGATGCCCAGTCAATATTGGTATGCCCATTACCACCCCCCATTGAGGTACCAAGCAATACCACATAATTATAAACAATGTTGTCATCACTTGATTAATCGTGAGTATTTTCTAGAAATGGGTGGCTACGATTGTAAGTTTGAGTATCAAAATTTTAATTTACACGATCTTATTTTTAGAATTCAACATGATGGGGGCGTAGTTTATGATTCTCCCACTGATGTAACAAATTGTAATTTTTATCCTGAAAAGACAGGAGACCACGCCCCAATTGTTGAAGCGTATATAAATAATGATGAGCCTTATTTTAAAAAGCTATACTCTGACCCCGACATATTAGAAAAAAGAAAGAAAATTGATTTACACAATTGGCAAAAGGCTCCTAGCGTTTGGCGCAGGAGATTTTCAAATAAAATACCTAAGAATTATGAACAAATTCTAAATGATGAATACTGAGGATAAATAAAACATGAAAATTGGAATAGTTGGAGTTGGAGTTGTAGGCAGCGCGTGCCAGTTTGGTTTTGAACTACTAGGTCACGATGTTTCGGTTCACGATTTGAGGTTTGAAACCACAATAGAAAGTGTTATTGAAAGCGAAGTAATTTTTCTTTGCGTTCCGACGCCAGAGTCTAGTGATGGATCTTGTAATATTGGCATTGTCGAGTCTGTTGTAGATGAGCTTAACGAGAAGAAATATAAAGGAGTGGTAGCCATAAAGTCAACTATTGGACCAGGGACAACTGATTACTTAGTTGCAAAAACGGGATTAGAAATTTGTTTTGTGCCTGAGTTTTTGAGAGAGAGATGTGCCGTTACGGATTTTACAGAAAATCATGATGTGTGTATAATTGGTGCAAATAATAATAAAGTGTTTGAAATAATAAAACAATGCCATGGCAATCTTCCAGAAAAATTTATACACGTAACACCATCAGAGGCTGAGTTTTGTAAATATTTTAATAATGTCTATAATGCAATGCTTGTGATTTTTGCAAATAGTTTCTATGAAGTTTGTCAGTCGCAAGGGGTTAATTATGCAAATGTTAAAAATGCGGTAATAAGCAGAAGACATATTAATGGAAATTACCTTGAATGCAATAACAATTTTAGAGGATTCGGGGGCATGTGTTTACCAAAAGACACAGCCGCAATGGCAAAACTTGCAGAAGAAACCAACGTTGAATTTTTTAAAAATTTACTTGAAGAAAACGCAAAATATAAAATAACTGTTTATAAAGGGATGAGAAAAAAATGAAGTCTGTTTTGATAACCGGTAGTCAAGGTTTTATTGGCTCTTATTTATGCAAAGAATTTCTAGATAATGGTTATAGAGTTCTTGGTATAGATAACTACTCTAAATATGGAAAAATAAGCCGACCTCACGATACTCATGAAAATTTTACTTTACTAGAAATGGATATCGTTGATATTGATTCTGAACTTGTTCTTGAGCGATTTGGCAAAGTAGATCACATAATTGCAGTCGCTGCTATGATTGGGGGGATTGCGTATTTTCACAAGTACGCTTATGATTTGTTATCAACAAACGAACGAATTATGGCCTCTACTTTTGATTTGGCTATTCAATTATTCAAAAATCATGGACTTAAAAAAATAACTGTTTTGTCCAGCAGCATGGTTTTTGAAAAGACAAAAATTTATCCTACACCTGAGTATGAAATTGAAAATTGTCCGCCACCAATGAGCACCTACGGCTTTCAAAAGCTTGCTTGTGAGTATTTTTGTAGAGGAGCATTCGAGCAGTATGGATTGCCATACACAATCGTAAGACCATTTAATGCTGTTGGTGTTGGTGAGGAAGATTCAATTAGTGAACATGAGATCACATCGGGCAATATAAAAATGATGATGAGTCACGTATTGCCAGACTTAATCAATAAAATAATGAAGGGACAAAATCCTTTACATATTTTAGGAACAGGTGAACAGATAAGGTGTTATACAAATGGAAAAGATATTGCGACCGGAATACGAAGGTGCGTTGAAAGTGATTCTGCTATCAATGAAGATTTCAATATTTCTACACGAGTTCCAACTAGCGTGCTACAATTAGCACAACTTGTTTGGTCACGCTTACGTCCCGAAGAACAGTTTAGCTATGTATTAGATAAAGGATATGAGTATGACGTGCAAAAAAGAATCCCAGATACTTCTAAAGCAAAAAAGCTTCTCGGCTTTGAAGCTGAAATAACCTTAGAAGACAGTGTGGATGAAGTAATAAAATGGATGATGGAAAAAAACAATGAAACCTGAACTAAGTATAATTTTGCCCGCTATTAGACAAGAAAATTGGGACAATTTGTATGATTCCATTGTTATGTCAACAAGTAGAAACTTTGAATTAATTATTTGTGGACCCTATCCTTTAACAGAAAAGTTGCAAAAGTTACAAAACGTAAAATATGTAAAAGATTTTGGCAGTCCGACAAGAGCGTCCGCTATAGCAAGCACTCTTGCAGAAGGCAAATTAATAACTTGGCTTACGGACGATGCTGTGCTATTAAATAACGCTATGGATTTAGCAATAAATGCTTTATATTCTATGGGTACCGATGAAAAAAATGTAGTCATAACAAAGTATGTAGAAGGTACGAATGGAACTCAGAAAAAGCACCAACCAGATTATTATTTTAAAATAAATGGCAGACCCGGTTTCAGGCCATGTACTTATTCCCCCTATATACCAGATGATTGGTGGATTTTCAATACTGCTATAATGTATCGCTCTTTTTTTGAAAAGCTGGGCGGCTTAGATTGTAATTACGAGCACGCTGCAATGGCAGATACAGATTTTGCAATTCGAGCACAACTATCTGGCGCGCGAGTTAACATAACACAGATTTTAATGTATGATTGCGATCATGGACAGGCGGATCATAAGCCCATTGAAATAGCACAAATAAATTTTGACGAGCCGCTTATTCAATCAACTTATAGAGACCCCCAGTGGCGTTCTAATATAAAAACTAATATTGATCTAAACAATTGGAAAAATTTTCCATCTGTTTGGACGAGAAGATTCAAATTAAAGGAATAAAATGAATTATAAACTATCGATTTGCTTGCCTGCACATAGAACACATTTGTGGCAACAATTTTATGAATCTGCCAAAGAGAGTGTTGGAGATGATTTTACTTGGGAGATGATTCTTGTTGGACCAAACGAACCACCAAAGTTTTTTGAAAACAAGAGAAATTTTAAATTTTTAAAAGATTTTGGGACACCGACGAGGTGCGCGCAAATTGCCACATCAATTGCGGAAGGTGAGTTGATGATGTGGGGCTCGGACGACGGCATTTTTGTTAAAGATTCTATCAACAAGGCGGTTAAATTACATGATAGTATTGGTAGAAAAGACGTAATGGCTCTTCGATATACCGAGGGTAGAAACCACCAAGGACCACCAATGCATAAAGATTATTGGATGGCTTGGCATCACCCCACACTAAGGGTCGTCCCTAACCATTTCAAAATTGTTTTGGTTGGGATGTTTAAGCTTGACTATTTTAGAGAACTAGGTGGCTGGGATTGTAGATTTGAGCACTTAAACATGAATTGTCACGATTTGGCATTTAGGGTTCAACACGATGGCGGTGTTGTTTATGAATCTCCTGAAATAGTGTGCAACCATGATTGGAATCCAAACGAGGGAGACCATATCCCAGTACAAGAAGCTTACGATAAAAACGACTTAAGCTTGTTTCAACAAGTTTACAATGGACAAACAATTAGAGAAACAAGAATTGATTATCATAACTGGACTTCTAGTCCTAGAGTCTGGAAAAGAAGATTTGGAGATATGAAATGAGAGTATTAATAACAGGACACAAGGGGTTCGTCGGCGGCCACTTTTTAAATTATTTTGAAAATCGTGGATACCAAGTGACAGGAGTGGATATTAAAGATGGGAACGATTGTCGCGATTTTTTTAAAACATGCGATGAAAAATTTGATCTTGTTGTTCACTTGGCTGCCATTGTGGGTGGCAGAGAGATGATAGAAAATGAACCCCTTTCTGTAGCAACAGATTTGTCAATAGATTCGGAAATGTTTAATTGGGCCGTCAGAACTGGACAAAATAAAATAATCTATTACAGTTCGTCCGCTGCATATCCTACAAAGTACCAACAAAAAAATTCAAAAATTAAAATGAAAGAGTCATTTATTGATTTACAAGATATATCCAACCCTGATTTCACATATGGTTGGTCTAAATTAACTGGTGAAATGTTGGCAGATTTTGTTAAAAAAATGGGCACAAAGGTTTATATTTTTAGACCATTTAGTGGCTTTGGGGAAAATCAAGATTTAACCTATCCAATACCTTCATTCATCGATAGAGTTATCAACAAAGTTGATGAATTTGAAATCTGGGGTGATGGTACGCAAGTAAGAGATTTTATCTATATAGATGATATTATCCAGGCGACTATGAAAGCTGTTGAATTAGATATTCAGGAGCCTATAAATTTGGGCAGCGGCAAGCCTGTTAGCTTTAATGAAGTGGCAGAAAAGTTGTTTAAAATTTCTGGTTGGCATCCAGAAAAAGGTGTAAAACACCTAAAAGAAAAGCCAGTTGGCGTGATGTATAGATGCGGCGATTGCACAAAAATGAATGATTTTTATGAATTAGAATATAATCTTGAAGATGCATTAAGAAAAATGCTTGTTTCAAGAGGCTGGAATTTTGACAATTAAAATTTGGAGTATTATATGATTGAACAAAATAAATTAATAAAACTAAATTTGGGCTGCGGAGATCGAAAGATGCACGGTTTTATTAACGTTGATGGACGCCCAGATGTTAACCCAGATGTTGTTGCAGATGTCACAAAAATAAATGATAAATTTAATAATGTTGATTTGATTTATGCTTGTCATGTACTGGAGCATTTCCCCCTGAAGGCATCAACATTTCAGCCAATTCCATATAAGCAGGTTTTATCTAATTGGTATTCCGCGCTAAAAGAGGGCGGTACTCTGAGATTGGCTATACCAGATATTGATGCAACTTGCAGATATTATGTTGATACCGGAAATTTAGATATATTGTATGCTTTTTTCTATGGTGGGCAAAAATACGACTTTGATTTTCACTATCATTGTTGGAATTTTGATACTTTAAAGAGAGATTTAATTGAAACCGGTTTCAAGGAAGTCACACGCTATGATTGGAAAAAGACAGAACACTTTTTTATAGATGATTACAGCCAAGCGTATTTACCACACATGGATAAATCAAATGGCAGGCTAATGAGTTTAAATGTGGAAGCCATAAAATAATGTATTTTGTTAAATCGGTACAAGATAGCAAAAAAATAAAAAATTTAAAAATACTAAATTTGGATACTTTTTCTGACTTTCGCGGAGATATTTGGACAACCTACACAGATTGCGATTTTTTACCAAGTTTCATAGAAGATAAGGTATCAATTTCTCATAAAAACGTTCTTAGGGGGTTGCACGGAGACAGCGAAATAGATAAATTAATTACATGTTTGCACGGAAGGATTCAGCTAGCTGTACTAGATTTAAGAAAAGACTCAAAAACATATGGAAATCATGCAATGTTTGAATTGAATGATAAAGAGGGTACTGCTATTTTTGTGCCTGCTGGTTGTGTGAACGGGCACCTTTGTCTTAGTGATAAATGCATATTTTTTTATAAATGGTCAAAAGTTTATAATGGTGCAGATAAACAGGTAACAGTGAAGTGGGATGATCCAAATTTGAATTTAAATTGGAAAGTAGAAAATCCGATACTTTCAAAAAGAGATTTAGAACACTCAGTCTTGTCAAAGGGAATTTATTTATGAAAATTTTAGTAGTTGGTGAAAGCTGTAGAGATATTTATATCTACGGCGAATGTGGTAGGTTGTGCCCCGAAGCCCCTGTTCCTGTTTTTAAATCATCAGGCTTGGGCTCCAATAATGGTGGAATGGCAACCAATGTGTTTAAGAATATAAAAAGCATTTCTGAATTAAATGTTGATTTAATTACAAATCAAAACTGGTTGTCAATAAAAAAGACGAGATATGTAGATCAAAGAACAAATTACTTATTACTAAGAGTAGATGAAAACGATCAAGACTATATGTCATGTGACGTTTCCAGTATTGAATACGACAAGTATGATGCAATCGTGATATCAGATTACAACAAGGGCTACCTTTCAGAAAAAGACATACAATATATCTCAGAAAATCATCCTTTAACTTTTCTTGATACAAAAAAAATATTGGGCGATTGGTGTAAAAAGGTTACTTTTATAAAAATTAACAACGATGAATATAAAAAAACAGAACACATGCTTGATAAAGAAATAAAGTCAAAAATTATTACCACCCTTGGACCAAATGGCGCCCAATACAGAGGTAGAATATACCCAGTACCAGCGGTTGAAATTAAAGACACTTCGGGTGCTGGTGATACATTTATGGCTGGACTTTCAGTAAAATTTTTAGAAACAAAAGATATTGATACAGCGATTGATTTTGCAAACAATTGTGCAACTTCCGTAGTTCAAAGAAAAGGGGTGTGCGTAGCATGAAAGTCATATGGACAAATGGTTGCTTTGACGTTCTTCATCGAGGCCATATAGAGTTATTCAAATATGCCAAATCTCTTGGAGATTATTTAGTAGTTGGTATTGATACTGATGAAAGAGTTAAGGCTTCCAAGGGACCCAGCCGACCATTTAACAATATAGAAGATAGAATTGCAATGCTTGAATCTATTAAATATATTGATGAGATATATGTGTTTGATACTAATACTGAGTTAGACTCTCAGGTCCGCTTAAGTGGTGCCAAGATCATAGTTGTGGGTTCGGACTATAAAAACAAAAAAGTAATTGGCTCTAGACATACACAAGAAGTAAGGTTTTTTGATAGAATAAAAGGGTATTCAACAACTAAAATCTTAGTAGGATTACAATGACTTATGTTTTTGACATAGATGGTACAATATGCACCACAACTAATGGTGATTATACTCAGGCAAAACCTATTGTTGAGAGAATACAGATCGTCAACAATCTCCATGAAAGTGGTCATACAATTATATTTTTAACTGCTAGAGGTATGGGTAGGCACAATAACAATTTTCTCTATGCCCAGAGAGATTTTTACGATCTTACGGCGCAACAACTAAAAGACTGGGGCGTCAAACATCATCAATTGTTTTTGGGCAAGCCTGCTGGAGATTACTACATTGACGATAAGGGAGTGAATGATGAAGACTTCTTCAACACAAGAAATTAAATTTGTCCCCAAGGGTTGGGGATTTGAGAAGTGGATTGTAAATTGTGAACAATATTGTGGCAAATTACTTTATTTTGCCAAAGATAAAAGATGCTCTTGGCATTATCACAAGATAAAGGATGAGGTATTTTATATACAATCAGGGAGAATACTGGTTAAGTATTCTGATGGTGATAGTCTTGAAGATGCTCAAGAAGTAATCCTGGGACCCGGCGATAACTTTCATGTTTATGTTGGTTTAAGACACCAAATGATAGCTATTGAAGATACGGAATTATTTGAGTTTTCAACTCAACATTTTGATAGCGATAGTTATAGGATTGTAAAAGGTGACTGAATGAGACTGGTGGTAATCACAGGATGTCTAGGACTTATTGGTTCATATTTGACCAAAAAGTGTCTTGATCTTGGTTGGCAGGTATACGGAATAGATAAAATAACATATGCAGCGAATAAAGATCTTATAGACTTATTTAACACATATGATAATTTTACTTTCACCAAGCAAGATATAGCGGCAATTGATTACCTTCCAGATTGTGACTATGTAATAAATGTGGCAGCCGAATCTCATGTTGGCAATAGCATTGTGGAGTCTGACGACTTCATTCACACCAACGTATTTGGAGTGAAAAATTTATTAGACTTAATCAGAAGAAAGCAAAAAAATGTAGTTGACCCACCAATATTTTTACATTTTAGCACTGATGAGGTTTATGGAGACATTGAGAGCGGATCACATGCCGAAACAACACTTTTAAAACCAAGCAATCCTTACTCAGCGTCGAAGGCTTCGGCAGATATGCTAATCCTGGCTTGGTCTAGGACATATGGAGTTAATTATGTTATTGTGCGTCCAACAAATAATTATGGAATTGGCCAATATCCCGAAAAGCTAATACCGCTATCTGTAAAACTACTACAAAGACAAAAGAAAATAAAACTTCACGACCATGGTGAACCAATCAGAAATTGGCTTCACGCTGATGATACTTCGGAAGCAATTGTAAAAATAATTAATTCCGGCGCAGCAAACGAAATTTATAATATTTCAGGGGGATTCGAACAAAAAAATAAACATACTGTTCAAAAGATAATTAATTCCTATTTTGAAGACGAAAGAGATTATCTACAATATGTCGATCTTCATTATGTGAGGGATGGACAAGATGTCAGGTACTGCCTTGATGATTCTAAAATCAGAAAATTAGGATGGAAACCGCAGAAGAATTTTGATGATGAGATACTAAACATAGTTAAGCACTACAAGCATAATTTTAAATGGTAAAAGGAGATTAAAATGAGCAACGGAACTTTTAAACTATCAAATCAGGCGCTTGGCGCCGTGATGATGGCTCTTCAAGAGTCGCTATTAAACGAGATTGACATTGTGCCAATCCTTAAGGGATTTGAATTGACACAAGGTGATGACGGATTGGTTGTTACTAATCCGCCAACTGTGCGCGTTAGCAATAACAAGCCAATCACAGAGCAAGATCTAACAAAGATGGCAGGCGAGTAATTGCCTCGCTACCTTTACAGGTGTGAAGGCTGCGAACAAAAGTTCGTGGCCTTTCATTCGTTATCGGATACACAAGAGGAATGTCTCCTATGTGGACACGAGAGCGTTACAAAAATGATAGGTAAGCCCATAGTCCTTAACAAAAAACTAACAAATTCTAAGGACACT
>Ga0209232_1000590_pt1 | contig 21878 bp, 27 predicted proteins | sample ETNvirenome_2_60_FD_184066 | JGI IMG/M metagenome (GOLD analysis project Ga0209232, IMG submission 184066) | Marine viral communities from the Pacific Ocean - ETNP_2_60 (SPAdes) (version 2) | ecosystem: Environmental > Aquatic > Marine > Oceanic | place: Pacific Ocean | collected 2013-06-22
AATGTTTTGAAAGTTGCATGAAAAATTTTTTTATCTAATAATTAAAGCAAATATAACATAAGCCATACCAGATATCAAAGCTCCAGTAGACACTAATAATATGCTTTCTACACGGTTAATTTGACGTTCAAGTTTATTTATCTTGTCATGAGTTTGCTTTTGCATAATTCTGCAAAGCTTTTCATGATCCTCTATTTTTTGTAGTGCGTTTTTTGCCATTAAGTTCTCCCCGCAATTACTTTTTCTGTTGGAGATAGTAAGGCAGTTTCAGTACGTGTCAAGTTTGTAATTGGATTTTTTTGCATTGTATTTGTTGCTATTTTAACAGGCATCGGTGTCTTAGCTAAAGGTGGTGTTTTTACTTCTGCTGTTTGTATTTCTTCTACCGGTCTAATACTAGATTGTTTATTGTCCCCTAAACGTTTTTTAAGTTGCTCTATTCTTGATGGAGCCTCTTCTTCTTTTTTTAAATTTTTATCTTTGTATTCTCTAAGAATGTTTCTAAATAATCGCTTAGGATAAAAATATTCTTTATTAATAGTTTCCCCTCTTTCTTTTGCAAGAATCTTAGCTTCATTAACTCTTTTTTTCATACGTGTGTCATATCCTGTGTATGGAATATTTTTACCGTTAATTAATTTTTTAACTTTTGCATATGGTATTCCTCTTTTTCTTAAAATTTTTACTAATTCTTTTTTAGGAACTCCTACTTCTAAAGCATCATTTAATATAAAATGAAAGTCCTGATTAACTCTATATGTTTCTTCTTGAATGTTTTTAAATTCATCTGCTAAAACTAAAGGTCCTCTTCGTTGAAAGTTTTCTAAACCAAAAAACTTTTCCGCAGTTGTTACAGATTTAAATTCTTTATTATAATTTGTAACTTTGTATTGCATAGTTCGTGGAACATCTACGTTTATAATTCTAATACCAGAAAATAATGCAAGTAACTCATCCTGTAAGTTTACTGGTTGACCACCTCTTTTAACGTCCTTCTCTACTCCTTTGATTAGTTTTCCACCTGTATCAAAAGCAGTAGGTTTAACTCCTTTTATTATATGTCCGAGACTTTTCATAAATGCAGTTGGTCCGTCATCAGTAACAGAATATACTTTGCTTCCTGTTTTAGTTTCACCTCCTCTTCCCCCGATGATTAATCCTCTAGGAATTACATCAGATATTTTTTCAAGTGCAATAGACTCAGATACAAAGGGATCTATCAATTTTCTTACAGGCCCATCAGCTCCTAAAAATAAATTAAATACAACATCATCTACATCTTGTTGTTTTAAATTGCCTTCTTGAAGTGTTTTAATTGCAGCTCTAACTGGCTGTGTGACAACATCATATGGACTAAAATATGAAAAGTTAATAGCTTTACCTACTCCATCTTTCCATTTATTAATTGGAAGAATTGCTGCTCTTGAATTCCATGGTGCAGCTAAACTTCTCTTATAAGATTCTACTTGGTCCATAGTTACACCAGTTAAATTTTGAGCAAGTTCACTCGCGCCTTTTTCTGCTCCTCCTAGTGTTACAGCAGCTCCTAATAATCTTCGATATCCAGCTTGTCTTAATTTAGCATTAGACGAAGTTGCTTCTTTCATACCTAAGCTTACAATATTATGAGTAGTTCTAATCATTTCAGCCGGGAATGATACAAAGTTACCAAATGGTAGTTTTCTTAGATCTTTAATAAATTGAGGTACCTTACTGTATGTTGGATAAGTATTTCTTATTTGCCATGCAGCTGCTTCATCTATTGCTTCATCAAATGTTTTTTTAGCTCCAGTAAAAGTATTGATAGGGTTAAATTTTCTTCCAGTAATTTCTTGTGTCCATTTTGCAATATCATCTACAGTTCTATACATCCCCTTCATTTGAGATTTTACATATTCATGACCATACCATTTCCAAAGGTTATCACCTCCAGCATATATTCTAGTAGCTGTTTTTAACATTTTTGTATTAGACAATTTGTTAAGTAAACTATCTAAGTTTTTTACTTTAGCACCGGCACGTATGTCTTGTAGTACTGCTTTTAATTCAGAAGCCACAATGTTTTCATCAATAACTCCTAACCTTATTTTGTTTTCTAAATTTTTAATAAACTTTTCTTCGTTAATTAATTTTCCTGCACCGAAGATATCGTCCATTACCATTTTTAAAGAATCAGTTACAGATGCTCTTCCACCTATATGACCATTAGCTAATGGAAACATACTAGCAGATGTAACGTTTCTAACTTGTGTTGCTGGAGATAAAACTGTTTTACCAAACTGAGTTGCAACTTTAAATTGTAAAATGTTTCTATAAACAGTACTTTGTATCCAGCTATCAAATGTTCCAGGAACTCCTTTTAAAGCAGCTGCCATATCTGCATTAGCATAAAGTTTACTTATGTTACTTTTTAATAAACCAAGACCTTTTAGATCTCCTACTTTTGAAGCATCAAACACTTTCTTTGAGTCCGCTGCGACTTGATTTTTAAATAACCACCCTTCAGCTACGCCAATATCTGCTAATCTATCCAAAGTTCTTTTGTTAACAGCTTGTGTTATTGCATGAGATGTTGTTTGTAATACGGAAGATTTAAGATTATTTTCTTCTCCTAATAATTTTTTAATTACATCTGGTAATTCTTCACCAGTTTTAATTAGTTTATCAGATCTTAAAGTGTCTTTTGATATTTGTTGTAGTATTCTTAAAGGGTCAGCACCATCTTGTTTTGTAAGTGTTAATGTTTTTTCCATCATGGTGTCAGCCATTTCTTTTAAAGCTTGTTGATCTGTCATCTTAGAAGTTTTTAAAGTTTTAATAGCTTCTTTTTTAATATCAGCATTTCTTTTAACTACATTTTCTAAAATCCATTTAGAAGCAGCTTGTTTTATTTTTGGATCTGCCATGTACTCAGGATTAGTAAAAGTTGCAAAAGATTTTCTCATGTAAGTTTTTAGGTTATTCAGCATAAAATCTTTTAACTCATTTTCTGGTAATAACTCAGCAAATGTTTTTTTAGTATTTACTAATTCTTTCTGAAGAAATTCTGCTGTTTCTTGTAGCTCTTTTGGTAAATCAGATTTTTTAAGTTGACCTTTTAAGTAAGCTAGAACTCTATCTAAATAATAATCTTGTCCTGCTGGTGATGTGCTTGCAGTATTGTATTGACCTTCAAATCTTTTAGCTAAATTATAAGATTTTTCTTCAATAGACTCTAAATACTTTTCTATTGTTCTTGATCTTGCTTTTATTTCTCTTTTTGCTTCTGATGTTAATTGAAAACCAAGCCCTGTGTATTTACCTAAAGATCTAAATGCAGCTAAAAAATTATCTAATTTTTTTAATCTTTTCTGTAATGGGTCACTACTTTTTATAGAAAACATTCTCCATTGATCAAACGCGGGTAATTGTTTTTTAGGATTACCAGCTAAAACTGTAGATAAAGATTTATCAATTACATAACTACTTGCATTTCTAATTAATTTTCCTGCTTTAGCAGAACCTGGTATGTTAGCAGCAAGATAAGTTGCCGGTCTTACAGCTAAGAAATCAACACCTCTTAATGCATAACCTGCTGGTTTCATTAATCCATACTTTGCACCAACTGTTGCTATTTTTGCTAAAGGTTTTCCTAATAAAACAAAACCTCCTCCAATAAGAGTTCCTTCTGCTCCGAATCTTAATCTGTTTCTAAATCTTGTAAGAGCTAAATCTCTTCCCTCTAAACCTTCTTCACTCTCCTTATCTAAAAATAAAGTTTCAACTTCAGGTCTTGCTACTAAAAAATCTGTAGCTCCAAAAGCTCCAGCCATATAGCCTGCTCTTTTTGCAATCTGTGTTCCTTTGGCCACGGTTCCTGTTGCATCGGCTGCTGCATTTAAGGCTTTCTTACCTCTGAACATTTTCCTAGCTCTATTCATTATTTTAAATACAGCTCCGCCAGGTACGCCGTATTCAATAAGAACTTTATTAACTGTTCCTAATAATGTTTCAGGATCTTTAATTTTATTTTCTTTATAAACTTTATCTAAGGCTTCTGTAAGGTTAGTGTCTTTAGCTGCATCAATACCTGTTGTAACTAAATCTCCAAATGAATAGAGTATATTCTGAGCACCACCATAAAAAGATTTCTCCATGTCTTCAAAGAAATCAATATAATCTTTTTCTTTGGCAGGGCTTCCCTCCATTAGTTCTTTAAGTCTATATTGTTTTATTCTACTAAATGGATTGGTGTTGAGAAAACCTTGTGCAAAATTAGCTGCTCCTTTCCAAGTAAATTTTACTGGTTTCTTTTTCTTTGTAAGAGTTTTTTGAATTGTTTCTGCAACAGTGTTTTTATCTAGTGTGATTCTAGTGTCTTTTGGCTTAAAGGGTTCCATTTTACGCCCCCTGTGGTAACGTCAAATTTACATCATATTGTTGATTAAATTGAGCTATATCTTCTGACGTTTTAATGTTTGCAAAGTCCATTAAAGCTTCTTTACTGTTTGCAAGTAACTGCACTATGTCATTTGATATTTCACTTGGTAGTCTTGATCTTAGTTCTGTAAAAGATAAATCTTGAACTTCACCTGTTTCTTGTTCTGCTTCAACAACAGATTCCATCATTGCAGGTTTACTACCAAAAGCTAAACCGACTCTACCTCCAGAAGCAAAGCCATATTTTTGTTTTAATTTTGCAATTGTAAAATCCGAAGCTTCTGCGGAATTTACATTAATAACTTCAACATTTGCAACTATTTCTTCTGGTGTTGCATCTGGGTTTTCAGCTTTATATTCATCTTCTCTTCTTTGGTTTTCTGTTTCTATATAATCTGCTTTATAAGAATCAAATACCTCTGCATTGCCAAGAATAGCTGCGTATTCTGCAGGTACACCTAGTTCTTTTTGTAAAACGTTTTGATTAATTTTAATTTTTTGTTCAGCAGCGAGTATTTCTTCTTCAGTAGAATCGGGGCTGTCTTTTATTGCCGTTGCATCAAAAATATTTTGTTGAGCATCTCTAATTAGTTTTGCTTCTAGTTCTGGTGTTTTCATGTCACCGTACTTGCCTTTTTCTCGTTGTTCTAAAATATCGTATTCAGAAGCTAACGCTCCTGAGAATACATCTCTTGCTGCGTCTCTTCTATCTGCTTGTTCTGTTAGTTTTGCAGCTTGGTAAGTTTCAAAAGGTCCTTTAGCTGATTGTGCAGCTGTTTGAAATATGTTTCCTGTTGGTGGTCTAGATAACATGTCTAAACCAAAAGATGTTAAAAAGTTGGATAATGATCCTGGCATAAATCCGCCTCCTCCTTGTGGGTTTAACTGAGGATCTTGCAGATATCTTGTAGTAACTTTTTTAGCTCTATCGAATGGATCAGTTCCAGCATAACCACCTGGTTCATCTACTAAACCTCTTTTAGGTTTATCTAAACCAGAAGTTATTCCAGTTCCTGTAGACCCTCCCATTCTAAACATTGGTCTTTTTAAAATTCTGTTCATAGTTAACCTATACTATTCTGTTAGCTCCCGCCGCTGCCATTGTTCCAAAGTTTGTACTACCTGGATTTCTTAATCCTCCATAAATACCAGCTAACGTTGTACCAACACCTAGTGCCGTTTGTAATGGTGTAGGGTTAGGTACATTAGTTGTTACAGCTTGTCCTGGATATCCACCCATTAATCCTGTTACTTGCGCAGCGTATCTATCAAGTTGTTCTTGCGGTTGGTAAGCTGCCATTCTTGCTGCTTCTCTTTGTGCATCAAGACCTGCTTGTGTTTGTGCCTGGTTCAACGCGCCCAGTCGACCTAAAGTAGAAATATCTCCTTGTTGTAATCCAGGCACGAGTGATGCTAGACCTGCTTGTTGTTGTCCTAGTCCAGCTTGAAATGATCCTAAACCTTGTTCTGCTTGTGATATACCAAACCTATTTGCGATGTCTTGTTGCCTTGCCTGCATAGCTTGACCATAACCTTGGTTTAATAGTCCTGCTTGTAGTAAAGCCCTTTCTCTCGCTGCCCCTGTGCCAAACTCTGCGAGTTGCACTCCCGCTCGACCACTGCCGAGCGCACCCAAAGCGGTTTGTTGATCTCTTATTTGTTGTTCTTGAATTTGTTTGTTACGATCAAATTCTGCAAGAGATGCATCTATAACTTGTGATTGGTATGGGGACATGAAGTCCGTTACTTGTTGAGTAGTCGGAGCTCCTGTTGAAATTCCTGATAATGTTCCAAGGGCCTGGGTTCCTAATCCAGAAGCCAATGATGCTTGTGTTCCTGCTGCTGTTACATAAGGAGCATAAGAACCAATTCCTTGTTGTGCTAATGTTTGTGCTTGAGTTTGTAATGCGTCTTGACCAGCAACTTGTGGTGCAAGTCCTGATAAACTTTGTTGTCTTGTTGTAAATGCTTGAGCTGCGTCTTGTCTTGCTTTAAATGCTGCAGCTGTTTCACCAGGCTGCTGTGAAATACCAGCAATACCTGTTGATACCATAGGTATACCACTTTGGCCCGTGATCTGTGTTGCAAGATCCTTGCCTAAAGTTTCTACGAATTGTGCGGGTAATGTTCTTTGTTCTGTTACAGCCATTATATAACTTCCTCTAATCTTTGTGATGTTTGAAACATTTCTCTAGCGCCTTCTAAGCCTTGCGTTTCTTCTGATACTTCACCTCCGGCTTCGAGGTTTTTCATTACGTTATACATGACTTCTGCACCAGCGTCAATGTCTCCTCCGCCTGCTGCTCTTACAGCATCTGCTGTAAATACAAATTCATTTTTGCTTAATCTAGCTGGAACGTCATCAGCTTTTTCTTCTTTACCTATTGGTACAAAACCACCTTCTTCTCTGTAGTCTTTTTCCATGCCTCCAAGGTCCATTAAACCGCCTTCTTGAGCCGCTACTCTTCCGCCTTGAGCAAAGTTCTCTTCTGCATAAGCTGCAGCAAACTGTTCAAATGAAAGAGTGCCTCCATTTTTTACATACTCATCATAAATCTTTTTTATTTCAATTAATTTTTCATCCATTCCACCAGCATACCTTGTACGCATTATTCCGCCTTCAGCCGCAAATCTTGGTGATAAATATTTTCTAGGATCAGCTCTTATAGCTTCTATATCTACATCTAAATCTTCACCTCCATAAGCAGTTTCGTCTTCATCAAACTCTAGTACTGGTTGATCTGCTGTCATTACACCTGCCGTTATTGCAGGTATTCCAATCGCGGCTGCTGTTTTAAATAAATCTCTGTTTCCTGGTAATTTTAAATTCATTGCTTTTTGTTCAGCGCCCCCTGTTAAATTCCTAAGATCTAATAGTTCTTCTTCCGCCCCTTGAACCCGTGACAGATCTCCTAGTGCTTCTTTTTTAAAACTATCATCTTGAAGAAGATAGGAGCTTGATTCTTTAGAACCGCCAAAACCTGGAAATTTCATACCTATTTGTTCACCACTTCCAATTCCTGTTCTAAAAGGATTTCCTAAATTAGCTAAAAGTTTAGGATCTCTTAATCTTTCAGCAAAAGTCATTTTTCCTGTTCCACCAAATGCTTGCGTACCACCTAGGTAAGTTCCTGCGGCATACATTAAAGCTAATTTTCCAATTGGACTTTTAGCAACTTTCTTAACTGCTCTAGTAATTTTCTTTGGAATGCTTGTAAGCCTTTTAAAACTTCCCCTTAAATATCCTTTTCTTCCAGTTGCACTATCCATAATACCACCGAAAGCTGCTCTTGTTCTTCCACCGTAAGCTAGTAGTTGTTTAAACTGTTGTGAATTTGTAATGGCCATCTATCTCTTTTATTTTGTTTTTCCTAAAAGATCAAGGCTTGGCATGATAACTTTTACATCTCTTTTGATGTCTGACTCGGCTATTCCTTTAGCCTTCCAGTCGCTTTCATCCTTATATATTTCCCCTGTTTTTAGGTTTGATATTGTTGTTATTATCTTATCTGGTTTAAAAACCGGTAAGTCCTTCATTATGTTACTACCTCTCTTGGCTGTATTTCTAATATTGAAGCTATGACGTGCAGCTCATTCGCGTCAGCGGCTTGTACTTTTAGTACTTCACTTTCCTCCATTACTAGAGGCTGAGTTAAAAGTTCTGTTGTAGCATTTGATGCAATAGATTTGGTTTTAAATAAACTAAATATAGTTCCACTAGAATTAACCAATGTTACAGTAATTGTAGTTCCTGATCCAGCATCCTCGGATACTAACAATGATTTAACAACAGCCGTTTTAAAATTAGGCACAGTATATAATGTGGTAAGATCTGTTGTCGTTAAATCTGCTTTTTTATTTATAAAACTATTAGCCATTATTGTAAAAAGAAGTTAAATGCTTCTACCTCTTGTTTTAGTTCTTCTTGAAACGTTGTATTTAATTTTTCTACAATTGCATCAAGATCTCTAACTTGTGCTTCTGCAGTTGATAAATCATATTGTTTTGCTGGTCTTGTTAATACCTGTACTATTTTTGCCATTATCTTCTTCCGTCCGGTTGTGTGTCTAATCTAAATGTTCCTAACTTCCAATTTTGAGAAGTCGAAGTATTTGCTACTTTTAATGCAATTGCTCTAGCCCTAGCTCTTGTATCAACCTTTTTTGTAGATGAAGTAATTGTAAAAGGTCCTAATGATGAGCTAGTTTGAGAATCATTTGGATAATCTCTTAATTGTAAAGTAATCTGTGTGTTCCCTGTTTGAGATATAAAATCTGGAACAAACCTTCTTATCTTCATTAAGTATTCACCGTCTCCTCTAAAGTCTGAAGTACCTGATGTTTGTCCTTGAGCTAGTCTCTGTGTAATATCAAAATCTCCTGATTCAATACTAGCTGTTATAGCTGTAATCGTTCCATTTTTATTTTGATCAGTTCCTGTTTCATGTTCATAGTATGAAGTTCTACCTTCTGTGTTTCCTTTTACATCAAAAGATGTATCGGTGTCTGCATCATAAGATAATGCATGGGGTAAACCAAACACAGCAGAGTCTCTCCACATTGTTCTAGCTAAAGATCCAATAGTCCAAACAGGTCTTTGAGGAGAAGAGTCAAAATAATTATATGCAACCATTCTGTTTACAACAGAAGATGTAGAGGTTGGATAAAACCAAATTATTTCTCCAAATAAATTATTTAAACCTGCAGATATCATTTGGTTACCAGAGTCTAAATTTATATCGTCATAAACATAATCCTCTACTAAACAATGTAGTGATTCTAGCTTACCAGCATATCTAAAGAAACCATTCTCTGACATCCAGTATGCAGCACCATCAACTTCAATACATGCATTCTGACCTGTTAATCCACAGTTGGTTCCAACTTGTGCGAATGCAAAAGTAAAAGGTTGACCAACAAAACGTTGTGTAAATAAAGCTGTATCAGTCCAAACATAAATTGCATCACGACCTCTGATTGCTCCTCTGATCTGTGATCCATCGGCCAGTCTTTGTGTACCAGCGGTATTGGTTGCTGTAGGTGTGTATGTATTTATATCTTCTTGGTCCGAGAATCTAATAAACATATCATCCTGAGTACTCGTATCCCCTATTGTAGTTTCTGTTCCAAAAAATACTAAGTGACGATCCGGTGTCGATACAACCATATGTCTTGATGCAGTTGGCGCACCAGATATAATTGTAGCTCTTGTTTCGTTTGCATTTGATAAACTTGAATCCCATTCAAAACATGCACTGTCATGAATTAAACAAATAGCTTTATCACCAAAATTATCTAATGACCACATGCCTGGTTCTAATACTAAGTCTCCTGATGCTGCTTCTCCCCACGCAACATAATCTGAAGAGTTTGTAACGGTTGCACCATCACTATGAGCAGCTCTTGTAGAGTTTCTTACTGCTCTAGTAATACCTGTTAAATTATTTCCAGAAACACCTGTGTAAGATATTTCTTCTGTTCCTACCTGAATATAATTAGTCCCTGAACTTGGAAACTGTGAAGCGTCTGTTAAAGTTATAGAAGTCCCTGATCCACCTGTTCCTGCAGTATCATTTAATAATGCACCATTTAAAGTAGTTGTTAATGCTGAGGTATCTTCTCCACCCCAAGATCCAAGACCCCAACCAAAACCTTTTGCTTGCACTGCTGGTCCTACAGGATAATAATGCTGTACTCTAATTCCTCCTGATGTTGTTGCACCAGAACCTGATTCATTTGAAGGCATTGTAATTGTTAAAGTAGTAGCCGTAGGGACAGTTGTTACCATAAATTTTATATCGTCAAAATCACTAGCTCCAAAGTTAGATCCAGTAATTGTACTAAAATTATCTAATAAAATTATATCTTGAGGATTTATATTGTGAGAAGTGCTGAAAGTTATTGTAACAGTTGGTGATCCATTGGTTGTACTAAAAGCACTCGTTAAAGTTGTAGTGCTTTTAATAGGGTGAATGTCATAAAAGACTCCCCCTGAATATGCGTATAAAATTCTGTTTGTACCAATAATAGAATATTTTCTAGCTCCACTATTTATAAAATGGTGAAGCCCTCTTCCTGCACCTGTTAATTCGTTTGATCCCGATCCGCCTAGCTGATTCCATCCTCCTATTTTCTCAGGAGAATTATATCTAAACCTAACATTATCGCAGTTAACCCATTGGCCTTCGGCGGTTGTTGGTGTTATCTGTTTATTTATACCTGGCTGAAATCCTATTTTTTGTAGCATATAACCCTTCTATCACATATTATATTATAAAAATAGCCATAATCAAGGCGAACTAAAACTGTTTACTACACTTTATTAGATAATTCTAGAGGAAAACTTTTGCTTTATTTTATATCCTTTGGAGGAACAAAATGAAGCCACCCTGTTACAATATATTTTTCATACTTTTCTGAAATCTGCCCTCTATGCATATGTGTCCATTCTGCTGGCCATATTAGTGTTAAACCTTTTTTAGCAGGGGTCGTTACTTTTTGATATGAAAAATTAGTGCCTCCATCTTCAACGTCATTTAAATAAGTCATAAATACCAAAACTCTATCAGCACAATGATATGATCCTCTTTCACAATGCTCGTGAAAGAACCCTTCTTTAGGTTTATAATACTGAACGTTATATTCCTTAACCAAGCCTATTTGATCTAAACCTGTATAAATTCCGACGTAATATTTTTTTTGATATTCTTGTAAACATTTCAAAAGTTCTTTTTCATAAGTAATGAAAGGCTCTCCGAATTGTGGCCTTACAGTTAAGTCTGTAGATTTTTTTTTATTTTGATCACTATTCTCTCCTCCTTTATTCAAAGTGTAAAGCGCCCCTTTATGTTTCCAAAAATCTGGTGTTTGATTATAGAATTTAATTAAATCATCACAAAGTTTAGGGTTAATAAACCATCCCCCCATAAAAGTTTCTTTCTTTAGTTTGTATTCTTTCATTAATTTTTTTTTGATATGTCTCCAGATATTAAATTAAAATTTACATTTAACTTTAATTTTGTATCTGTTTGAAAGACAGGTTGATGAGGGATATCTCCTGAAAAAACTATCAGGGTATTTTCTTTAGCTGGGACAAATAAAGGCTCTTCTTTATGAAAAATAGTTCCTCCGTTACATGTGTTTATAGAGTAAAGGGCGGCTACATGTTTAAATTCTTGATCTGTATGTTTAAAACCTTTTAAATTTTCTGGCTGTCTAGGATAGCAATTAACTTTAGCTCTATGTAAAGCAAGCTGATAAAGATGGTTATTTAATTGGCTAAACTCAGGCATCGTTTTTATTTTATTAAAAATAACATCTGCTATACCAAAGAAGTTACTAGATTTTCTACCCTCTATATAAAGATGATGAGCAAAAAAAAATTGAGTTTCTTTTCTTTCTTCTGATACTTCATCTTCATAGAAGTAAGGAAAATAAGAAGAACGTACTACTTTATTTAAGTCCTTTACTTGATCAATAGGTAAAAAGTTTTCAATTATTTCTAACATATCTATAACCCTTCTGTAAAAGGAATATCGCCGGGCCTTTCCCATACCCCTAAACATTGTCTGCCATCGTATAAGAGTTTTTTATTAAGTGCAGTCGCTTCGACAAAATGTAAAAAGACTTGCCCACATTCATTACCATTAAAGGGCTCTCTCCAATGTTCTAAAATATCTCCACGATAAACTAATAGATCTCCTGGTGTTAAATTTATTTTAACGCCTTTGTTAGTGGTTTCCATAGTAGCGCCGTTTTCACCTGGTCGTCCTATATTTTTTTTTGGTTCTAAAAATATTGGCCACTCATCTCCTCCTAAATTTAAAGTAGTAGAAAAGGCACACTCAGGTCTATCTTTATGTCTTTTTAAAACATCCCACTTTGTATAAAGTCTAGCATAAGAATATGTAGGGAGTAATTTTAAACCAGTTTCTTTTTCAAGAATAGGTTGTACTAATAATAATAAAGTATCAAAGGTAGGAGTTCCATATATACAAAAAGTTTTTGGGTTATTTTGAACCTGCGGATCTCCAAATCTACCAATTCTCCAATTTTCATAAGGAGAAACAAATCTTTCTTTTTTAGCGACAACTGCCACTTGTCTTTTTACAATAAAATAATTGTATAAGAAAATAGCTAACTCTCTGCTTATTGCACTTTTTATAAGGGAGTAGTTATTTTTTTTAAATGTTTTTTTCATTTAAATTTTGGTCCTTGACACCATCCTACCAAAGAAAGTCTTTGGCCTCTAATAACGGGGGTTACTTTATGCCACAAAAACGAAGGAAAAAGAGTAAGCGTTCCTTTTTTAAGAGATTTATCAGAAAATAAAATACTTTCATTTTTATCAAAAGGACTTTCTTTTTGTTTAGGGTTAGAATTGTAAATTAAAAGCTGACCTCCGCTATATTCTTCTGGATCTGACAGCTGTATAGTAAAAGACAGTTTTCTTTTTCCAAAATAATTATCACTTTCAGGATCAGAATCCGTATGCCAAGTGTAGTGTTGATTACTATTATACATAGTAAATTGTATTTTCTCTAACATATCTAGATCAAAGTTCCATGCTGCCTGTTTATTTCCTTCCATAATAGCAGTTATTATTTCAACACTTATCCACGGTTCATCTAAAAAAGAAACAGTAGAGTCTCTCATTTCTTTTTGTTTTTTTATTTTTTCCTTAGTCCATTCTTTATTTGATGCATATTCACTAAATTCTCCGGTTGTTGCCATAAGTTTATTGGTAGCCATACCAAAAGCTATAACCTCGTTACAAAAAGATTTTGAAAAAGCATCGGGTATACACCAGAAATTATTTTTACTAAACATTTATCTACCTAATCTATATTTTACAATAGATCTTTGATTAGTAGCTGGAGTAAAATAATACTCTAAATTACTATTGAATACAAACCACTCATTATTTTTTATTTCATGAGTCCATTTTTTATCCAGGGCTTTATTATCTGGGCATTCTATAATTAACCTGTCTTTTGATTCTATATCGCTTTCTGCTAAACAAGATATGTAAAGTAGAGTAAACTCTGGACCATTTTGAATATTAACTGAATTCATGTCTTTTAATTTAAGAGTACCCTGTCCCTTTTGATGGTACATGACTCTAGGGCCTTCTAAAGCCGAAACAAATAATTTTTCTTTAAGGTGTAATTGACTTGAAATATATTTAAAAACTTTATCAATTTCTATTTCGTAAGGAATTAACATTCCTTCTTCAGGGGCAAAGATTTTATTTGAATCATTTAATTCAAATCTTTCTACTATAAATTGATGAATATAACCCTGTCGTACATTTGTAGTATGTAAAGGAATCTCTCCCGTATATAAATTACTTTCTATAAGTTTTATTTTATTCATACTGTATACAAAGTATGTTTTACAACATACTTAAAAAACTGTCAACTATACCGAAGGTTTTTCGTCTAATATGACGTTTTCTTCAGTAACATATTTCCATTTTTGATCGGCTTCAAACCAAAGCCAGTGATCATTTTCATCTGGGCATGCAATAGGTGCTTCCCAATAGTTTTTGGACTGATTCCACACCCAACTTGTACTTTCAATGTTATCACCAGAAAATGGTTTTGGGGGTCTAAAAGTTTCTGTTGCAGAATCATAAAATGATCCTACTTCACCATAATTTCCTCTAAAAGCTTTTTCTTGAGTCTCGGAAAGTTTAGTTTCATATGTATTAGAAGTAAAATGTTTTCCTTTTTTTGTCTTTACAGATGTTTGTACGTAAGTTCCACCACCATGAACACTTTGTAAAAATGCAATTCCAACAGCTTCTGATTCATTTCCGTTTTCATCTAAACAGTTTTTATCAGCAACTTTTTCTACACCTATAACAATGTTGTTTTCATCTAATTTGCAAAACGTAGCCATAATTATTGGTACCTATACCTTATCATAACAATTCCGGCTGCACCAGTTCCTGCAGGGTTTGTTGGACCGTGTGTTCCTGCACCACCTGATCCTGAATTTTCTATACCATCTCCACCGGCATAAGATCCTCCACTTCGAACCATACCACCGCCGACACATTGACCACCTAGTGCTCCTGGACCACCGCCGCCACCGCCAGCAGAAAAAAAAGCTCCACCACCGTCTCCTGCATTTGTAGGAGTACAAATTGCTGCTGGTCCTCCACCAGCTATTTGACATAAAATTCCTTGACCAGCACCAACGCCAGATATTCCTATAGTCATTGGACCTGTACACATAGCTCCACCACCACCGTTAGGGGCTCCATTAGTTCCTTGAGGGGGACTAACAGGAGGTGTATTTCCTGCACCGCCAGCATGAGGAGGCAATCTTCCTGCACCGCCTCCAGAGGCACCAGCACTACCAGCGCCATTTGAATTTCCATTTCCACCACCAGCAGATGTAATATTTGAAAAAGTTGAAGTACCACCAGCAGCTCCAACTGTTATTGGATATGATCCTGGACTTGCAGAAACAGGGAGTAAAGCTCCAGAAGCTAAGGGATCAGGGAAAGCAAAACCGGAAGCTCTATATCCGCCTCCGCCGCCTCCGCCAGCAAATCCTAAATTTCCAGAATTACCCGCACCGCCGCCACCACCAACAACTACATAATCAACACCAGCACTTTCCGGAGCTCCGGAACCTACTGCGTTTACTGTAAGAGTTGCTGAGGATTTAAAAACGTGAATTTTGTAATCACCAATCGTTAAAGTTTCATCACCACCAGAAGCTGAAATGTAATTTCCACCCGCAGATCCTGAAGAAGCAGAGTAAACTCTTCCGCTAGAATCAACAGATAAATCAGTTAATGTAAAATCTCCTTTTGATGGTTTAATTATTTTAGGCATAAATTATCTTTCCTCCTTATTAAAATTAATCTATCAATTCAACATATGAAACATGATAATCTAAATCACTGGCAGTGCCAGCTGTGATCGCGATTAAATCTGTTTCATCTAAATAAATTGGTGTATCAATTAAACTTAATGTTGAATCAGCAGGTACAGAAATTGTACTTGCAATTTTATAATATGTTGAACCGTTATCATTACTGATTTCTACTGTTGCATCACATGCATTAGTTCCATCATCATTTGAAATTAAAATTGTGTCTATTCTTACTGCAGATTCTGCAGCAACGTCTATCATAGTTGTTCTGTTAGTATCCCCTAAAGATCCCATTGCATTTTTAGGTGATATTGTTGCGACGTTTACAAGATTTGGTGTTGCCATTTTTTATACTCCTATTCTTTTTTATCCGAAAATCATGGAAAGTACAATACCTTTTCCATCAGTTGTTACAAGCTGTGTACTTTGGTTTGTACCAGCATTATTTGTTAATTTAACAGTACCAGTACCATTTGGTGCTGTTGTTATATCCCCATTTGCTCCATCAGCTATAACAATTGAACCAGAATTAGTGCCATTATTTGTGTTTAATGTTAAATCTCCGGTTCCCTGAGTTGTTAATGTTGCATTAGCGTTATTATCACCAATTTGAACTGTATCTGCCCCAAGATTTACATCTCCAGTTCCATTTGGAATTATATCAATATCTGCATTTGAAGTTGAAACAATATCATTTCCATTTACATCTAAATCACCACCTAATTGAGGTGAAGTATCATCAACAACGTCTCCTCCAAACTCAACTGTAGTAATATTTGGGTTAGTTCCATCATCTGCTTTTGCATAAGCTAATTGAGTTTTACCACTTGCAATCGTAGAACTTGTACCTGTTCCAGTTACATATTTTAAAACTACGTTCTGAGATCCAGAAGTTCCATTCTTAACTAAATAAAGTTGTTGAACATCTAAAGGAATTGTAACGTTTCTAGATGCTGTAAGTGTTCCTGTAAATTCTATAACTCTGTGTGCAAGAGTTGCACCAGTTGATCCATCCGAAACTGAAAGAGTTGTGTCTCCAGAATCAGAGACCGCTTGAGTAGTATATCCACCAGCTAGTTGCTCAATAATTTCTAAATTTGTATTTGTCTTCGTACCCCAAGTACCGGCATTTTCACCAGTTGCTTGTTTCTCTATACCTAGAGGTGTGTATGTTGATGCCATATTTTATCTCCTATGCGACGTCACTATAACTTGTATTTGATCCAGTTGCAACATCGGAATAAGAGTTATTTGAACCAGTAGATTTATCGCTGTACGATGTATTTGATCCGGTTCCTTTATCAGAATAACTATTATTCGATCCTGTTGATACATTACTATAAGATGTATTTGATCCCGTGTCAACAGGTCCATAAATTGGAATTGTTGTAACACTTCCTAAATGAGAAGTTGTTGTTATTCCAGTTAATCCCATTATTTGATCAGCTGGTGCTATCGCTCCAATAGAGAAGCTTGCAGAAACTCCTGTTAATCCCATGACATCCGCAGGACTTATTGCTCCAACAGAAGCAGTTGTAGAAAGACCAGTAGGTAGTACTATAGGGTTTGATGTAACTGTAGCGGTTCCTTGTGATGAAGTTATTGACTGACCTGATACACCAATTGCCATATCTGTTGGTGTAATTGCTCCAACAGAAGCAGTAAATGATTGACCAGTTAATCCTACAACATCCGCAGCAGTTAATGATCCAACGCTTGCTTCAAATTCTTCACCAGTTAATCCCATAACATCTGCAGGACTTATTGTTCCAACAGAAGCAGTAAATGATTGACCGGTTAATCCAACAACCATATCTGCAACAGTTGTAGATCCAACACTTGCAGTTACAGAAAGACCTGTGGGTTGAATAACTTTATTTACAGAATCGCCCCATGATTCTTCGCCCCAGCCATTTCTTCCCCAACCAACTAATGTTCCAACACTAGCTAAATCTCCTAGTGTAGAAGTTATTACACCAGCGGTTGAAATTCCTACAACATCTGCAGGAGATATATCTCCAATTGATGAAGTTATTGACTGACCTGATAATTCTACTGTTTCAATAGCTGTACCAGTAGCTGTTCCTAAAGAAGAAGTTATTGATTGACCAGATAGTTCTACAGAATAATGAACACCCCAACCTGAATTACCCCAAGCTTGTCTTCCCCAACCTGCTAAGTTTTCTGCATTAGCTGTTCCTAAAGAAGAAGTTATAGAGTATCCTGTTACACTAACAGGTGTAGTATTCGAAACTGTAGGATAAGTTGCATCAACGTTAGTTGACAAACCATTAAGTGAGGCTATTGTAGTAGGAGACCCTTCTGCAGTTCCTTGTGATGAAGTTATTGATTGACCAGACGGTTCAACAGAATATTCAACTCCCCAACCGGAGTTGTTCCATTGTTGTCTTCCCCAACCTTCAACGTTAAAAGCTGATTCATCTCCTAATTCAGAAGTTATAGAAAAACCTGTTAAAGAAACAGAAACTGTATTAGATTGCCAAGTGTTAACGCCCCATGGTACTGAAGGATTGTCTCCACCCCAAATTGATGCCATAAGGATTTACCTCCTTATGCTAATCTAATGATAGCTGTTGTAGCTCCCGCTGTTGGGAATTGAATTGTGAAAGTTCCAGATGAAACTGTTTTATCTGCACCAAATGCTATAATAGCAACCGCATCAGTTGTCGATGTATCTGTCCCAGTTGTTGTATTATATATCATTGCACCATTTGCCGTAAATGTAGCAGAAGTAAATGATACATCTGAAAAATCTGTAAAAGCTGTTGTTGAAGATAAAGACACACCAGAATTTGTTAGTGTTGCACCACCAGCTGTATAAGCTGTGCCAGACGTATTTGTAATTTCATTTGAAGTTGAATAATCAGTTGTTGCAGCCCCTAAAGATGCAGAACTAGTGAATAAAGCTATTTTAAATGTATCCCCACTAGAAGAACTAAAATTGTGTTTTCCTTGTAAGAGTTCTTGTTTGAAACTTGAACAAATTGCTGATGTAATTGCCATATTTTATCTCCTATTAAGGGTTTGCTGAGTTTATTGGAATACGAACAGTACCATCTGTATAGTCATCTCTTCGTCTTCTACCAACTTGCTCGTTAGCAAACTTCTGTACTTCCTCTTTATACTTATTTTCATATAGTGTCAACATGTCCATCGGACCTTTTAAGAATCCATATGTCTCTACCAAGCAAGCATATAAAAGGCCATTTGGGAAGTTTAGACTGATATAATTAGTTGTATTATCTGAAGCTAAAGTAGTTGGCATTTTATTATAATGAACTCTAAATCTGTAAGTTGTATTAGGAACCGGAGCAAAAGCTATTCTACCAGATGTAGTCGCAGCATCTCCTGTTGCCCCACCGTACATAGCATAATATTTAGGTTGCCCTTGAGCTGCAGATGTGCCCGTAATATCTTGATACTCTTGTAAATAAGTATAGTCTTTTTTTTCTAGCCATCTATTAGCTCCAGTGGTTTCAGATCCTGCAGTGCTATAAACTTGTATACCTCTAATAAATAAGCATCCTGCGGGTGTATTTATAGTTTCCTGTCCTGCTACTAGATTTCCTAATGATTGTTGTCTTTCAGCGTCAATTGGAACATCTCTAAAAATCCTGTATTGAGCATTTAAAATAATATTTTCTAAAATATCTGTAGTTAGAACATTAGAATCTGTTTCTGTATAATTTCTAATTTGTGTAACTAATCCACTATAACTTAATCCAGCCATTATACTCTCTCTACCCTCCCACCTTTAAGATAACCTATTTTTTTTAATTTTATTTCTAGTTTTTTTAGTTGTCCTTTAGTTAAGGATCTTTTTTTTGTTCTTTTCAATTCTTCTTTTACCAGCTGTAAAGCCATCTCATTTACATTTTTTTTAGCTCTTGTCATTATTTAACTATCTCCTGACAAAGCAAACAGCTTTTTCTAAATCTACTGTGAATAACACAGTGTTCTGGTTTTTCTACATGCACTGGAATTGTTAGCTCCATTTCTTCTGGACACGCACATTGTTTAATGTACAAAATTTTACAAATCCATTTTTTTAAAAATTTAATCATGCTTCTATTGTTACGGGTCCTATTGAACAACCATACCCGCCTCCTTTAACTCCTCCATTTGTAGCAGTATCTGTATCAACTGTAAAATAAAAAAAATTTTGAACTGCGTAATCTGAGCTTACTCTTGCTCCTGATACATATAATCCTGTTGTAATTGCATAGCCTGCAGCTTTTGCAATTTTTGATCCAGTAATTCCATCAAAAGGTTGTGGATCAGAATATGCAAAAACAGATGTACCATTAACCCCTGTTACTGGATCATATGCAGTTCCTGTTCCTGGTGAAGTAGTTGGGGCACCTCTAAATCTATAAGTAGTCCCATTAGTTAATCCGTGTCCAGGAGCAGTAACATTTAAAATTCTAGATCCTGATGCATAAGTTTCAAAACCATCATCAATTATTCTTACAGTTACTTCTGGCTCTGTTCGATCAGTTCTCACATTTCTTAATGCAATGCCATCACCAGAAATTGGTTTTGGTTCTAACTGTGGTTGTTTAGGTTCGTATTCTGTGTAGTGAACAAACGCACCATTCCATTCTCTTACCATTTCTTTGTAAGGAAATTGCAATCCTGATCTATCAGAAATTGCTAATGCGTGTTTACCTGTTGCATATTTTGCCATTATGTACCTGGGTAATAAGCTTTAGGTGTAATATGTGTACTTGAAGCTGACCCATCCTCTGCTAATGCTCTTGCTAATTCATCTTCGTAATATAATTTCATAGCTTGAACTAATTCTGGTTTATATTTTTGTGCTAAATAAAAAGCTAATCCTGATACCATACAAGGTAAAAATCTAAATGGAACATCGCTCGCATTTGTATAATCTCCAACGTCTTGAATTTTTTTTATATAATAGATATGCATATCTTTAGATGCATTTGTAGAATCTGGTGTTGGATAAACACTGACACTTACATAATCAATAAATCTTTGAACCCAATATTGAGCTGGTGTCCCTTTAGAAAGTTTGTTTGAAAAACCTGCATAAGTAGATCTATCTACTTTTGTCATTGGACTATCTGATTGTGTTGTTTGAGTTCTATTAGACCTTAATTGTCCTTCAAGAACATCTGACATTCCATAAATACCAGAAGGTGTTGAAGTAGCACTTGTGCCATCATCACTGGATCTATAAAATTTATATTCAGCTTGCCCTTCAATAAGGTCAATATTTGTACTCGCTATTTCCCAATAGTGAATACCCCTATTTCCCCATTCTTGAAATAAAAGATTTAGAGTTCTTTTAGCTGTTTTAAGTTGATACCCAGCTACATTTTGTAAGCCAATACGTTCGTGAGCTTCTTCTATTATTTCATCAATAGAAAAAGTTTTACCGAATGTAGCAGTACCAGAAGTAGTGTTAGCCATCTAACCTCCTAGTCGTAAACTTTAATCCATTCACAAACTACTGTGCCGGTGTCTCCATTTGAACAAGCTGGTAATGTTAAGTTAACATCTCCAGTGTATCCAGTTGCTTCAGTGTTTTTTAATCCACCGAAAGTTGTGTAATCAAAAGCCATTTCACCCGCTAGTGTTTGAAACACTACGTCTGTGTCAGCATCCCATGCTAATCTAATAGCGTCTACTGGTGCTGTTATAGAAACGTTAAAATTAATTTTAACTAATCTAACTTTAGTACAAGCTGAGCCTACTGTTCCACCACGAGAATATTGTAAATTAGCAACTTCAACTATTTTAGTTGTGCCTCCACTTGAATCAGAAACTACATTGTAGTGAGTGATAAGTTTTTTAGTTCCATCAAATACAGTTGAATTTAATACTGTGTCTGCCATGTTTTTGTCCTCCTTTTAAAGGACGCCTGCATTACCAGGCGTCCCGAGTTAATTTATTTATTACGATGCAAATGCAAATGCACCAGTAGTTTGAGTTGTTTCTCTAGCTAATGATGATGCGATGTGCCACGTACCGTCTTCGTAACAAATGAAAGCAATTTGTCCACCAACAGTTAACAAGTTTGTTGTTGCGTTAGCTGCTGTAAAAACTAATTGAGTTTCACTTGCTGCTGAAACGTCAATATCTGCTTCTCCACCTGATCTTGATTCAATAACTGAACCAGTAGCCCAAACATCAGATCCAGCTGCATCAAAAGTTAGGGTGTTAGTTCCACCAGTTGTGTCAACTGCTTGCATGTAAACAACCACTGTTCCTGCTGTTGCTGCAGGTAATGTGCAACCTGCTGCAGCCGCACCTGTGTAGTTTACGATTGATATAGTGTCTGCTGCTAATGTTAAACTAGCACCTGTTGCTACATCTGCTTTTGATAAACCAGTTAAGTCAGGCATGCCTGAACTCATTCTAGTTGTTACTGCACCAGTTGTCGTATTTTTGGTTGCCACTTGGAAACCTTTTTCCGAACGTACCGGTCCATTAAACGTTGTGTTTGCCATAATTATATCCTCCTAGTTTTCCGAATACTGTCTCTAGGCCGTCGACTATACTCGTCAGTATTCTAATTAATTG
>Ga0209232_1000592_pt1 | contig 21834 bp, 31 predicted proteins | sample ETNvirenome_2_60_FD_184066 | JGI IMG/M metagenome (GOLD analysis project Ga0209232, IMG submission 184066) | Marine viral communities from the Pacific Ocean - ETNP_2_60 (SPAdes) (version 2) | ecosystem: Environmental > Aquatic > Marine > Oceanic | place: Pacific Ocean | collected 2013-06-22
GTATGAAATAATGGAAGGTGCCCGACCTGATACGGTTGCCGAAGAAATATATGGGGATGATCAACTAGATTGGGTTGTATTATTAACTGCTGGTATCATTAATGTAAGAGACGAATGGCCTTTATCTGATAGAGAGATATATGATTTTGTTGAAAGTAAATATGGTCTTGCTAATATAAACAGCAATCATCACTATGAAACTAAAGAAATTAAAGATTCTATAGGTAGATTAATTCTTCCTTCTGGTCAAGTTGTTGATAGTAATTTTTCTGTTACATATAGTGAAAATGGCACGTATATAACACCAACATCTTCAAATACTATTAGTGGTGTTAGTAATTATGAATATGAAGTTCTTAAAAATAATAAAAAAAGAAGTATATTTGTTCTTAGATCTCAATATTTACAACAATTCCTAAATGATATGAGAGACATTATGGTATATCAACAATCTTCTGAACGTATAAATGATAAGTTAATAAGAACTGAGAACACCAGAGTTACAATGGAATAAAAAAAGACCCCTGTAAAGGGGTCTTAAAATCAATTAACATTATTCTGCTAATTTAGCAAAATATGATAGTGCATCATCTTCATCATCTTCTACGGGAGAAGGTTTTGAAGTTATGGCAGCAGTAACTAATTGTTCTGCTGAACCACGATCATCATCTTCATCAATAGTTTCTACATCTTCACGAACTGTAGTCTTATTACCAAGAACATAACCAAGACGCTTCTTCAAATCTTCATAAGATTTGAACTGATCTGCTGCAACAAACTCTTGAAGAGAACTTTCTTTTTTCCAAAGTCCCTCTAGTGCATCATCGTCATCCAATAATGGAGTGACGGCAGTAAACTCAGAAGAATCATAGTTTCTATAACCAGCAACATTCTTTGCTTTCAACTTGAAGTTGGCACCTTGCCAGAAATCAAATGGATCAATTGCTTCTTCATCCTCAAACTCAGGTTGCATTGCTGCAGTTAGTTTGTCAAAGATTTTCTTCCCATACTTGTATAGAAATACTTTACCTTCATTTTCAGGATTAGCAGGATCCTTCACAACATAGATGTTACTAATATAAGTAAGTTTACGCTTCTGTCTACGAGCAGCATCTTTACCCGCATCTGTGCCATTGTTCCAGAGTTGAGTGTTATATTCAGACACTGGATCTTTCTGACCAAGAGTGGTTAGAGAGTTCTCAATATACCAACCACCAGGCCCCTGAAAGGCATGGGAGTATAGTTTTACAAATGGTAGATCTTCCTTATCTGGAGCAGGTAGGAAACGGATAACAGCATAACCATTACCTGATTTATCACATTCTAATTTCCATAGACGGTCATCACCTGATGTACCGTTATTATTCATTTTTTCGACTTCTTTCACAAGTTTTTGTGTAAGAGAGCCTAGCTTTGATTGCTTTTTAAGATTAGCAAACGACATTAGATTACCTCGGATTAATTGGATTAATTGGATGTTTAGATTATAACAAAAAATATACTATAAGTCAACAGCAGATTCAAGTGTTTCGATTGTCTGACTCATACTGTCAAACAATACACTTATACTAGTTCCTGTAGGAAAACCCAACATAGTAACTGATTCCTCTATTTGAGATTTTAGTTCAAGAGCTTGTGGATCTTCTGAAAGAGATAATCTAGCATACATAACTTTCTGCTTTTCTAATAAATTTTTCAATCGATTAATGTGTTTCAATCTACTTTCACGAGATAATAATGGAAAATTAAAAGCATCTCCATAAATTTCTTTTTGAAGTTCATTAATATCGTTCAATTCATCTTGAACTATTTCAGAATTAAAGAAATCACTCATTTATTAAGTCTCGTAAAATTTTTTTATATTGAAATACATTAATATTTAGGAAAGGTATATACTTTTTAATTTTTAAACTCACGGTTTCCCATACTGGATCCTTTAAATTTTTATCAAAGTTTTTTACGAAAGAAAAAACTTTTTCCAGTATTATAAGTGTTTCTAGCGAAATTTCTCCACCTAGATATTTTTTTAATAATGGGGGATGTCCCTTCGAGCAATTGAACACTTTCGATAAGTCGTTCTCTGAGAGAAGTTTTTCTGTTTGCTCCTTGAAAATATAAGTCATACTCTGTTTCCGTCTCATCCATTCTGCGTAGGTTCTTTCTCCACTGTTGATTATCTCTCCGATCCATAAGTTTTGGGGTGTGTTAGTGTTTACAAAATTTGCTAAAAGAAAATTTAGCACTTCTTCATCAGAATATTTTCTAGAAGTTTTCTCAAACCAATACTTATCCTTTCTCTTATTGAAGGATGATATAGTGGCTCTTGATTTACCTCCATATTTTATAAAGTCATACTTAGGATTGGTAAAATGACTTTTCATAGAAAGATAAGTTTGGTATGTTTCAAATGGTGTCACTTTCATATGATGTAATTTTCATTCAAAAAAATTTCTATAATAAAAAGGATTAGGAACCTCTGGATTAACCATCTCAGATTTAACTCCACTACCAGTAGTATGTTTTACAACTAATACTCTAGTCTCAACGAATGTCGCTTGAGTTGGAGGTACATATGCTGGTGACGGTAAATAAAAAATCATAATGGTAATTTAGCTCTAGAGGTTTTTTTCATAAAATTAAGTTCTTGAGCATCCCACTTTAATTTTTCCTTAAGAGGTTTAGAAACTAATTTTGTAACTGATTCTATCTCAAGATTATTAATTTCACAATAATAACAAATGGCATCAATATAATTCATATCCTCATTTGCCACAATATTTTCAATTTCCATGGCAAATTTTGATGGTGTTAGAAATTTCTTTTCTATTTCCTTTTCTAATTCTTTATTTGGTTCCATAGAGCTCCAATTTATCTCCAACAAACTTTCTAATATATTCTCCGAGGAGTTTAATATATTTTGCTTTATTGGTTTCTTCGTAGACGACACATTCTCCATTTTCACAAGCCATAATGATTACAAGTTTTTTTATCGAAATATCTTTCATTTCGTATAGCATACATCCATATGCCATTGCTTGAACAAAATAATGTTCAATCCAATTTCTTGGTTTAGGTTTTTTAGATGTTTTAAAATCTATTATTGATAACTCCCCATCATATTCTGCAATACAATCAACAGTTCCAGCAATGCCTAGTTCTTTACTATATAGGGCACCTTCCAAAGCATATATGTTATCAATTAAGTTTAACTTTGGTTTGGCAATCTTAAATAAGAAATCTGAAATGGGTGGAACAGTAGGAAGTTCTTCATCATTTTTTAGATAATGTTCTGTAAGAGTATGCATATCAGTTCCACGGGTTGTAGCCGCTTTTGTGATTTTATCTGCAGTCTCATTACCTACCTTCTTTCTCCAATTAATAAAGATCTCTTTATTAAAATGACTAGTAACAGAAGTAATAGAAACTAATTTAACTAATTCCTCTTCGTCTGGAATAGAATAATAACGAACACCATCTATAGTCTCTCTCTTGAGAGGTTCAAGATTTAAATCAACATGATTAAACATTAAATACCTGCTTCAACTTTTGCCATAAGATATTCTTTTACAAGGCCTGACCTAATAATATCATCAATACCAAATTCTATTGTATCAAAAGATGGCATTTTTCGCAAGATGTTCATAAAATCAACAATACCATTACGATCATTAGTTTTAACTAAATCAGACTGACTTGCATCTCCACAAAAAATAATTCTGGTATTTTCACCAACTCTGGTAATAATACTATCAAGTTCATGAAAATTTAAGTTTTGAAATTCATCCACTATTACAATAGAGTTGTCTAATGTAGTTCCACGAAGAAATGATGTACTCCAAAATTTTATTGTTTCCTGAGACTTAAGGTTACCATATAACATTTCAAAGTCTGCATCAGATGGCATCTGAAACATATACTTTACCATATTCTTGTAAGGAATTTGATATATATCTGCCTTATCTTCATGATCACCAGGTAAAAAACCAATCTCTCTGGTGGCAACTAAAGAACGAACCAAATAAATGTGTTCATAAGGTGTATTCTCACTTAAAACATCCTTTATAGCATTATACAATGAAATAAATGTTTTACCAGTTCCAGCACAACCATAGGCAACCAAATGTTTACCATTTTTATATGAATCAAATAATCTTTGTTGATTATCATTAAGAGATTCTATATTAACCAAATAATCAGAACTCAAAGGTTTTTTCCTCTTCATCTGTTTAGTGGTCAATCCAACTCCAATAGGTTGGTCACCATTAGATCTTTTTCTTCTTGCCATATTATGAAAGAGGTTTCACTACAGATCCAGGTGCTTTCTGTGCTTTTCTTAGAACATCGTTCCAACCAGGTTTGGTTTTTCGTAATGTATCTCTCCAGTCTCCAACTTCTCCCACGCCAGGCATGGTTGAAGGATCACTCCAATCTCTTTTCCAATCTGAATTATCTTCACACCATTTAGCCCATTCATGAATACTTAATCTAACTTCTTTTTGTTCACCAGTTTCTTTGTGAACCACAGGATATGTTGCCATAACTATAATACATTGTAAATTTATTTAGACCCATTCAAGGGCTTCTGATACTGCAGGAAATTGTTCGGTAAACACCTTTCGGCATCCCTCTGCAATTACCATGTGCTCCTTCTGTGTACCGTGTGCAGAACGCAAATTGATGTAATGTATCCAAGAACGGCATGAACCCGTCATGTAGATCCTCGTAGGAGTACAGAGTGGTAATACCATTCTAGCACACTCTTTTGCAACTCCCTCCTCTAACATTTGATTATATAATGCGGTTGCAGAATCAAACAGGGTTTTCATTTGTATTTGCATTTTTTGTTTTACAAAATCATCAAGATCATCAGTAGAATTTTGACGATTTTTTGCATCCTGTTTACGTAGTTCTGGTAAATCAATCTTACCCAATGCAGTACTGGCAGCATACCTTTGAGAAAACTCTTGAAATGTAAAAGATCTATGTCTTAGTATCTGTGCAGCAATAGCACGAGTAGTCTCAATCTCAAGTGTCATAGTAGACTGCTCAAAGACACTCCAATGATTATGCTTGATACAATACTTTAATAGTCCTGAATACTTTTCATTATCCTGATTAGATGGATTAGATACTCTGGCAATATATGCCATAAGTTGCTCCGCATCAGGAGTAATACTAACAAGTTTTACGTTCATTTACCAAATCCTTCAGGTTTATTACGTGTTTTTAAAAGACCTTCTTCCAACATTCTAAGTTGTTTTTTCATAAAAATTAATTCTTCTTCATTATACAAATAATCTTGTTTAAGAGCTTTTTTTAAGTTTTTTACTAGTTCTTTAGATCTCATTAGTCTGGATACCCGTCGTCGTCATCATAAACCTCATCATAACTCGATATAGAGGAATCATATGTTTTTGAACTTTTATAAGCATCAACATCAGAATACACCTCTGCCTTTAAAGAATCAACTAATAATTCTAAGTTACGGACAATCAACTTTAATTTATCTTTATCCATAAAAAATTTTTATTTTATATATTATAACACAAAAAAAGGAGGGTAACAACCCCTCCTTATAATTTAGAACTTGTAACCATACAAGAACCTAGCTTCAGCGTATATGATAGTTAGAAATATAGCAGATGCTGCTAAAATTTCTGCGGTAACTAACATTACTTAGCGTGAGCGATACCACGATATGTGAGTTCGACCTCTTTTGCTTGCTGAGCTTTTTTGTTGTTGGTGTCATATACAACACCACGATAAGTGACTTTTGCCATTAGGTTTCTCCAAAGTAGTAGGGTTTTAATCCGTTCCTTTAGTCAACTTGTGCGTCCTCAAAACATACTGGATCAGTATGTGCCACAATCACTCTAGTCATCTCTAACCTGTTAGGGTCAAAGGGTCTAACCAAAGATAGCAACTCATTGGCATCTGCACAATTAAGTGGAGCACCGAGTAATACTAATTTCATTAAAATGCTATACATGAGGATGAACGAACCCGTTCCGAGTCGGCTTACTTGCGTCCTGAATGTATCAGGATGAACGATTGTGTTAATACTAACACATGTATAGTATATAGTCAAGCACTTATGTATTTTCTGATACAAAATCCTGTGGCTAAAAAAAATACCCCGATTTTTTGTCGGGATATTTTGGAATCAAAAGCTGATTTTGGTGGCCTAAGACTTTCTTTTCTTTTTGGGTGATGTGGGTGATCGATAACCCCAAAGGTTTGGTTTGATACCACCTTTACCATAATCGATGATCTTCAAACCCATTTTAAACTTATCGTAATACATATCAAACAATTTTGCTCTTGAACCTCTTGTCAGGTCACGATGAACAGTGCCATCTATTTCATATGTCACGACAGACGCATCTGTTGGTGCATCAGTGGTCATTACTTCGTCGAGTGTACCATTCTCAATTAGAATTTCAGTTCCATAAACTTCTTTTGATGTTTCTTTCTCTTCTTTTGACCAAAAACATTTTTTTTGTTTACTTTTAGTTTCTTTTGTAACTGTCATTTTTCATCCTCTTTTTTACTAAATTCATTTATTCTTTCGATTATCTCATGAGCATCAATAAGATTATCAATATCTGCTAAAAAATCAGCAATATGTTTTGATACGTATGGTTTCTCACCTCTTGCTGCAAACGCAAGAGCATCTCTTAAATGTTCTTGAGCTGCTCTAAGTGATTCTTCTATTGGTCTTGCTAAACTCATTTTTTATCACTCCATATAATGTTTGGATATGCTTCTTCAACATTCTCTCTCGTAATATTATACTTATCAGATAATTTTTTATCTTTAGTAAGAATAATAATTTCAGCTTCCAAAGGATGAAGACCTTGTAGAATATTAATGAACATTGTTTCACGACGGATAGAATTTAATGTATTATCACCACCTTGAACAAATCTATAAAAATGTTTAGATTCTCTACGAATGGTAGTATGACCTTGAACATCACTAACACCTAATGAAAAATTTCCTTTGGTATGCATGGCACGAACTTGTTCAGAAATTTTTGTGGAAAGTGTTCCACTATAAGTATTCTGTTCATCATAACCTTCATAAGGAACTTCTCCTTCGGGAAGTATTGATTGTATAGATGTATCAAAATTCCATATAAGAATTCTTCTTATTGATTGATCGTCATATTTTCTTAAAACTTCCACTTTTTTAGCTTTAGATCTTTGTTTTGATACCAGATCAAAAACTTCAAATACTAATGGATTAGATGGTAAATCTAGATTAGATTTAACCGTAAAACTTTTTGATTTTTTAGTAGTCTTCGTCGCTGTTTTCTGTGTCATAATTGTTTTCAAATCTGAATGCTATAACCTCATCTGGAACTAAATTTCCCATTTCATCAAACATTTCAGGATGAGGTCTTGGTATTTCCTGATAGTTCATCATATAATCTCTGGCGATCCATCCACCGAGAGCTCCTGCACAAAATAATAAAAATGATATTGGTAACACTAAGACTAATATTGTTTCTATGGTCATTTGTTACCTCCTTTAAAGTTATTTTTTGTTCCTTAATGATAAGGAAAATTCAAAATGGATATCTATCTCTTTATTAAAAAGACAAATTATTTTTTTGAATATTATATGTAATGGTTTTTTACTCTTTACTTTACCCCCAGAAAGCATAAGGTCAACACCACGATTAAATGGAATGTCGATTTTATTTATATCAGACTTTGATGATTTGATTTTCTCTGAGGAATTTAATTGTGTCAACACAACCTCCTAATTTTTTAGAATTACAAGTTACTTGTGGAAATGTGGATCCATTTCCAAATTCCTGATAAAATTCTTTTTGTTCAAAGTGTTCTCCTAAATTATATACTACAAAATCACTTCCTGTCAACTCTAAAACTGTTTTTACTTTATCACAATATGGACAACCATTTTTTGAATAGACTACAAAATTCATTTTTATTAATTAACATTGATATAGTAATTTATAAAAAAAGAAGGGAGGAAAAATCCTCCCTGTTTTTTCACCAACACACTTCTCCCACCACAGAGAAGTGACTTCAATCCCAAAACTACAAGGATATTGAAGATAAAAATATTATAATAGATTTATTATGAATTGTCAACTTAAATTTATTATTACTAAAAACTTAATTTATATTCTTCGACTTTATCATTATCTCTATCTGCAAATAGTAATGATGATCGGTTATTGCTTACGGTTACTGCCCTATTTAAAGTACCATGACGTTCAATATCTATGTAAGTAGTATCAACTGTGAAACCACCACTTAAATCCCAAGCAGTTTTTAATTTTATAACATATGCTTTACAAGCACCAGCACCTCCACCGTAAGAAGCAAGTATTGTTCTACCACTTGGATCTACTTTAAATGAAAAACTTCTTAGAGTTGGTAGATAACTTGAAAGATTTATATTAGAAGAAACTGTTACATCAAGATATGAATTTAAACTGTAGGGATAAGTGACATCAACTTGATAGATATATCCATTGGATCGACTAAAAAACATTCTCGTTCCGTCAGGTTTCCATTCCACATCTGTTATCGAAGTGTAGCTGGCATTATAGTAAAATCCAAGATCTATGCTTTTAAAATCAGTCATTGACTGCATATTATATCTTATTATATTTTTTCCAGCAGTTCTACCAAAGAAAAAAATGTATGGATTATTTGCAGCATCTGAAAAATTTGATGCAAATACATCTCTAACATCAGTCATACCAATTCTTGTATCATCTAAGTCTATGGTTCCTAATAATGTTTTTGATGATGTACTATCATAAGCACTTGCTACAGAATAAACTTTTGACGAATCATTTCCACTACCATCTTGTATAACTGTTATAAGTTGAGTACCATCACTATTCCAATCCAGTCCCACTAATTCGGTTGCAATTGTCTCTCCACTACCACCACTCAATGCTATTGTAGATGATAAATCCCATGCGGATGATACAGTCCATTGGTAAAGTTCATCTTGTGCACAGTGCCAGAATTTCAGTCCATCACTTTTCCATTTCATTCCTCTAGGAGTTGTAGTTCCAGAGGTAAAAGCATATTTTTGAGAATAACTAGCAGTGCTTAGATCCCAAGCAGTTGATAAAGTAAACTTAAAAATTTTATCAACACCCCTGTCATGAATCATCATTACTTTACCATAATTAGTAGTATCAGATGAATCTGATGCAAAAACAACACTTTCGATAAAACCTGTAGTTTCACTATCAATAGTACCTACACTTAAAAGATTAGCGAGTGTTTTTGTTGACGGATCCCAAGGAGTTGACAAATCCCATTCTGCAATTTGATCATCACCAGTACCAGTGGTGTACATTTTATGTCCGTCTGGTTTGAAAAAAATTGCCGTTGGATATTGGTTTAATCCATTACTACTAGTATAACCTGCTGAATGATCCTCTACTATTCTTCCCGCAAGTGGTTCTACTGTGTTTGTTAATTCTGAAGTTACGTCAGCTACCACTGGATAAAGTCTTCCTGTTCCATATACAAGTCTCACGGCACCAGCACCTCCATCATTTCCTGGTGTATATCCTGCTGGATTAGTAGGTGGATATCTTCCACCACCTCCTCCACCACCATAGGTTGTACCAGAGCCACCAGATCCAGCTCCACCATTACTATCACTTCCTCCTGCTGAACCATTACTTCCTGTTCCTAATATTCCAACTCCTCCACCATCAGTTCCTGATCCACCACTATTTGCTCCACCGCCACCTCCAGCACCGCCAGAGCCAGCACCAGAAGAACCTGAAGAACCACCATAACCGTCACCACCGTCACCACTATAACCACCAGCTCCACCGCCACCAGCACCATTACTATAGTTACTTGGAGTACCACCAGCTCCACCATCTCCACCAGCATCTCTTTCGGTTCCTGTGGAGGTTCCACCAGCTCCTCCATTATAAGGATTACTATATCCATAAGAGGATGAATAAGCTCCTGTTCCACCACCACCTTGGAGAAGGACTGTGCTTCCTCTTTTTACTTGACTAGATCCTCCAGTCTTTCCACCAGCCGATGCAAATACTCCACCATTACCAGCCTTACCAACAACAATTGTTAAAGTTTCAAGTGGTGTGACTGCAAATGTTCCATATGATAGACCCCCTCCACCTCCAGCATTAGCAGGATACAGTTCAGACTGTGTATAACCACCGCCACCTCCACCACCAACAGCAACTGCGGATATTGAAGTGACACCAACTGGAACTGTAAAGGTATATGAGACAGTTTGGGTATTAGACCCAGTATAAGTTCCAGATGCAAAATATGTTGAAACACCAGCAGCTGGATCAAAAAATTCAAATGGATTGTTTAGTTTATATTTTCTTATCTCGGTACTCCATTTTCCCATAAACATTGATTCACCATTTGAAGCAATATCAAATCCATATGGAGTTGTATTATCAGGATCAGAATATGTACTACCAGCAGAAACACCAGAACTAAAGTCGTGGACTAAAGCTAATTCATTAATTTTAACATAATTATATGATTGTGTGTATAATTTAGATCCATCTGGACTAGTACCCAATCCAAACATATCATCACCATTTGGATTTGTTACAACTGTACCAGCGTAAGTATATGTATCGGGTATTTGTGCAGCACTTCTAAAATTAAAATGATTTTGCTCATAATGATCCACCATTCCATAATGAGATCTTGTGCTTCTGCTGTTAGCTGTATCACCATGAGTGTTACCAACACCTATAACTCCTCTTCTATGTCGCATTATGATATTTCCTCATACCCCACTACAATGTCCATTTTATCTGCAACATTTACTTTTGCCTGTAATTTAACATTTTCCTCAAGATAAAAGTAACTATCTTTTGAAGATATGATTTGAGTTGTTTGTGTTAAAACAGGTATTTCTTTTGCTAAATGATATGTAATACCTACACCTACATTATAAATTGCAACTGATATTTTAGCATCTACATCAGATATATTTGAACAAAAAATACTGTTAACTTTAATAACTTTGTTAGTACTTGCATCATTTGTGACAATACCAACTAAATTAGTTACGGCAGCACTTCCTAAAGTAATACCTGTAGTAAACCCTGTAATTGTTGTTGGAAGTTTTAAATTTGGAGCAGACATTTTATTTTATCCTCATAAGTTTATTTAGAATATCATTGATAATATTGTTGGATCAGCACCAGGACCAATAACTTTAACGGTTGCTATTCCAGAAGCACCACTGGTGGCAGTAACTTCTACACCAGTTGAACCAGCAAAATCAATGGTAGAAATACTACCTCCAGTTCCCACCTGTGCTCCATTTTGATTTTTGACTGTAAGACCACCAATTGCTCCTACACCATCTGCTGTAATACCAGTTAGATTAGAACCATCAATCGCAGGTAGTGTTGCAGGGAACCTAGCATCTGGAACAGTGCCTGATCCTAAATTAGATGCATTAAGTGCTGTTAAATTTACACCAGATGCTGTTGGTAATGTTGCAGGGAACCTACCATCTGGAACAGTGCCTGATCCTAAATTAGATGCATTAAGTGCTGTGAGGTTTGCACCAGAACCACTGAATGATGTGGCAGTAATAATACCAGTAGCACCATCCATCGTAATGGCTGCACCAACTTTTATGGAATCTCCACTATTACCAATATAAATCTTACCACTCATATTTGTATGAGAAGTACACTGATAATAAAGAACCTCTGGTGCATCAAATTGAACATCCCATATCAATGTGGTACCATTATTAGCAGAATTATTTGTTATTCCATCATTATATGCACTACCACTAGTATCTTGAAAAGTATATTGTATTCTAAATGGATGTCCACCAGAAGCATTTTTAAATCTATATTTTTGTCCTCTCTTTAAATAAATTGTTGGATCATTTTCGGCACCTGTTAAACCTGGTCCAATGAATGTATAATTATTATTATCTCCAGTTGCACCTAAAACCCATTCTGAAATGGCAGCATCAATTGAATTTGCAGTTACAATACCAGCATGAGCAGTGATGGCAGTTCCTACCTTTAGAGTATCGGTTATGGTAGCAATACCAATACTGTGAATACTCTTACTCCTACCATCTAAATCACCACCTAGTTGTGGTGAATCATCATCTACAATCTCAGAAATAGCCCCATCAGCAAAACTACCAGTATTAATAGTTCCATCTGCCTTTAAAAATCCATTTGATCCTTCAACAATAAATTTAGTGGCGGTTATAACACCAGCATGAGCAGTAATACCAGTTCCTACCTTTAAGGTATCTGATATAGTTGCAATACCAGAAACAAATAAATTATTTGCAGTTATAAATCCAACAGTGGTAATACCAGAGGTTACGTTTAAACCACCATCAGCAATACTAACACCAGCACCAGCAATAACGTGTATTCCTTCTCTGGCAGTAACTAATCCTACTGAATCTACATTAGTTACGTCTTCATAAGTTAATGTTCCAGCAATTGATACATTACCACTAAATGTTGCAGCAACACCGACCAAATTACGTATTGTGATATCAGGAGTTCCACTTAATCCTGCAGCAGTTCCAGATGTATCTTGGGTACCACTTGCATTGACACCTGGTAGAGTTATATCTCCAGTTCCATTGAAAGATACTCCACCAATATTTCTAGCAGTTTTCAACGCAGTCGCTGTATCTGCATTACCAGTTACATCACCAGTTACAGCTCCACTAAATGTAGTAGCAGTTATAATACCAGCATGAGCAGTGATAGCAGTTCCTACTTTTAAAGTATCTCCTATTGTTCCAATACCACTTATGCTTGATGCACTTCCGACTAAATTTTCTACTGTAATATTAGGAGTACCACTTAATCCAGTAGCATCACCACTAACATTACCAGTTAAACCACCTACAAATGTAGTAGCAGTTATAATACCAGCATGAGCAGTAATACCAGTTCCTACCTTTAAAGTATCTCCTATTGTTCCAATACCACTTATTGTTAAACCAGTTCCAACTAAGTTACCAGAGAATGTGGTTGCAGTTATGATACCAGATATAAATTGTTCCCCACCAACAATATAAATTTTTCCAAGCATACTGCCAGTATGAACCGAACATCTATACCTTAATACTGGTGGTGCATCGTGTTGAACATTAAGATATTGAGTTCCAATCCGAGAACCTGTGACTCCATCAGTGTAATCTGCATCATTTGCATCATTACGAAATACAAATGGATGATCAGTTCCTGTTGTATTAATAAAACGATATTTCTGTCCTCTAACCAAATATAAATCTGGATTTCCTTCTGAACCATCTTGGCCTGGCCCTGTAAATTGATATCCTGAACCAGAACCACCACCAATACTCCAAGTAGAATTTGCGTTTTCATTTGATGGATCACCAGCAAATGTAGTTGCAGTTATAATACCAGCATGAGCAGTGATGGCAATTCCTACTTTTAATGTATCTGCTACTGTTCCAATACCACTAATACTTAATGCGGTTCCAACAACACGGTCAGTGCTACCAGCATAATCAGTGCTATCAAGAGTACCATCTGCCTTCAAGAATTGAGATGAAGATCCACCATAAACATTAAATTTAGTGGCAGTTATAATACCAGCATGAGCAGTGATGGCAGTTCCTACTTTTAATGTATCTCCTACTGTTCCAATACCACTTATACTTAATGCGGTTCCAACTATCTTATCAGCAGTAACGCTACTACCAGTAAACTTACCATAAACACTACTATAAATTTCATACGCAGTTAGAATACCCACTGCTAATACTGAATTATTAGATTGCTGAACTGCGTCAGTGAATATAGTTGTTCCGATTCCAACATTACCAGTTACATTTAATGAACCTAATGTTCCAACTGTTGTGATATTAGGTTGTGATGCAGTATTAACAGTACCAGTTACATCACCAGTTAAAGCACCCTTAAATGTAGTGGCAGTTATAACACCAGAAACAGATAAATCATTTGCAGTTATAAATCCAACAGTTGTAATACCAGAAGTTACAATTAAACCATCATTAAATGTAGAAAGACCAACAAATGTAGAAAGTCCAGTTACATTGATACTTTCAGATTTAATAAATTGTGTTCCAATACCAGTTATGGTGGCAACACCATCAGTAAGATTAGCACTCAAAGATGATCCAAAATCAATTGTTCCAGCAGCACCAACAGAAATACCACTATTTCTAACCTGAACACCTTGTCCTGAAGCAGAAACATTTACTAATTGACTACCATCACCTACAAATTTAGTTGCACTTACAATTCCTGTCGCACTAAACATTGTGATAGCAGAACCAACAAAGACATTATCGTTGAAAGTTGTAATTCCAGTAAAAGTAGACATTCCACCTACTGATAAAGCAGTTCCAACTATACCACTTACATCTATAGTTGTAGCAGTTATAATACCACCACTAGCAGTAATACCAGTTCCTATTTTTAATGTAGCTGGTCGCATCCAAGCATCAGTTAAAGTAGCAATACCCGTAAATGATAATGCTGATCCAACTATACTGGTTACATCTATATTAGGAGCACCAGTTAACCCAGTGGCATTACCATCAAATTTAGTTGCAGTTATAATACCAGCATGAGCAGTGATGGCAGTTCCTACTTCCAGAGTATCAGATAATGTGGTAATACCAGCATGTACAATTAAACCATCATTAAATGTAGAAACACCAACAAATGTAGAAAGACCAGTTACGTTAATACTTGTAGCACTTACATTTCCTGTAGCTTGTATACCTGTTAAATATTGACCATCACCATAATATCTATTTGCATGTATGCTTCCATCAGAAGAATAAGCCGTGATGGCAGATCCTACTTCAAGACTTGAGTCTACCGTGGTAACGCCAGAAATTACATGTAAACCATTATTAAATGTGGCAATTCCAACAAATGTAGATATACCAGAAACATCTAATTCACTTGCCCTTGCAAATCCACCAAGAAGATTTGTTGCATTATCAGTAGAGGGAATACTTGCGGTTACGGTTACAACACCTGCAGATATATCACTTACAGATAAATTAGTACCAAAGTTAATTGTACCAGCAGTTCCAACTGCATCATTACCGTCATAAACAATAACACCAGAACCTGAACCAACAACACCAGTTAATCCTGAACCATCTCCAACAAATGTTGCATTAATTCCACTTGGTCCTCTAAATGACTTTGCACTTATTATTCCACTAGCAGCATCCATCGTAATGGCTGTACCAACTTTTATGGAACTGGAACTTATTCCTGTTTCAGAACCATCTCCAATTACAATATCATTTGCACTTACTGTACCTACAACATTAAGAGTAACCTTACTCTCACTGTAACCCGATACACCTACCTTAAGGTCTTTAACTCTACCACTAATATACTTTGCCATTTAACTAAGTGTCTCTAGTATGCTTCCTAAAAATTTAATATCAGTCGAATTACTCGCTTCAACAATCAGTACATCATCAGTTTCAAGAACAAGTTTACCTGGAAGAAGATTTGCAGTATCACTAGATTCAATAGGTAAAGATTTTACAATTTCAGTGGTTACTGCAATTCCAGAAGTTGTTCGTTCATGAGAAAATGAAATTGTCTGAGTGGAACCTCCAACATTTGCTGCTTGTGCTAAAAGAATTACTCCCGTATATCCAACAGGTGCTGTATAGATTCCAACTGCACTTGTAGGTACAACTTTAGTAACTGTTCTGAATACGTTTAATGCTAATGCCATTTTTTAATCTCCCCCTAATGCTAGTATAAATGGTGTCATTGTTGAAAATAAACTCTTAGTATAAGAATCCCCAGTAATAGTTCCATCTTGTTGATTGATAATAACACCATCACCAATTCTAAAATTACCAGTTTGATCAGTGCTTGTAAATATAGTTATTCCACCATTTCTATCATCAACTTCATTATCTTGAATTGGAACGGCACCTCTTGATGGTAATGATCTAAGTGGATCAATACCAGTTCCTATGTATTCAAATGAATGACTTGATGCAAGAATTCTACTCTGTTTAAAAAAGGGAACTGTTGAACCAACACCAACTGCATAAGGAACAGCTTCATTTACTGTAATTGTGCTAATACCACTAGAAAGTGGAGTAGATTTTGTTATAAGATAGTAATCATTTGTCATTATTGCAGTTGCAGTAGCAGTGGTTCCACTAGGTGGATCTGCAATTGTAATATTTACAGATTGTCCAGAGGTATATCCTCTACCATTAGAGGCAATATTAATAGCGGTTACAATTCCGTTTGTAAGTTCAACTATACCACTTGCTTTTATTCCCCATGATTCAGAAGGATCAGTAATAGTTACACTTGGTATACTTGTGTATCCAGATCCTCCATTCGTAATATTTATTTTCTGTAATTGTTGAAATAAACCGTCAAAATATACAGCTTGACCATCAAATGGTCTTATAATATCAAGTTTAACATTTCCACCCGAAACATAATTGTGTGGATACTTATTAGGACCAACAAAAGTTGAGAAAGTTGTAAGTCCAATAACTTCATTTACTTCAAAAATATATCCATTTACTCCAGATGGTGTAATATCATGAGTTGAAGTACCAACATTAACCGTAAAACTATTAGTAGTTACTGCTTCAATACCCAGAGTGGCATTATGTGCAGGATCACCAACTCTAGGATAAGGATGTAATGTTGCATGGTTATCCTTAGAACAAGTAAATGTTATTCCACCAGTTGCAATACCAATTGTGTTGTTTGCCTTTAGAATACCTTTAGGAGTTCCAGATACAAAAGCATGTGTATAATCTCCTCCACTTGAAGCACCCACATTAACTGTAAATGATGTAGCACTATTAGGTGTTACTTCCACCCATTTATTATAAAAAGGATCACTTATTCTAGGATATGCGTGTTGTGTAGCATAATTATCCTTAGCACATGTAAATGTAAGAGAACCCTCTAAGAACTTAACATAATCACCACTATCCAATCCATGCAGCCCGCTAGTTGTTACTGTAAGTTGTCCAGTTGAAGGTACGTAACTCGTAGGGGAAATAGCAGTCAATCCAATACCAGGTGCAGACAATCCATGTGCTGTACCAACATCTATAACCAATTCTCCTGTGGAAGCAGTGTATGTGGTTCCAGCTCCTGCTGTATAAGCAGCACCAGTATTAACTGTAATAGCACTTGAAATTCCCGATACAAATAAATGTGTATAATCTCCATAGTTACATGTGAACCCAAGTTTTGATAATGTTACACCCATACCAACTGCAAGACCATGAGGGGTATATGTTGTGATAGTTGTAAGACCAGTATTCCCATCATAAGTTGCATCAGAAACACTATGAGTCAACGTATTTAAATCTAATACAAAGTCAGTTTGACCAGCAATTTGTGATGAGGTTACTATTCCTGTATATTTTAAAGGTCCGACACCATCAGCTCTCATGCCAAAATTACCAAATGATGAGTTAGAGTTTGTCACATCACACTGACCACCACTATTAGCAGCAATACCAACATCAAGGTTGATTGTAAACATTGACACTATTTGAGCATAACCCTCATTACTTAGGGAAACTCCTATACCATTTGCATTGTATTGTGTATATGAGTCCGTAACCATACTTCTAAAAGGCCCGATAGATTTACTACCATCAACCTTCATACCAATACTATTGGTAATTCTATTTGTACAAAATCGAATATAAGGTGATTGATTACCAAACTCAATTTTATTAGGATTAAATGCAATCGCAGAAACTCCCGAATTAACTGTCCCAGAAAATGTCAATTCCGATAACATGGATCCAGGCCCAACAAAAAATAAATCCTGATCAGAATTTTGGGGAGTGATTGTTACCTCTCGTAAACTATCTCCAACTAAACTAACTTGTTTTGGTATGGCGATTGGATTATTTTCTACATAAACACCAGCACTTACTTTGACCACATCTCCATCAGATGCAATACCAATCGCAGATTTAATAGTTCCTTTTGCATCTCCAAGTTTTAATCCAGTATTATTATCATTTCCATCTTTTGTTACGTATATTACATTTGTGACAGTTGCTCCAGCACCTATCCTTACTACCTCTGTCGCAATACCAGCAGCAGATCTATCTCTAAGAGTTACTAATTCTGCATCATAAGTATTAAGAGCTAATTCTCCAACTTGCAAATCAGAAACCTGCGGTCTTTTACCCTCTACAGAAGATCTCTTAATCCTAATAGGTGTTGCCATTTATATATTCGGTATGTACCAGAACAACAGTATATACTGCCTTGATATATTTATTCAACTCGCATTGTTGCGTCTTGGCTTATAGACAAATAAATTTTTAGATGGTTCTGGTTCCATCCAATCTTTTATTTTTTGATATCTATCAGCATTAAAAAACTCCTGTGAAAAATACCATTCTTCCCAAGGAGTATGTGATTTTTGTTGATTACATGAATTACAACAGCAAACTACATTTTTTGTAAAATCAGATCCTCCCTTTGAGCGAGGAACCACGTGATCAATCGTGAGTTCACTTTCATTTCCACAGTATGCACACTGATATTCCCATCGTTCTTTTATCTTTCTCCTCCATAATCTTTTTGCTTCGGCTGAACTTGTAGTTTTTAAATTGTACAAATAATGTTGAGGAGAAGATAAGATTTCCATATGTGATTGCAACTATTTTTATTTAGTAATACTCCAATTATTTCAATGGTTCATCTCCGTGATACCATTTTACTAAAGAATATCTTACACCTTTAGTAACTGGAGTAACCTCATGGTGTACTCTACTGTCAAAAACAATAATACTTCCTTTACCTCTGACTGAGGTAACTCTTTGTTTTTCATCAGGATGATTATAAAATATAAGATCTCCACCTTCATAATCATTTTCATCTGAAAGTTGAACAGTTATACTTAACTTTCTTGTCATGTGTATATCTGGTCCAAAATCCATATGCATTTTATAAAATTCACCTTTTGAATACTTAGATATTTGTAATGCTTCTTTATCCCAATCTGATAAATCATAATGAAAATTTGCATGGTTAGCATATCTTATATAGCCACAGAGTAATGCATTTATCCAATTAGTAGTACTAAATTGAATATTTACATTTCTTTCACTTATGTCAACTACAGGATCTTTGTTAACTGAACCTTTTTCAAATGAAGTAGAATCTATATTACTTATAATGTAATCACATATTTCATTAGGAATTTCTCCTTTTTCCCATTGCCAAATATCATAAAGTTCAGTCATCATTTATAACAAAATAAAAAATCATTTACCAAAGATTCTGATTTTTCCTTACCAAACTTACCAGTAAGATAACCACCTACAGGATCCAGTTTAGTCATATAAGCATCAAAATCTTTATACACACCAATATCAACTTCAGTTGGTTGTGATTCCTCTACAATATGTTTATACCACAAAAGATATGTTTTGAACATCGGTAGATAATCGTCTACCTCCTCTGCCTTACAATATCTGACGTAAATGTTCTTAGAGAAATGATTGCCCATCTCAAAGAACCTATATTCTTTTTCTGCGTATGGTAAACTCTCTACCTCATACACATAATTTTCTACTGGATGTTGAAAGTCAAAAACAATAATTACTTTGTTTTCACTAAATCCCATAAGATCCATACCAAAACAGGGAAGATTACTCCCAGTTTTAGGATAAAGTATATTGTTGTAGATACTGGACTTCTCATCCCAAATATCAACTTCCCTTGATTTAATAAAATGTTCATGTGTGTATACCTGTGCAGTTAACCTTGTTCCTCTTTTACCTGTCCAGTCTGCCCAAATAGGTTGTCTTTGAAAATCTGGAAATGTTTCCCATAATGCATCAGTATAATTTTTCCAAAGGTTCATTAATCACTTTTATCTTGATATTTTTTTGCATTTTTATCCCATTCTGAGAATGATGATTGCAATTGACCATCATTCTCCTTTGGATCTAACTTGTCATATCCTTTCATCTTTTTCCAATTACTATAAAGTGCTTGAAGATGCCATGATTGAGATAAACTTTTAGGCCCATTTTCAAGTAGTTCAATTTCCATTTTTTTACTGGTGAAAGATTTATATTCTTCTCTCCAGTTTGAATCATCATAAAGTGGTGCTGTCATTATCCGTATGTAAAAGTTTTTCCTTTGATTTGAGATTGACCCTCTGGGTTTTTACCCTGCGGTTTAAATTTTCCCAATTTAACATTTTTTGATTTGCCAAGTCCACCTTTTCTTGTTGCAGCCAGTGTACCAGTTTTTTTCGTTTGTGTCAATACAGAATCTTGTCCGTACTTCTTCCCTAATTTCTTAACTGTTTTCTTAAACTTTCTTTTACCCATCTTTCCAGATGTAACAACATGACTTCTTTCTTTTACTTTAGTTTCTTTACCAGTTTTGTCATCTTTCTCTACATATGAACCAGTTACTTTAGTTGCACCAGGTAAACCTTTACCACGAATATCTTTATCTAATTGTTTTGCCCTTGCACGATTTTCTTTTGCAGACTTATCATCTCTAGATGCAGACATTGTGGCTATGCCACCTTTATCAGATTTACTTTTTATTCTAGAAAGACTACTCTCTTGTATAAATTCTTTGAATGTCTTCATTGTTCTTGTAATTTTTCTACAACAGTTTTTGCTTGCATTGGTGCAATATCATTCAATCCGTTGGCATCAAACCAAGGTGCTTCTTCCCAGTCAAAACCTTCACCAAATGTATTGTCAGGTGACATGACATACCAATGGCATTTTGCATCAGGCACATCTACTGCACACACTGCCCAATCATCTGCCCACTGAGGTACTTGAACGTACATCACAGGTAGATGATTAGCAAACAATGAAAGTATAAAAGAAAAAATAATCATTTGTTATTATTTATATACCGTTCCAGAATGTATCTGAGGGTGTCGCCATACTTCTTGAAATAAAGTATAATCCTACATTACATAAAAACCAATACAAATTGGTTATCCATGCTTGTCTCCAACAGTATTTTCTGTTGCTCTGTACAATGTACATGTTTCTTTCATTCATTGTTGTGTCAACAGACAAGGGTCTGAATTTCAACCACTGTTCTAATAGCAGTGATATTACAAATCCAATAGCAAAGACATAGAATATTAGGTTTAGTAAACCTGCCATTGAAAATAGAAATGATATCATTTTATTTTTTTTCTTTATGTAGGTATTCTATCATAGATTGTAGAGTTTGTATATTATTATTCACTAACCTAAGCATTTTATCACATCTCTTACATCTATTCTTATTTAATTTTACATCAACAGTTTCACAAATAACACATGCACCATAAGTTTTAAATGTTTTTTTATAATAATTTTCTAATACTCTTTTTTTTGCACATTCTTTACATTCATATGAATAAGATGATTCTAATTTTGGATCTTTACGACACCTGTAAAAATCTGCCACTAAATCTTTTTCTTCTCCACATACTCTACAAATTCTCTTAATTAAAAAGAGATGCTGTGTCTGAAGTTCTTCATCTAAAAAATCCATTCCATAAAAAAAGACCCTAATATAGTTAGGATCTTTGAAGTTCTGACTTTGTCATTTAGAGTGCATTACCTCTTGGTAATACTTCCTCTGGGAACACAAAGTTCTCGTGTGGTTGGTCAACAGATGACATCCATGCTCTCATGCCTTCATTAAGAAGTATATTCTTAGTGTAGAAGGTTTCAAACTCTGGGTCTTCTGCTGCTCTTATCTCTTGAGATACAAAGTCGTATGCTCTAAGGTTAAGTGCAAGACCTACG
>Ga0209232_1000593_pt1 | contig 21834 bp, 13 predicted proteins | sample ETNvirenome_2_60_FD_184066 | JGI IMG/M metagenome (GOLD analysis project Ga0209232, IMG submission 184066) | Marine viral communities from the Pacific Ocean - ETNP_2_60 (SPAdes) (version 2) | ecosystem: Environmental > Aquatic > Marine > Oceanic | place: Pacific Ocean | collected 2013-06-22
AATAGAATACGAGGAGCAACAACCACAATGGTGCTACATGCTTCACTCTCAAACTCTCTCTTAGCATCCTGTATCATACAGATAGTCTTACCACCACCTGTAGGAACAATGACCTGACCTTTGTCATTGTCAATCATTGCCTGTATTGCTTGCTCTTGGTGGGGTCTTAGTTGCATGGGAAACTCATTGATATGTACATATTATAGCATAAAAAAACCCCCTGTGTAGGGGGTTGTGACACTATCCAAAGTGGTTAATCATCGTCATCAGTATCTTCTTTGTGCCTAGAAGATTTGTTGTGAATTTCATCAAGTTTCCAGTTGTTGATGACCTTTTGTCCGATTTTAGGAGAATCAAGAACACCTGCTGAAACTAAAATGTTGTATGTATCTACAAGTTTGTCTTCAACAACCAACAAATCCATTATCACACCTGATGTTTTTTCTGTCCACTCTTTAGGAGATTTCATTGTTAATCTCTCTGCAAGAAATTTCTTGAACCCTGCTTTTTTATCTGTTGTAAGATAATTATCAGCAAAGTGTAGTGCTGCAGTGAGTCCAAATAAGAGTCCACCTAAGATTGGAGAATCCCAAACATCTTTTGTTGAGTACTTAATAGTATCGGCATAAAGTTTAACTGCATCTTTAGTTTTGGATTGCCCATACTTTTTGACACAAGTTTTTAACTTCGCAAGTCCATAAACAGATTCTCCGTCTTCATCCCCAACTTTCTCGATGTGAATACCCAAGTTCATGAATACTTCTAACCAATCAAGTGAGTTTTGATGACCTGATGCGATTCCTGCTCTCAATCTTGCGATTGAATTAGGATTGTTTCTGATGTAGTTTGTATCGTCAAAGAATTTTGCTTCAACCTTAATACAATCTTCCAAAGACCTGTCCTCTGGATGACGGAGAGTAGTGGGTAACTGACAGGGAAGTTCTTGCTCTCCTCCACCTTGAGTGTAGATTTCTGCCAAACAAGCAGTGTGTTGACCATCTACTATGACTTTCTGCCCACCCAATTTCTTAGGTCTTAAAGCAATAATAAGGGGTCTAACTAATTCTGGTTTAAATTTACCTTGATTTTTGATAAACTTCTCATCGACTAACCTCTGATACTTTCCGTCAGATAGTAACTCTTTGAGTTTAACAAATGTAATTGGTGTAAAATCATTTCTCGTAATAACACTTCTAGTTACTTTAAGAGTGTTGATTGAAAATGATTTAACAATTTGTGCGATCCCCACCAATTTTTGTAACAAAGGATCGACAACTGAATTAAAAAAATTCGTCATAATTTCGACATTTAAAGTTTAGTGTAGTCTCTGCACGTTGAAGCATACCTACCCGACAAGATATAATATCTTGGCATTTCTGCGAAGTTTTAAGTCATTTCGGACTTGCATCAAGCATAGCACTCAATGAATTACTTGTCAAGTCTTTCTTTTCTAAATCTTTTTTCGATAAAACATCGTCATTATTATCAATCCAATCTATCATAGGTAGTCCACCATATCCATTCTCCCATACATACCAAGCATAAACCATCATGCCAGTACGATATTTTCCATCGTCTCTCAATTTATCTCCAAGCATTGGATAACGTGTGAAAATATATACCTTCTTGAGTCCATACTCTCTATCGGAGTAAAGTTTGTCAAATCTTTCCTTACCATGTAAGTACGATAATGGAAGTAAAAATGCAAACTTATTTCTCGCAACTCTTTTTGCTTTACTAATAAATTCTAGTGCACTCGTAAATGGTGGATTCGTAACGATATAATCATATTGACCTGTCTCCCACAAAAAATTGACCTCTTGGTCGTATGCTGTGACTAGATTATCATCCCAATACTCTTTCAATACTTTTGTAATTGCACCTTTACCACAAGCTGGTTCGCATACAGACAAAGACTTATCAAACTCTTCTACGTCAAGAAACTTTCTCGTAAGACTATAGGGTGTCTCATAGAAATCAGTTTGTTTTCTCTTGTCTGTAGTGTTATTAGCACTAAAGTTTTTTCCTTTATCTTTCACATCAATATTCATACTCACATATTATAACAAAAAATTATCGTTTTTGCAACTTCCCTTTAAAAAATTATAGAATCTTCCGAACAAACCATACAGAGTATGTATAATTTGCAATAATTTAAAATTATATATTTACATAATCAGGTCATCATGTTATCATATATAAAGTTATGAGAAATATTTTTAAAGAATCAATCTATCATTTGAAAATTGAAACAGGATGGACGTATCGTTATCATTTATGGCACTCTGTTATAAATTCTAGTAGGTTGATTAAGATTGCATTTAAAAGTATTGTGCATGGTTTATTTCCTTTCATATGGAAATCTGATGCACCTATAGGTGTCATTAAAATGTATCATGAAATCATGAAGATTGAACATATTAGAAAAATGGATAAATTACGTGAACTCCCAAAAAATGAACGATACACAATCAAGACTACTAACGATACTGAATAGTTACGGAGATATTGTTGAACTTGATTGGAAGTTTGATTGTAATACTATCATACATGAACTCAAATCGGTGGATAACTGGATAGATGGAAGTAATCATAAAAAAGGACTACCTCTGACAGGTAGTTCAGAACAACTTGACTTAACAAGTAAAGATGATAAAGAAGGAGAAATAAATGATAACCTAAAGAAATGTCCTTCTCTTCTTAATTTCTTCGGTCAATGGAATAGTCTTGCAAAATGTCATGCAGTTAATATGAATAGTGGCAGTTTCTTTCGATTACATCGTGATGCTTATAAAACAACTCAACAATTAAGAATATTCATTCCTCTGAACAAGACTGAACTACATGAGTTTGCATTTGTATATGATAAGAACATAGTTGAACTCAAAGAAGGAAGAGCATACTTGTTAAATACAAAGAAACAACACGGTTCATTTGCAATGGTTGATGACATATATCATATTCTTATGGGAATTTATATCAATCCACACAACTTTAGAGTTGTAACAGATTTATTACCAAATTGTACAGATAACTAATGAAAGTAATAGTAGTCGGAGGTGGAACAGCTGGTTGGGTAAGTTTAGCATACTTATCTGCAACTACCAATGCTGAATTAACTATCATTCATAGTGAAGAGGTAGATAACTTAGGTGTTGGAGAAAGCACTACACCTACAATAAAGCATGTCGCTGAAGTCTGCGGTATTGATGAAGTAAAATGGATGAAAAATGCTAAAGCATCCTATAAGTATGGTATTGAATTTTTAGATTTTAATAATATAGGCAGTAGATGGTTGCACAATTTTGATGATTTGTTGCCAGGTCAATCATTTCACACTCCAACAACTGAATTTGGTAAAAATATATTCAAAAAAGAAATTAGTTCAGTAGAATATTTTTTAACTCAAAGAAAAAAAGGATTACCTAATTATAATATTGATTGGTACAATAACAGTCAAGGTAGTTGTGAATATCTTTTGTCTCGTCAATTAAGTCCATACACCAAACAACACAAATCTAATTTTAATAAATTTCCTGGTTATGGTTATCATATCAATGCACATGAATTTGGTAATAGTCTCCGTAATAATATTCCACCCGACAGATATACAGAAATAAAGGGAACAATAAAGAATGTAGAATATGATGATAATGGTGTTAAAAATTTAACTCTAGATAATGGGTCAAAAATAAGTGCAGACTTATATATTGATTGCACTGGATTTAAAAGATTGTTAATAGATAAATTGACTTCATTTAATAAGTATGAAAGATTAATTAATAATGCTGCTATATGGGGAACAGTTGAACATCAAAGTTATAAACCTTGCACTGTAGCTGCTGCTCAAGATTATGGATGGATATGGGAAACACCAACTTGGGGTAGGATAGGAACAGGATTTGTTTACTGCGATGATTTTTTATCAGTAGATGAAGCTGAAAATCATATGAAAAAACATTGGAGATCAAAAGGTTTAGAGTGGAAAGCAGATAAATCTGTTAAGTTTACTGGTGGTTCTCTAGATAGAGTTGCAGTAAAAAATGTGATCGCTAATGGTTTATGTCAAAGTTTCATTGAACCTCTTGAGTCAACCTCAATTATGGTCATATGTGTGACAATAAAAAGCATATCTAAGTTAATTAATAAAAATAAAATGTGGGGAGAAAAAGAAAGTAATATTGTAAGCAAAGTAATGAAAAAATTTTTAAATGAAACTATGGAATTTGTATTATATCATTATACATTATCAGACAGAAATGATACAGAATATTGGAGAGCTTACAAAACTATAGACGTACTAGAATCAGTATCAACTATGATTGAAAAGAAGTTAAAACAAGAGTGGGTGAATCATGCTGAAACTTTACTTAATGGATATAATTGGGCAAGTATGTTGATAGGATATGATAAACCATATCTAGGTAGACTTCCTAAAATAGAAGAATGGGAAATAGAAAATTACAAATTTTATACTAAACAGTTAGTTGAGAATTATAGACACCACTATCAAAATAATATGACAGTTAAAGATAGACTAGAATATATTAACTCTTAGTAAATAAACCTAAAACACCACCATTTAATGTAATACTATATTCTTTTCCTGATGTTAATTTATCGTAATCAAATTTTTGAAGAGTTGTGCTATTGACAGTCGGGGATCCATCAAGACAAATTAGATAACTATTGTCATTGTCACAAGTAAATGTATCTGTTACTAAAGATCCTGTCCAATCTTGACCTTTATCTATAGTGTTAAAAATCAAAATATCACAATCATCACTAGTTTCTATGATTATAGATTTGTCTAGGTGACTTTTAGTAGAGGTTAATTCACCTTGAGTGAGATCAATTAATGTATTTTCAAAAGCAACACCTACCTTAGGAGAACCTTTATACAAATAGTAATACAGTCCGTAATTATCAATCTTTGAATGGATACCAAACCATCCAGAGTCAACCTTTATATCACATAACGCAAAATCGTCTAATTTAATATATGCTGATGCTGATAAAAATGTTAAATTCATAGTTCTACCTTTCTTACAGATAATGTTTCTTTAATACTACGATTAATATCTCCTTGAATTACTTTTCCAACTATATCATCCATAGAAAATGAACCAGAAATAGATGCTGGAGTGTTTTCACTAATTATAGATAGATTTTCCTCTGCAGTTTCAATCATAGTTTCTCCACTTTTTCTCATCAAATCACTTGAAAAAGTTTCTATATTAGATATCTCGTAGTTACTATAACTTAAATTATATGCTGCACAATCATCAATTGGTGTTTGTGAATTTAATCTACTAAATTTAACTAAAATAGTTTTTGCATCTTCCGAATAACTAATTACTTTAAAAATACCTTTCATTTTTAACGCACGACCTAGTACTTATATTTATATGTAGTGTCATTCATCTTTCTTAAAGTTAATAGATAATGAAATTCTAAATTTATCTGATAGATTTCTCGTAACAAAATGATCTAGGTAACCAGGAAATATATAATAATCACCCTTCTCAGGTTTAAATCTAGCCGCATATGCTGAATTGTCGTATTGATTTACTCTTGGTCGAAATACTATACTTCCAGATCCTTCTGGTATTTGAACATAAACCACAGCAGAAACATATGCGTTATTATGATTATGTAGGGTCGTGCTCATATTCTTTTCATGTATGTGTCCCCAATAGTTTAATGGACTTATTTTTTCTCCTGTTGCTGCATAAAAATCTACTTTCATTTGATCTATAATATCATCTAATATTTCATTAGGTGGACATATGGAATCTTCAGAAAATGTGCTGTCAATTTCACAATCGAATTTATTATTATAATTATCAAGTAATATTTTACTTAAAGAATCTAAATCAACATTTGTTTTACCCTTAATCAAATCTATTTGTACAAGAGTAATTAATGTTACTTCACTCTGCATTTTGAATCAAACCCCATGATGTAACAAGGTACTTTGTACCACCTATGGGTGGATTACCTCGATGAGTGTGTGTAAATGCACACGGAAATATTAATACATCCCCTGCCTTTGCTTCTTCTCTACGATTTTGATATAAAAACTCTGTCTCCCCACCCTCAAACTCATCATTGAGATATAGTTGTATGACAAAAGTTCTCTGCATATATGCTAATGAACCGTTCTCAAAATGCCAAGAGTGAAAACCACCACCCATCGGTATTTTTTTTAATTTTAAGTCATAAATTAGAAATTGACACCCCTTTAATATACTAACTGTTTCCAAATATTCTTCGACACATGGTTCAAAATTAGGTATAATATCTCGTGATAATTTACTCGACATGGGAAAATCATATTGACATGAGAGATTTACAGTGCTGTGATCTACATCATGTAGACTACCTTTATCATACGCTAACAATTTATTTTTCTCGAACTCATCAATATATTCAATAATTTTTTTACACTCATCATGTGAAAATGCACCACGATATCGTCTTATTAAATCAGATTCAGTTGTCATATTGATAAATTATTATACTTATTATAGCATTAATATCTAGTTTGTAAAGTCAAGAAACACCTGTAGCATCTACAGATCCTATCACCGTTGCACCTGCAGCAGAAGTGAGATGTACAACAAATCCTGCAGTTTTTCTGATTGCTGCTCCTATATCTCCAGCAGCACCACCACCACTTACTCCTCTATTTCCACCAGCAGCTTGACCACCACCAGCAGCTCCCAGATATCCACCATTACCACCGGAACCACCATATGCTTGGTTACCACCTGCAATTCCACCATATCCTCCTCCACCTGCATTGTTTAATCCACCAGCACCACCTGCTACTGCTCGTCGTGTATTGTCAGTTTTACTGGCATTTTGTGCACCTGGTTGTCCAGGTCCTCCGGCAGGGAGTCCTGCTCCACCACCACCGCCACCACCGGTAGCTCTTCTATCTTCTCCCTTATCAACCTGACGACCAGCTCCACCGCCACCTCCACCAGCATATCCAGCACGAATAATACCACCACTAGCAACATGCACTTTACAATTATTTACCTGTATTCCTAATCCACTTGTTCCACCACCACCTCTTTGAACACCATTTCTGTTACCGTCAGCACCATTACCACCAGCACCTCCACCACCGTAGAGCCTTCCACTTCCACCTACATCTACTCGAACTTCAGCAGGGGAACTCCAACCTCCAGTTTTTACAGCACATTGATCACCAAAACCATTACCACCATGAGACATAGCTCCAAATGTTTTATTAACATTAATTAATATTCTACTACCCGCTTCCTTTTTACCTCTAAATCTACCTATAACTGTCACAGCATTGTTGTTCCATTTATTAGTTTTTGCATTTATAAGGTACTCGGTACCACCAGAGTGACAATTAACAACTACATTTAAACTTTTACCATAAAAATTACTAAATTTTATTTCTCCAGACTGGGGTATTCCCGAATCAAGTGGTAAATTAGATAAAGAACAATTATTTCCTGGAGAATCTGATACTCTGTAAGCACCTAAGTTTTTACCACCAGGAGTGCCGAACTCACTACTAATTTCTGACCATTTAATTTCTCCTGAATTTTGTAATGTCATGGTTACGAACTAGTTACTGTTTCCCAAGTAGAACCATTATAAAAATTAAGTTTACCTGTATTTGTATTATATATTATAGCTCCAGATGCAAGACCAACTAAATTTCCCCTTTCAGTCGCAGTAACTTTTGGAAGAATCATAAATCTATCTGTGGATAGACCTGCTGTTGAAAAGTCCACAGATCCAGAAATCATAGTGGTACCCACACCAACACGACCTCCTCGTGTTCCTTTTACAACTACATCACCACTTTGAGCAGAAATCATAGTGGTACCGACTGAAACAGCTGCTATTGCTGCAGTGGCATCTGAGGCATTAATTGAAATGTTATTATATGATTTATCTGTTTTAATACCGACTTCACCTGATGATGTTATGAAAACTCTGGAGGGAACATCATCATTGATATCAACTTTGTTTAGAGGTGTTATATCAGCAATCGTTAACGATCCTCCTAATCTTAATTTCAAACTTCCATTAATAAGTGCTGAACCACTACCAATATTAAAATCTCCCGATGTGATTGTCAAACCAGCACCAGCAGTTATTTTATTACTGAAGGTAGAGAAACCAGTATTATTAATATTATTTGTAAAACCATTACCTAGAGTAGGAATATTACCAGTTATATTACCATAAACCGTAAGATCATTACCAATAAATGTATTTCCAGTAATGGTTGCACCACCACCGACATGAAGAGGTAATACTGGTTCTGTAACACCTATACCTAGTGATCCACCAATGCCAGTTAACGTCATCAACTGAAAATTGTTAAAACCTTTGTGCCAATGGAAGTCACCTGTGTCTTCTAAATTATTTGCATTAATATAGTAGTTAATATTTCCACTATCAGCATTAATTAAATCTAATGATCTTCTCGTGCTATATGGAGCACCACCACCCTCATTTCCATATCGTAGTGAACCAAAGTGAGATGACAATCCTGATGTTCCACCATTTAAACTCGCAACATTTAATTGTCCGTATACCGAAGCTCCAAGTCCAACCGACTCTAATTTCAATACATCATTGTGATATAATTGAACAGCACCACCTTCAATAAAGGTAGCTTGTTTTTCATCTAAAGCAACATTAACAATTCGTGTTTCGTGACTAGCAATAAATAAACAAGCTCCACTTTCATCATTTTGAATTATTGAATGACCATCGTGACGCAATCTTAAATCATTATTATCTCCAATCACTACTTCACTTTGATCTGGTAAATTTACATTACCAGTGACATTTATACCTGTATTGGTTGTGGTTAATTTTTCATTACCATTATAAAATAATGTTGTTGCAGCACCTACATTAGCAGTCAAATATGTTTTATCACCAGTATTACTTTTTAATTCAAGATTATCAGCAATTATTTCAAGTGGTGAACCAGAAATTTGTGAAACATTTGGAGTTACAGTAGTATTACGTCGAATTTTTAAATCTCCCTGACCACCAAAAACAGCAAATGTGTTATCTCCAAATTCTAGTGCGTCGTCTGATTTATCCCACTGTAACTGATAATTATCACCAATAAAGGTTACATCATCATTGAACGTGGATACACCAACAACATTTAAAGCACTACCAATACCAACTTCTTTAGAAAGAGTAGAGATACCAGATACATCTAAGTCTGCATTTAAATCTATTGCGTTAGCAAAGGTTGAAACTCCAGTAAAATTAAAACCACCCTGAGTTAATTTTAATTTTTCACTACCAGCAACATTAAGTGAAATTTGATCGTTCTCAAAAGCAATTTTCGTATCAGTATCATCGACATGATATATTGATTCTCCCACTCCAACACCATCACTGACATTTACTGACGGTGCATTAATAGTATTAGAAAAAGTAGAAACACCAGAAGAAAATAAATCTTTTGTTGTTGTGAGTCCTGAAACCACCAAATTTCCTGTGGTTGTCACCCCACTGATTAATACATCACCATTTGTAATCCCAACACCTATAGATGTTCTTGGATTTAATCCTATTTGTAAATCAAATATTGGATTATCTGTTTTAATACCAACTTTTGCAGTCGTTGACAATGATCCTGTCTGTGTTACAAACCCATCAGTTGCAATCGCAACTATACCTGATAGATTTCCAGCAGCACCAACAAATTTTGTAGCAGTTATAATACCACTTGCAGCGTCTATAATTATATTTGATCCTACCGAAATGGCAGCGCCAACATTTATACCTGATGTGGTCAAAATACCAGATATATCAGCATTTCCACGAATGTCTAGTACTTTTGATGGAACAGAAGTACCGATTCCAACCAAACCACCTTGGGTAACGACAAAATTATCATCATCTACCTGTACACCGTTCTTAAAGTTAAATGACTTTGTATAATTCGACATTATATCTTTTTAGTTATTTAGTGATTGTTCGAGTGAATCAACTTTTACATTGAGTTCTTTTATAGCTTCAATTAAAAGTGGAACTAATTTCTCATAATCTACTGCCATATATCCACTGCTTCTTGTGGTAGTAATACCTGGTAAACCAAGTGCTTCAATTTCTTGTGCAATTACTCCTGTGTGTGCACTTCCATCAGATTTTTTAGTGTAGGTGTTACCACTGATTGATTTAACTTTTTCAAGTGCCTTTGTTATTGGTGAAATATTATCTTTTAGTCTAATGTCAGAAGATTTGTAAGCAGTTATGTCACCAGTAACTTCAAGGTTAATATCACTTAAAGTTGGATCACCAACTCTTACTAAAGTATCTGCAACATCAAATCTAAATTCATCATTATATAAAATTCGAACACCACCACCACCATCATAGAATCTAATTCCATTATTTTGTTGTGTATTTACAATCTGGTACTCACCACCTGTGGAGGGTTGTTGAACTTCTAAACTATCAGACTCACCAACCCATCTTTGAATTGTTGAATTTAATCCACCAGTATTTTGAGCAATAATTGCTGGTGTGCTATCGGATGCTGTAATTGCTTGTATTTGTCCAGTTACAGCAGTAGTACCACTAATGGTTGCACCTCCAGAATTAATTGTAAGACCTCCTCCAGTTACTGTCACACCCTCAGAGGAAGTTAATTTTTTAGTTGATAATGTATCTGATCCATTCCAAGTTAAGTCAGCATCTGTAGCGGCAGTTGTCATTTGGACATTAGTGCCAGTTATACCTGTTAATACAACTCTTTGTGTCCCTGTCGCTGCATCTAATGTAGAACCAGTATTAGTAAGTCCAGCACCATTTCCAAAGAAGGTAGCAGCAGTTACTGAACTAGCTACAGACACATTTGTTGCAGTTAAGATTCCAGTTACTATGGCTCCCGTTGCAGTAGTCTCAAATTTAGGATTATTGTGATTGGCATAATCATACCATAATTGTACAGATCCTCCTCCATTAAATTTGGCAATGGACGGAGCAAATGTAACATTGTGTCTAATATGAGTAGTGGCTGCATCAATGAATAATTCAGTTCCAAAATCTCTTATGGTTGAGTTAGTATTGGAAGTGTGGAAAATCTGAAGATCATTGCCATCACCTAATTGTAATTTTGAATTATCTGGAAGATTAATTGATGATCCAGCACCAATATTAACTGTTCCAGCAATTCCAACACCACCATTAACGACTAATGCTCCAGTTGTAACATCGTCTGAATCCTTTTGATCATCTGCTGGTTGTATTTTTGCAGTGTTGAATATATTTAATTTTTCATTAAAATTGACAGGTCCATCAAATTGAGATAATGATGTGTTTGATTTACCACCCTCTACCAATATTCTTTCTTTTACTGTAACCTCGTCAAAAATAACACTTAATCTGGATGGATCAGCTCCAGTAATTGTAGGCACTGGAACATCAAAATTAATTTCTTCACCGGTTGTTGCAGATTTTTTATTATTTCCTATATAAAAATCACCCTTATCATTCATACCTGTGTAAACAACGGCACCGGCAGATCTCTCTTGAGATTGAGATAAGAACTCTTCTTTCTCAGTTAATGTTTTTATCTGTACTTGTGGTAGAGCAGTCGAATAGTTACCAGGACCATAACCAAGATATTCAAATGTATGACCGGAAGCTCTTAATATTGATGGTCTATGAAACTCTATAGGTAATGGTTTTATTTTTTGAATCAATGATCCATTATCATGAACTGCTGCTGATGTTCCTAAAACACCTCTAATGACTGTTATTGTATCATCGTCTGATCCACTCAAACTATTTTTTGATACTCTCATTATCTCATCATCAATTAAAAGATAAGATCCATAACTAAATCTGTTTAATATACCTGATTTATCATTTAATAGAGTAATTCTTATCGTGCTGCTTGATGTAGTAACACTTGCTGCCAATTTTCCAAATTCATTACCTGAAATAGGAATACCTCTTACTGATAAATTTTCTGCATCAATATCAGATGTCGCATTATTTGCAGAAAAACCATGTTTCAATACGAATCCATCTGGGGTAACGCCATTCAATAAATCTGTTGTTGCGGTGAAGACTGTAGTGCTAGTTCGAGACTTAACAATAAATGTTCCTAAATTATTATTACTACTATCATTAAATTGAAATCTGTTACCCACAACTAATCCATGTGGATTTGTCGATGTAAATGTTGTTAAAGTGTTAGATGTTACGGCAGTTGATTGAACTGATGGACTGACAGTAAGAATATATTGATCTGTTGTAATTCCAACGTCACCAGTTGTTCTTGCAATAGCAATTGTATTTTTAGATGGTACTGATGTTAATCTGGCATAACTATCTGTTGTTATACCCGAACCAGTAAACTGAATTGTTAAATTACTGCTCAATCCTGTAAGTAAACTTGCACCTAATCCAACATTATTTTGATCAAATTTATCTTTAACTCTTCTTTGATCATTGCCACCACCAGCTCCTATGATTGCTGCATCAATATATGCAATGTTACCAGCTTGATATCCACTACCTGGATTAGTAATATTAATATTAGATATTGAACCACCTGCTACAACAACCGATGCTAATGTTCCATTCCAGTTAGAATCACTAGCAACATCCGTATTTGTTAAAATTTTAACATTATGAAATGTGCCATTATTGAACCCAGAAGTTACAGAATTTAATTTACCAGTTGCAATACCACTAAAATTATGATTTTGTGAAAAAGTAATTGTAGATATACCACCAGATAATGATGAAATATTTGATATGGTTAATCCAATTCCTAAATTTTTAGTGATTAAATCATTTGTTTCACGAGTTATACTTTTTTTCAAATCATTGGTATTAACATCACCTAAAGGACTCCTCAAAGCAAAGGATTTTGCTGAAAGTGGATTATCATCAGCATTATCACGATCCAATTGAGGATATAAATCAACCACATTTTGACCATATTTCAAATCACTAAATTCACCCGACGATGTAGTTACATTGTAACTTGCATTTGATGGTATTACATGATATATACCATCCTGTTGATTTGGAATATGATCAGATATTCTGATGTTTCTGTAATTATAAATGTTTGATCTTAAATCTGTTCTTTCAAATCTTGGTGATGATGTTGCACTACTTTTATCAAATGTGTTTGTTACTGAAATTGGTATATTTCTACCAGGATTATATGTAAATGATAATGAATCTGGTATACTTACGACTGTAAAACTTCCGTTATATCCACTGTTTGCTGCTCCTACCGTATTTGTTGTATCAGTTGCATTTTTTATGGTTACTAAATCACCTACATTTAAATTATGTGGTTCCTCTGCAACAATACTAACAGATGAGGATCCATTAGAAGTACATGTTGCTATAAATCTTGGATTTCTGTCGAAGAAGAAATCTTCTCTAGTTAGTGTTGTATTACTTGATTTTAAAGTGAGGTCAACATCTGTTCGAATACCAGTGCTTGAGGACTCTTGTATTATAAAACTACTTTCTGGATTTTTTGAATTTGTAAGTTCTTTGGGAATAACGACACGAAGTTTATAAATTTTATCATCAATACTTCTAGTATCATTTATTCTCTTTATAAATGTGGTGGTCGTTCTATCACCAAGACCAACAACACCTCTACTATCAAGTTGTTGGAAAATTGAATTATTGTCAGAAGAAGTGATATACCAATTAGTATTATCACTATCAAATTGTATTGGATGTCCAACATCTCCAGATATCTTATCTACTACTCTACTTACAACCCTTAAATTTTGACCACCAACTACATTTATTTCAGAACTATTAAGTGCATTTTGTAATGAAGTAGCTAATTTGAAAGCGATGGCAGTAACTTTTATGACATAATACACGACCTCACCTTTTATATTTTCTGGTAAGTCTCCTACATCACTAATGAGTAAAACTTTTTCACCTGTTTCCAAATTATGTCCAGTTGGAACAGTAAATATGTTGTTTGAGGGTGTGCTTAAAACCTTATTTTTTTCAGAACTTGTTGCTCCATCAGACATCAAAATGCTTGATGAATAGGTTAAGGTCGTTCCATCTACACTCACATTTAAAAATAACTCATCATCTTTCTTTGCACCGACCTTAAAACCCTGAGTTAAGGCAGGTGGAACGTTTCCAATATCATTAAATCCAAATAAATATAATCTATCTTTATTAGAATTATTTCCTCCTCCGGTAGATGTTGTGGTTGTTAATCCTACGTCTATTGACAACCAATCAATATTGTCTAATTTATTTTCGATTGATTTTGGTGGAATAATATGAGTTAAGAAACTAGTATCATCAGAGGCAAAAGATTCCTTCTTAAATCCATCAGATATAAGTGCTAATTGTCCGAAGTTTGAGTTTGAGTTTGTAATCGATGCATCACCACCTGATAATGCTTCGAAATGTTTATTATATCCTATCGCAAATACAGAAACAATTTGAAGAATTGCATCTTTTGATATTTTTATGTGACATGTTTCCCATCCACTTCTATAGATCGCACCCGAATCTAGATGATATGCAGTGGCGGGATTTGTGGATGATGATTCTAATGCTAAATTATCACCAAATACGGGATTTACATCATTACCTTCATAATCTCTATTTGATGAAATATATTTAACAAATGCACGATCATCTTTTTGAAGTGAAACACCAGTAAATTGTGCAACAACCATTGAACGGAATCCAGATGCTTTGCTACCGTCAGCGTGCATTCCATTCATTCCATAAACAGATCTCATTGATATGTTGAAAATATATGGTGAAGCACCTGTTACTGTATCAGTTTCTATGACTACTGTTCCGCCTGGATTTCCTGAAGCGTCACCAGGTGTTTGTAATTCTAAATCAAAGTTTGGTAATGCGTAAGTAAATATTTTATCATTCAATTCATTTACTGCGGAAACTTTAGTAGAAATATTATATGCTTGAGGTCTAACACCTCTTATTTTAATTGGAGTTCCAACAGATAAACCATGGGGTGTTGCAGTTGTAACAGTTACTTTATTTGATGGGACACCTGGTACCTCACCAGACTTAATAGAAACAATGCTAATCGGATCATCGGCAAATGCACCAACTATCTCCCATTCTGGTCTTTGTTTAGCAAAACCATCTGGACTATTTGGGAATTTTTGGTCAATATCACGATTTGATGCTGAGTTATATGCATTTGATAGTTTTGCATAATACATGTCAAGATCAGTTAACTGTGATTTATCATACAAATTAACACCATCAGCATATTCAAAAATAGTTAATTTGTGATGTGAAAATACAGGTTTAACATTAAAAGTTGGACTAAAATTACCATTATCAGTATAAACTAATTTTGATTCATCTCCATCAAATACACTAAATTGCCAAAAATAACAAGTACCAGTGATTCTAAAAATAGCAGTTTTAGGATCTTTATCATAGGATGTTGTTGGATTAGGTACATATTTTGGTCTTATTCTTGTTTTTCTTAAATCAAGTCCAACTACAGAAGTTCCTCTTGGAACGATAACTCCCCCATGCACAGAGTTAAACTTATATAAAATATTATTTTCTTGGTTTAAATCAAAAGTTGAATCATTTGTTAAGTTAAAAATATTTGCATTAGGTAGCACTGCACCATTTGGTCCTGATTCAATTGCTTTGGCTATTCCATTGTCATTTTTAATACCAAATCCTGGTCGATTGTCTATCTCATGTTGACCGGGCATTAACAATATTGTTGTTCTCTCAATTAAATCATTATCATTTCCCTTGACATATGAAAATCTTGCAGACTCTAAAAGTGCTCTTTGTATTGTTTTAAATGGTTTTGTTAAAGAATTACCTTCGTTTGTTATACTATCAGTCGCATCAATATCACTTGGACTAACATAAAGTATTCTTCCATCAACGTTCTTTAAAAAATTCTCTAATTTATTCAGGGGCATGGGTATCCTGACTACTTATACTATATTTTATTTATGTATGATCTGTGGACTACTTTTTTTCAGATAGTTGAGCAAATTCAATTTTATCTTCTTCTAATTGATTACAAACATCAAGAACACGAAGAAATTCATCAGGTGTATCACATTCAACAAGTCTTTGTGAACCATTTTCACTAATTAAAAGAAAAGATCGAGAAGTCATGTCCACAACTATTTTTGTTAGATAATCCTCTTTCATATACTTTTTTTCTTTATCCTACCACAGATTATAACAATGTCAATATTATTTAGTGCTTTTAAGTTCGTCAATCTCATCTTTAAGTTCTTTAATTGCTTCAATTAAAAGTGGTACAAGTTTGTCATATTTAACTGTTAAGTACTCATCATCTAAACGTTTAGCAACTGCTTCTGGGAGGATTTTCTGTACTTCTTGAGCAGATACACCAGCATATCTAGTCTTAGTATCAAATCCTAGTCCAGCAGCAATTTCGTTATGATTATAGGTGAAACCATTTAAAGAGTCAACCTTTGATAGTGCATCAGTAATTGGTTCAATATCAGTTTTAAGTCTAATATCAGAATTAAATGCTATTATATCACCATTTACTCTAAGTTCTCCATCACTAGATCTTACTCTAAGTCTACCATCATCATTAGTTCTTAATGAACTATCACCTGATCCAGAACAAAAAACAATATTGCGATAACTGTTTGAATTTTCATTTACTAAACTAAGTCCTGCTGCAGTTCCATTTATGATAATTTTTTGTGAATCACCTCTAGTAATCGTAATATTGCTTCCAGCTGCTATTTCAACATCATCATTAGCATTACCAGATGCTGTAGTACCTGATAATCTTATTTTTGTGGTACCAGTAGGAACAAACAAGTCATATCTCGTACCAGCTACACCTCCACCATAAATATTAATTGTTCCTCCATTAACACTATTAGAACTTGATAGTGTTATTCCGTCATGACCAACAAGAGTTATATCATCATTAATGCCATTAGAACCTGCTAATCTTATTTTAGGTTCTGTTCTCGTGCCAAGATCATATGTTGTTCCAGATTGTGTATCAGCAGAAATAGTAAATCCACCAGTTCCCACATTACTAAGTGTTATACCATTTCCTTTTGTAATAGTGACAGAATCAACAATTCCGTTATTGTCAGTTAAATTTAAACTAACAGCACTTGAAGTTCCAGAGACAGGAAGAGTATAAGTTGTATTAGTATCACCCGTACCATTAAGAGTAGTTCCACTTATTGATAAATTAGTTCCAATACTTAAATGGGTTAATTTATTTGCAGAATCATCATAAAATATAATTTTATCTTCAGTTGGATTTCCATTTACAGCAAGAATATTACTAGATACTGAAAAAACATCCTCGACAGAATTAGCAAGACTAAATGCAGATACGGTGCTGTCTATGGTTCCATAGAATGTTCCACCTCGAAACTCTTTGGCATATATTTTATTCCAACGATATTGAGTATCACTCTGCCCTAAATTATAAGTGTCATCTAATTCTGGGTATATGGTTCTTGTTGTTAAAATATTTGTATGTGGATTATATTTCAATTCACCATCAATAAATACATCTTTCTCATTCATATCTCCATCTTGACCGATAAAGGCAAGATAATGAACACCATCTGTGTCAGTATTATTAACTTTTATCTTATTTGCAACTGCTGCTGTGGCACCAGTTAAATCAAGACCATTTGTAACTACAGCAGTAATCCTTCCCTTTGCATCCACCGTTATTCTAGGAATTTGTGTTCCACTTCCATAAGTATCTGCTGTAACACCAGTAGTTGCCAGAGTTCCTTCCCCACTTACATTTTGACTTCCGTCAAAATTAACATTCCATGACAAATCACCGGTAATTGCTATGTTTCTCGGAGTTGCAAGTCTTGTTGCAGTATCCGCATTTCCAATCACTGCACCAGAAAATTCTCGTGCAAATACTTTTCTCCATTGATTATTTGAACCACCAAGATCATAACCGGTGGTTAGTGGATCTGAATCAGCTGCATTAAGAGAGGGGTAAATGTTACTGTTAACTCTCGCATTGAAAGTAACAGTATCACCAGTTGCATTTCCAAGGGTAGTATTACCATTAACAGTTAAATTTTTATCAATAGTCATATCATCTGACACATTGACAAGTCTTGTATTTAAATAAATATCATCATCACTATCATTTCTACATGTAATTTCTAATCTCGTATTTTCACCAGATTGAACGTAATAACGAATGAATGCTTGATCACCACTTCCAGTCCCAATATTGTCTGCCCATTGAATACCTGAATTTTCGTTATTTCCGTGTTGAGGTCGTATTACATCATTAAATGTTGAAATTCCTGAGGAAACAATTAAACCACCAGTCGTTGCTCTAAAACCTCTTCCTGCTGTGACAATACCAACAGAATCGATGTTTGTTACACCTTCATATGTTGCGTCTCCAGTGACTAATAAGTCACCATCAATAGTCAATTTAGATCCATCAAAAGTTAAATTACCACTATCCTCTAATTTTCCCTGAGATCCTGCTAAAACAACACGACCATCTGTTAAATTCGATACTTTTGCAGTGTCAGTAACTAATTCACCTATAATGTCAACACCTGTGGATTGTGTCCTTAATTTTACCGCACCACCTACATTCCAATATAATTCTGTAGATCCATTAGTTACACCACGAATCCAATTATTACCATCATTTGCACTTTGAAGAATTAAATTATCACTTGATTCAATATAAAGATGACTACCATTAGTGCTATTTGCATGTGTAATATAACTGTGAGATGCGTTTGAATAAATTTCAAGATCTCCAGCAGCATCTCCATCAGCACCAAATACTGCCTTGGCATCAGTTACAAATTTTAAAGAACTAGCAGAACTATCAAATCTAATACTTGTACTACCTGATGAATGGAACTGAACGTCATCTCTGAAAGTTGCGATTCCAGTTACATCTAAATTTGTAACCGTTAATTCTGATTGTGTTACATTAATTTGTCCAATAAATTCATTTGCATATATCTTGTCCCAAGGAGCACCATTTGCACCAATGTCTTGACTAGTTCCACCACGAAGTAAGTTACCACTTGGGTCGATGGTAAGTCTTGCTGGATATCCATTACCATTAAAAAATACTAAATTATGTGATCCTGGACCACCAATACCAAATCTAAAATCTCCACCAAGATAAACAAGTTCTCCATCATTTCCACCTCCACCTGTGGGAAATGATCCACCAGATCCAGCAGTTCTCAAGAATATAGAAGAATTTTCACTACTTATTTTTATGGTTGGTTCATCAGTAGCACCTAATGATGAAACATGGAGTTTTTCAGTTGGATTATCAATTCCGACGCCAACATTACCATCAGATGTGATGCGGAATTTTTCATCTAAATTATTATTTGTTCCTCTATCTGTATATGGTTGATGGTTTATTGCAAAATAATGTCCAGTAGTTAATTGAAATCCTGCCCCATTACCACCAGCATCCATTTGAATGTGTTTTGAATTATTATAATTTGATATTATTGCTGGTACACCATTCTTTTGAACCTCAAGCATTTCAGTAAATGTTGAAATCCCAGAGACACTTAGATTATCAAGATAAGTATGACCATCTACATCTAAATCCAAAAGAATATCTACACTAGCATTAATATCTACAGTATCTCCAAATGTTGATAATCCAGTTACGTTTAAACTACCAACCTCCAAAGTACCTTGTGATACTCCAACTTGTCCAAGAAATTCATTTGCATATATCTTATCCCAAGGAGCAGTAATCGCACCAATGTCTTGACCAGTTCCACCACGAAGTAAGTTACCACTTGAGTCGATGGTAACTTTATCACTTCCATTCACATGAAAGATTAAACTATCATTATTATGTTCATAATTTATAGCACCAATTTCAGTCGCATCAACATCACTAAATGTAAGATATGAATTTCCTGATGCTGTGCCTGATTTGATATCTACCTTTGCCCATGATCCACCACCTGAATCAGTTGTTCTTTCAAATCTAGCTATGGTTGCTATGGGACTTTTAACATGAAGTTTATATAAACCAGGATTGGTGGTTCCGATACCTAAATTACCGTCACTATTAAATCTTGCTATCTCTGATGTTCCTTGTGCAAATGCGATTGGTTCATTTGCAAATGTCCTAATAGTCCAAGTTGGATTATCTTCGTTTTGATTTCGAACATTTATATTGAACCCACCATAACCACTTTTTGTTGTAACACTAAGTATATCTTCAGCATTAAAAAATTCACCTCCAGAAAAAAGGTAAGGTTCGACTCCACCACTAACAACTTGAAATCTTTTTTCAAAACCACCATCAAAAGGATCAAATGGATTTGTAGTTCCAATACCAACATTTGACTCAAAATGTGATTTACCCTTGAATGTTGATAAACCAGTAACAATTAAATCTTTAGTTGTTGTGAGTCCAGTAACACCTAAAGTTGCTATCGTAGCTATCCCTGTTACTTTTAATAAACCAATGGTGCTTTCATCAACCCCAATTTTGTCAGTTCCTATTATCTCTTTAATGTATAATCTTTGCCATGATTTTCCACTCTCACCTAAATCAAAAGATTCCACACTTGGTGTTAAATCAGATTCAACATATTGACCTACCTTCAAATTACCAGTCATTGAGGTCATGCCAGTTACCTTCACACCTTCATTAGTGGTTTCAAATTTAAGATCTGTCGCATCTCCATTTGCATTATAAAATAATCTTGAAGCACCCCCTTTTGTGAAATCTGCCAGTTGCTTACCAGATTCATCTTCAATCTCAATAGCAATTCCACTCATTAAGGATATTTTCTTATTGATTGATTTAATAATACTCTGATCCGATGATGACTCATGATATATTTCTAAATCATTGTCATCACCAAAAATTACTCGTTTATTATCAGGAATAAATACTGAATCTCCAAGACCAACAGTCGCACCAGTTGCTACAAAAACATTAGCTCTAAAGGTAGATAGTCCTGAAACAACTTCAATCCCTGAATTAAATGTAGATAATCCTATGAAAGTTGAAAGACCAGAAACGAAAACACTACCAGCTTTAATGTTATCAAGAACAATATCATCATTAACAAATAAATCACCTCCAACATAAAGATCTCCTCCAGTGGTCGTGATACCACCTGCAGATGCAAGAGTTGTAAAACCAACAACGGATAAATTATTACCTACATTTAAACTTTTTTCAATACCAACTCCACCCTGAGTTATAATAGATCCAGAATCTTTTGAATTTGAATCATCAGCGTTGTTAACAAACAATATATCATTTGCTGTTATAGTGGTAGATGCTGACTCTAAAATTAAGTTACCAGTAGTTGATTCAACCTTATTACCATCTATTTTGAGATTATCAACTTCTATTTGTAAGAATGTACCAATCCCTGCAGCAAAAATATTTTTTGTTGTTGTGAATCCAGTGACATCTAACTTGTCAGTAACAGTGGCAAAACCAACATCAATATTTTCCGCATCTATAAAATTGGTATCAAGTGTCCCCATTGTCGCAATACCGGAAACATCAATATTGACAAAGTTATTATCTATAGTTGTAATTTTTGCTGATTGTATTTCTTGTGTTGCAGTAAATATTCCTGTTACAATCGCACCAGTCTCTGCAGTTACAAATTTTGTGCTACCTGAATAATTAAGTGAAACTGAACCATTTTCAGCAGCTTGAAGATAATATTGACTCATACCACTATTAGACAGTACAAGTGAATCTCCAGCTAAAAATAAACTCCCAGTTGTTGATGTATGATCTATTTT